>Ga0207733_100040_pt1 | contig 148006 bp, 154 predicted proteins | sample A23P3SouthBayCA_FD_187735 | JGI IMG/M metagenome (GOLD analysis project Ga0207733, IMG submission 187735) | Aerobic enrichment media microbial communities from Eden Landing Ponds, California, USA - A23 P3 (SPAdes) | ecosystem: Environmental > Aquatic > Marine > Unclassified | place: Emeryville... | reverse complement strand
GACCGCCGGCGTGCCGAGGTCGTCGGCGTATCCCTCGACGGCAGCCCTCGCCGCGTCCGGGTCGAGGTGGCTGGTGTTCAGGGCGCCGGCCACGACGCTCGTCTCGCGGACGGGCGCGGCGACACTCTCGTAGAGCCGTGCGTACTCGTCGACGGGCGGGAGTGCGAAGTCCTCGAAGCCGTGGACGGCCTCGCGGCCGGCGACGTGCGTCATCACCAGGGCGTCGGGCTGGGACCCGTGGAGGATGGCCAGCGTCACGCCCGAGTAGGCGGGGTGGGCCAGCGCGCCCTGCCCTTCGACGAGCAGGAGGTCGTGGTCGGCGCGCTCGTGAATCATGCGCTCGACGGCACCGGCGGCGAAGTCGCTGACCGTCCGGTCGATGGCGATGCCGGCACCGTCGATCATGATTCCCGTCTGGCCGGTCGGGACGACGGCGGCGTCGATGCCGCGCTCGCGGGCGGCGTCCCGCAGCGCGTAGGAGGTGGTCATCTTCCCCGTCGAGCAGTCGGTCCCGACGGTGGTGACGACGGCGGCGTCGACCTGGCTCGCCGTGCCCTCGGCGACGGTCAGGTCGGCCGGCGGCCGGCGGACGTCCGTCAGGGAACAGTCGTGGCGCTCGGCGAGGTCTGCGAACTCGTCGTCCTCGGCGAGGAAGTAGTGCAGGCCGGCCGTCACGTCACAGCCACGCTCCATGGCGGTCCGGACGTCGGGCCGCCAGGACTCCTCGAACCCCCCGCCGATGGGGGCGATGCCGATCACGAGTTCGTCGCAGTCGGGCGCATCGGCCATCGAGGCGACGATTGGGGCGTCCTGGACGTCGGAGACGTGGTCGCGCACCCGATCGCCGGCGTGGTCGCGGTCGAGGACGGCGACGACCTCGCGGTCGCCGTAGCGCAAGAGGCCCAGGGCCGTCTTGGCACGGTCGGGGAACTGTTCGTGGGCGAGGACGACGACGCTCATGCCGGGAACACGGGTCGGCGTCCCGATAAGCCTACGCTTCGCGGTGCGATGCCGGCCGTCGGTCAGATCGACCGCAGTTGCACCGTCCAGAACGACCGCCAGGCGTCGGTCAGGGCGGCCTCGGGTTCGCCGGTCGCGTCGACGGGATCGGTCACGTCGGCGACGTCCGTGAACTGGTCCAGCACCGTGCGTTCCCCGACGACGTACAGCGGATCCGCGTCGCGCTCGTCGAGCGCAGCGAGACACCGCTCGACGTGGTCGTCGATCTCGGCGTCGCGCAGTCGCTCGAAGCGGGCCTGCGAGAAGCCCCCCTTCGAGTGCTGGCTCTTCAGATCGGCCGTGAAGCCGTGGAAGGCGGTGCGGTCGGTTCCGTCGTAGGTCCCCATCGCGAAGAGGTCCGAGCGCACCAGTGCGAGGGTGTAGGTCCCCGTCGGCTCGAACCAGGACCGCTCGATGGCGACGGCGTCGTCCCACTCGGCGAAGGGCTCCGGGGCGACAGGGGTCGACAGGCAGGCCCCGAACAACCCGGCGTCGTCGGTGACCGCGAGGCAGGGGGCGGCACTGGCGATGATGGGTGCCCGGTCCCCGAGGGCGTCCCGGAGGTCGTCCGGGACGTCGTGGCCGTCGCGGACGTAGGCGGTCAGGACGCCCTCCGGTTCGGTCTCGACCGACTGGAGGCGGTCGAGGACCTCCCGCAGGCGACCGCCCCGGAGGTCCTCGACGTGTCGGGCCGCGACAGTCGCGCCGTCGTCGTCCTGCCGGTCGAGGTCCCCCTCCAGTTGCTCCACCCGGTCTTCGAGCCTGTTGACCCGCCGTTCGGCCTCCTGGCGGGCGGTCTGGGCGTCCGCGCGCCGGTCGCGCTCGCCCTCGAGTTCGCGCTCGAGGTGGCGTTTGTCCTCCTCGAGGGCCTCGATGCGCTCCTTGAGTGTCGACCGACCGAGGAGGTCGTCGAGCATCGACCGGAGCCGGGAGCCCGACCGACTTAAATCCCGGCAGGGCCGTCCGGCCCGCGCCCATCGAACCCGGAATCGAGCGCGCCGTCGTCCGCGTCCGGCGGCGTCGCGTCCGCGGCGACCGATCCGTCCGTCAGCCGCAGGAGCTGGGACGCGCGGTCGGCCGTGGCGAGGAAGACCTCCCGGAGTGACGGGGGATTGCGCACGTCGACGTCCGTGAGCACGCCCGGCGGGACGGCGAGGGTGTCGGCTGGGACGTCCGCCTCGCCGTGGACGGGAAAGTGCCGTTGCCCGAGCTTCATGACCAGTGGGCGATCCGCCGAGGGGGCATCCTCGTCGGCGTACAGCTGTCGATTGACGCGCTCGTGTTGCTCGCGACACATGGTCGCCGGCTCGCCTTCGCGCGGGTGGACGTACAGGCGGCCCAGGTAGTAGCCTCGGGAGAACGGCTCGAACATGTGGTACGTTACCTGTTATCAATCCCAGCGGGATAAACGCTACCCGTTACTCATATATTGCCGCGCATTGCGACCGCCGAGCTCGACCACCGTCGGCCGACCGGGCCCCGCTCGGGGTGGCCGGCAGATGCGACCGTCGTTCTGTCAGGCCCTGTCGCGCCCGGCGAGACTCGAGTGCCACCACGGCACAGTCCCGCGTATGTCGACCGCCCCGCGACGAGAGACGAGGACGGGCGAGCAGCGATTATGAACGCTCTTTGGGGATCTCAATGCGCGACAGGCCTTCGATAAACAGTCCAAACGAAAGTTCGACTTTATACCCGGAGCCACAACTAGTGCAACTCGAGCATGGAGTCGACACAGCGTGTGACGGTGGGTGGTGCCCTCCTCCTCGGGGTGATCGTGGGGATCTTGCTGCTCGGACTTGCCCCCGGCGTGGCTGCCCAGGCCGACAACGAGACGGCACCGGCGAACGCGAGCTTCGGGGCCCAGGTCTCGGCGTACATGCAGTCGACGGCGGCCGACGCGAACGGCTCCGTCGACAGGGGCATGTGGGAGAGTGCAGCGGCGAACGCCTCGAATCCGGGCGCGGTCGTGAGCGAGCGTGCGCGTGACCTCGAACGCCGCGTCGCCAGACTCGAAAACGAGAGTGAGACCCTGGCGGCAGCCGCCAGCACCGAGGGTGCCGCGGGCGTCGTCTACACGGCGCGGGCGAGCGCAGTGCGTGCCGAACTCGCGAACCTCCGGCAGTCGCTCGACCAGACGGCCGCGACCGCCGCCAGCACCGGGGTCGACGACGAGCGACTGACGGCGGCTCGCCAGCGCGCCGGCAACGTCACCGGTCCCACCCTCCCGGCGAACGCGCGGGACGTGACGAGCGACGACAGAGGCCCGCCCGAGTGGGTCCCCGGCGGTCCCGAGGGCAACGCCGGCCCCCCGACGGGGACGCCCGGAGCTGACACGGGAAATCGCTCGAGCGGGGGCCCCGGTAACGGCGGGCCCCCCGACGACCGCGGGAACGGCGGGCAGGCCGGCGATGCAGGGAGCGGGGGCTCGTCGGACGCCGGACAGGAGGCAGGGCCGTCCGACCAGGGAAACGGGAACCCCGCTGACGGCACTGGTATCGGCGGCGAGAGCGGCAATTCGGGCACCGGCGACGACGCTGATCGCGGACAGAGCGGGAACCCCGGCTCCGGCGGCGACAACGGGGGATCCGGCGGGAACCCGGGCAACAGCGGCACCGGCGGTCAGGGCGACCGACCCTGACGTGCGGTCCCGTTGCGGGAGGTAACCTTATAGGTGAGAAGCGGTAACGTCACGTGAATGGACTCCGCCGAGCTTCTCGACCTCCTGGGCAACGAGAACCGGCGACGCATCCTCAGCCTGCTCGCCCAGAAGCCCTGCTACGTCACGGAGATCAGCGAGTACCTCGGCGTGAGCCCGAAGGCCGTCATCGACCACCTCCGGAAGCTAGAGGAGGCCGGACTGGTCGAGAGTCGCGTCGACGACCAGCGCCGGAAGTACTTCTCCATCTCGCGGAACCTCCGCCTGGAGGTGAACGTCTCGCCCTACGAGTTCGGCACGAAGAGCGCCTACGCGGCCAACCGCGGCGTCGACATGACCACGTGTCGCCACCTCTCGATCACCGTCGAGGTCGACGACGGCGCCGACTTGCCCGACCTCGCCGAGACGCTCGACGAACTCGAGGACCTCGAGAACGAACTGTCGCTGGCCCAGCGGTGGGTCCAGGGACGGATCCTCGACGTCCACGAGGAGATCGCCGAGGCGATCGAGGGCGTCGATCCCCGCCTGGCCGCGCCGGTGCTCTCGACGCTCGCCGACGGCGGCGGCGACACGGAGACGATCGCCTCGCGCGTCGAGGCACCGCCGGAGGTCGTCCAGGAGGTCCTCCAGGGGCTCGCCGCGAACGGCGCGGTGGTCCGCGACGGCGAGACCTGGCGCCTCGCCGACTAACTTAGAGTTCGCGGGTCAGCCCGTCGCGGAGGTCCCGCCCGAAATAGTGACCGAGTCCGCCGGCGATGGCGCCGCCGACCGCGCCGAGCGGAACGACCGGGAGCCCGAGGCCAAAGAGCGTCAGGACGAGGTGGTCGACGAGCGTCGCGCCCAGTGCGACCGCCCCGCCCGCGAGGACCGCCTCGAGGTACCGTCGGTCGCCCGACAGCGCGCCGTGGACGAAGGCCCCGCTCGCGAGGCCGAGCAGGTCGCCGAGCGAGCCGAACGGCAGTGCGCCGCCGACGACGAACAGGCCGACGAGCGCCGCGCCGACGGCGACGAGGAACTGCCGGACCGAGAACAGCGCGGCGACGCGAGCGCGGACGCGGGCGCGGCGGCTGTCCGCGCCACGCTGCTCGGTTCGGGTCTGCTCGCGTGGCGCGGCAGGGACGTCCACGCCGGATTCGCCGGCCGGGGGCTCCCGCTCGACGGTTCTCGCGTCGCCGTCGCGCATACCTGTGCTTGGTCGCCGAGCCACATTCGTCTTTGGTCGGCCGGGCCGCCAGAAGCGTGGATTCAAGTCCGGGCGGCGGGAACCGGGCACCATGAACGCAGGCGACCGGGTCCGGGTCGACCAGGCAGACCGGGCCCTGGAGGGCGTGGTCATGCCCTCCACGACCCCGGACCACCTCGTCGTGAAGCTCGAGAGCGGCTACAACGTGGGGCTCGACCGGGAGACGACCGACGTTGAGATCCTGGAACGGGACGTCTACGACGTCGAGGCCGCCAGCAGCGCCGCCGAGTCCTCGGCGGTCACCTTCGAGGACGACCTGCCGACGGTCGCGCTCATCTCGACCGGCGGGACCATCGCCTCGACCGTCGACTACCGGACGGGCGCGGTCAAGGCGCGGTTCGACGCCGAGGACGTCCTCCGGGCGGTCCCCGACCTCGCCGGACGGGCGAACTACCGCGGGCGCGTCGTCGCCAACATCCTCTCGGAGAACATGACCCCCGCGGTCTGGCAGGACCTCGCGCGCGCCGTCCACGAGGAGATCGACGCGGGTGCGGACGGCGTCGTCGTCATGCACGGCACGGACACGATGCAGTTCTCGGCGTCGGCGCTTTCGTTCATGCTCGACACGCCGGTCCCGATCGTCTTCACCGGGAGCCAGCGCTCGGCCGACCGGCCCTCCTCGGACAACGTGATGAACGCCGTCTGTGCGGTCGAGGCGGCCAAGAGCGACTGCGCGGAGGTGCTGGTCTGCATGCACGCAGCCGAGTCCGACGATCGCTGTGCCCTCCACCGCGGCACGCGCGTGCGCAAGAACCACACGTCGCGCCGGAACGCCTTCGAGACGGTTGGTGCGAAACCGCTGGGCGAGGTGGACTATTCGACCGGCGAGATCACCTTCCGCAGGGCGTACAGCGACCGACCAGCCGACGAGGACCGGGACGACCACCTCGACATCCAGCCCAACCTGGAGACGGACGTCTCGCTACTGAAGTTCACGCCCGGCGCCGACCCCGACCGCTTGCGCGCGCTCAGCGACCAGGCCGGCGTCGTGATCGAGGGGACGGGTCTCGGACACGTCAACACGGACTGGATCGACGTCGTCGACGACCTGACGAGCGACGGGACCCACGTCGTGATGACGAGCCAGTGCATCGAGGGACGGGTCTGCGACCGCGTCTACGACACCGGCCGGGACCTGCTGGACGCCGGGGTCGTCGAGGGCGAGGACATGCTGCCCGGGACGGCGAAGGTCAAACTGATGTGGGTCCTGGCCAACGCCGAGTCCGTCGCCGACGCGATGGGCGACCCCCTCGCGGACGAGATCCAGGAACGCTCGGCCCCCTGGACGTAGTCGGGCCGGGTGCCAACCGGGGCCGCTCACGCGCGGGACGACGAGGTCGGCGTGTCCACCGATCTCGCTGTCCGTTTCCGCTCTCCTCGCTGTGCACACCACGACGGACGGGCGCGGAGGCTCCGTGGCTACCCGTCGCCGGGCTCGCGACCGTCCGCGTCGTCCCGTTCCGACCCTTCGTCGTCGGCGTCGTCCGCGGTCGCGCCTTCTGTGTCGCCGTCCTCCTGGACCGTCGCTTCGGCATCGCCGTCGTCCGGTCCGGCTGGCTGCTCCGAGGCCTCGCGTCCGCCACCGGCCACGCCGCCGGCGCGCCCGTCCCCGTCTGACGCGCTACTGTCACCGGTGTCAATTTGCTCCGCGACCACCTCGCTCGCGGTCGCCTCCAGCCGCCGGAGGACCTCGGGGCGAGCGACGGCGTGGATCACGTCGCCAGCGGCCAGGACGTGGTCGCTGGCGGGCAGAACCACCGGTTCCTCGCCGTCTTCTGGGACGATCGAGAGCACGGTCGCGTCGAGCGTGGCAATCGCGCTCCCGGCGAGCGGGCTGTCCGACCCGACCGTCACGGACGCGAAGGTCTCGTCGGCGGCGCGCAACAGCGAGGCGAACTCCCGGTCCGGGCGGTCTTCGACGGGGAGCGTGACGAGGCGGTACTCCGTGGACGGATCGAGTTTCGACGTGTCGGCGGCGTCGATGGCGACGGTGACAACGTCGCCGGCCACGCCCCGCAACTCCGCGGTGAGGACGCGCCGCGGCGGGTCGGTCTCCCAGACCTGGACGAGGTCGCCCGAACTCGCGGCGAAGGCCGGGTCCGCCCGGATGGCCATGGCGTTCGTCGCCGGCGGGAGCGTGGGGCCGATGCCCGCGGCGCGGCTGCCCAGCGCCAGGTACGTGACTGTACCGTCCGCCTCCAGTTCGACGTCGACGTGGCCGACGGCGTAGTCCGTCTTGAGGCGCGCGACGAGCCTGTCCTGGAGGTCGCCGACCGTCAGGCGACGCGGGAAGACGAAGGTCCGCCCGGCGAGTTCGGCCTTCGTCGACGCCGGGACGGGGTCGTAGCCGACGATGTCGTCGATCTCTTCGGGGAGTTCGACCGTCACCACGCGGCCGAGGGCGGTGACGAGGCGGCCGACGCCCTCCTCGACGTCGCCGACGGCCGACGCGTCGAACACGTCGGTCCCGAAGCCGTCGCCGACCCGACGGCCGACGGTGGCGCCTGCGACGCCGATCCCGAAGGCGGCGATGTTGAACAGCGCCTCGCCGGCCCCGGCTGCGTCGCTCGTCCCGCCGATCACCTCGCCGAGGACCGTCGTGGTGTTCAGGAGGGCCGCGATGGCCGAGAGGCCGAGCAGGACGGCCAGCCCCGGGGGGATGGGCTCCCGGACGTACCACCGGTAGGCGAAGGCCGCCACGACCGCGACCGTGCCCGCGAGGATCGCGAGCCCGGTCAGGTTCGCGACCAGTTCGACGAGTTGCTCCGACCGCGAAATCGCGGCGAGGACGGCCATCACGCACCGATCACCGCCGCGAACGCGTCGAGGGGGTCGCGCCGACCGACGGCGATCATCTGCGTCCCGGCGGCGAGCGCGGTGCCGCCGCCCGGTGCGACCTGCCAGCCGTCGGCGGTGCGGACGGCCAGGATGGCGACGTCGTGGGTCGAGCGGACGCGGGCGTCGCCGAGCGTCGTCCCGTCGAGGGGGCTCCCTGGCTCCACCGTTAGGCGACGGAACCGCCGGTCGGCCCGGCGGAGCATCGAGACGACCTCGAACTCCCGGCGGGTGCCCCGCGACTCGACGACGACGGTCGCCCGGTCGGCGCGGAGGAGCGGCTGGACGTCGGTTCGGGTCACGGCCACGGTGAGGCGTCCCTCGCCGCCCGACGTGGTCGGGGCGCGGATCGGCGCGGCGACGGGATCGTCCGCTTCGCCGTCGGCGAGTTCTTCGTCCTCGGCCCGGCCGTCGGCGGGGGGCTGCTCGTCACTGTCGCCGCTTTGCGCGCTGACGACCGTCCCCCGGACCTGGGCGTCGGCCGTGATGCACGTGACCTCGTCGCCGCGGGCCAGCCCGGTCGGGAGGAGGCCGTCGACGGAGACGGCGTGGCGCCCGTCGCCGACGCGCTTCGAGAGGCCGGAGAACGGTGGGGCGGCGACGACGGTCGCCCGGCCGCGCTCGTCGATGGTGACGCTGGCCTCGCCGAGGTCGAAGCTGGTCTCCAGCCGCTCGGCCAGTCTGGCCTCGAGTTCGGCGATGCGCAGGTCTGCGGGAAAGGTGAACTCCGCGCCCCGGATCTCGCCGCGCAGTTCCTCCGGGAGGGGCGGGTAGCCCTCCATGTCGGCGACCTCGCCGACGACCCGGATCCGCACCTCGTTGCGGTCGGGGACGACGTCCGCGAGGTCGAGCGAGAGGGTCCGCTCGCGCAGGCCGCGCAGGGAGAGCCGGCGCGGCATCGAGGTGCCCATCGCGTCCCCCTTCGAGTGGGCGTACAGCGAGATCATCCCGACGACGACGATCGCGGTGACGAGCCGCGGCGCGTTCGGGGACGCGATGATGGACTGGTCGGCCAGGGCCAGCAGGCCGCCGTTGACGCCGGCCAGCGCGATGGCGAGGATCGTGACACCGAACCCGGGCAGGGTGACGCCGGTGAAGTACTTGAACGCGAAGCCCATCGACCAGGAGATCAGCGCGGGGATGACGCCCACCAGCAGGCCGAGGTAGATGCCGAGGAGGATCTCGACGGGGAGCGCCGCCATTGCCTACCCATGCGAGGCCGGTGCCAAATGGCTGTCGGCGCTCGCGACCGTCGACCGGGGCCGCGGGGAGGTCGATCTCGCGCTCGCGCACCCGTGGGTTTTACCCCGCCGGTGCCGATGGACGGCCCATGGACGGCCTCGGGCGTCGACGGCTCCTGGGCACGCACGCCGCGGTCACGCTGACGACGCTCGTCGCGCTGCTGTCCCTGGTCACGGGGATCGCCAACATTTCCGTCCGCGTGGCGACGGGGCCCCTGGCCCCCTGGATTCCGGAGGCGGTCCAGCAGGCCGCCGGCTTCACCGGGACGCTGACGGGCTTTCTCCTGCTGATGAGCGCCTGGGGCCTGCGCCGGGGCTACCGCGTGGCCTGGTACGCGGCGGTGGCACTCCTGCCGGTCACGGCCCTGCAGGGACTGATCCAGGCGAGTTCGCTCTCGCTTCCGCTCGTCGCCCTCTCCGTGCTCTCGCTGCCGACGGTGCTGCTCAACGTCCGCCGCTTCGACCACGAGGTACCCGTCTCGGTGGCCCAGCTCGGCGCCGTCGCGGCCCTCGCCGGCACGCTCGTCTATGGGACGGCCGGCTCCTACGCCCTCCGCGAGACCATCGGCGGGGTCGACACCCTCGTCGACGCCCTCTACTTCACGATCGTCACGGCCAGCACCGTGGGGTACGGCGACATCACCCCGGACTCCCAGACGGCCCGCCTCTTTGCCATGTCGCTCGTGGTCATCGGGACCGCGAGCTTCGCACTGGCACTCGGCTCGGTGCTCGGGCCCGCCATCGAGAAACGGTTCTCCCGCGCACTCGGAACCATGACCGACACACAGTACGACCTGCTCGAGGGCCACGTCGTGGTCCTCGGCTACGGCGACCTGACCGAACCGCTCGTCGAGGAACTCGCGGCCGTCACGGAGTTCGTCGTCGTGACGCCCGACGCCGACCGTGCGGCCCAGCTCAGACAGCACGACGTCGACGTCGTCACCGGCGACCCCAGCGACGAGGACCCCCTCCACGAAGTCGGCATCGGCCACGCCCGCGCGGCCATCGCGGCGACGAACGACGACGCCGAGGACGCCTTCGCGATCCTCACGGCCCGCGAACTCAATCCGGACCTCCGCATCGTGGCGGCAGCGACCATGCGGGAGAACGTCGAGAAACTCCGGCGGGCCGGCGCGGACGTCGTCATCAGCCCCGCCGCCATCGGCGGTCGCCTGCTCTCTCGCTCGGCCCTGGGTGCCGAGGACGCCGAGGCGGTCGCGGACTCGCTGCTCGAGGAGGAGACCGGACGCTGAGCGCCGTCGGGCCCTAGGATCGGTCGACGATGGCGACGTCGGTCTCCAGTTTGCGAATCCGCTCGAAGGTCGGCGGCGAGACGAGCCGCGAGGCGGTGCTCCGGTCGCGGCTGGCGCCGATGCAGACCAGGTCGTACTCCGGGGCGTTGTGCGTGAGGAACCGCTCGATCGAGGCGGTCGCGACGCGAGTCTCGACGTTTCCCTCGAAGGTCTCGACGAGGTCGGCGAGCATGGCGTCGGCGCGGCGGCGCGAGTCGCCAGACCGGATGCAGTGGGCGACGCTGACGCGGCCGGACCGCCCCGCGAGGCGCAGCGCGAAGTCGATCATGCTGTGGGCGACGTCGCTCGGGCCGCGCACGGGCACCATCACGTCGCGCCAGCGGGTCCGTCCGTCGCGCGACCGGTGGACCAGCACGTCGGTGTCGCCCCGGAACAGGTTCCTGACGTACGGCGAGAGGGATCCGTAGGACGTCTCGTAGGGGACGGCGATCAGGTCGCAGTTTGCGTCCGCGGCAGCTTCGAGCACCGTCCGGGCGCGCGACTGGCCGGCCACGGCGACGACCACCTCGCACGGGACGCCCGCGCGGGTCCGGATCTGTGCGGCCTGGGCCTCCAGACGGTCGGCGGTACGGTCGACTGGGGCCTCCGCCTCCTCGACCTCGCCGGTGGCGGCGTCGCCGTCCGGCCGTCGAGTCCCACCCTCGCCGTCCAGGCGAGCGCGCTCGGCCTCGGCCATCCAGTCCTCGTCGACGACGTCGAGCAGGACGACTTTGCCGGCCTCGTGGGCGGCCGCGAGGCGGGCCGCGAGCATCGCCGTCGCCGCCGGGCGTTCGCCGTCCATTGGGACGAGGACGTGGTCGTCGCCCCTGGTCGACTCGTAGAGGTACGTGGCGCGGCGCTCGTAGAACAGTTCCCGCCAGGCGTAGAAGACGCCGGCGACGATACTCGACCCCACGAGGACGCTCAGGACGAAGGCGGCCTGCTGGCCGGGATCGACCAGGAGCCCGAGCAGCGCCACCGCGTAGGCCGCCGGCTCCTCCACGTCGAGGAGCCAGGTGAGCGCGCCGGTGAGCAACACGGCGAAGGCCGCGCCCGGCGCGTCCACGGTCAGGGCGGCCGGCGGGAGGTCGGGGTAGACGAAGCGGAGCGCGACCTGGATGGCGAGCCACGAACAGACGGCCCCCGCGGTCAGCCCGCCGACGAACCGGAGCGGCGAGGCCTGCTCGCCCTCCGGGTTGGCAAACAGCATGTACGTCCCGGCTGCGAGCGGCGGGAAGAGGAAGAAGGAGAGCCACTCCACCCGGTTCGACAGCGCGACGAGGAGGCCGACGAGCAGCGGGACGACGAGGAGGATCGACAGGTGGACGACGGTGCGCGTGACCTCCAGGTGTCGGCGGAGGTGCCGGAGCTCCCGGCGTTGCAGTCGCCGGAGCCGCCGGACGAGGGTGCGGACTCGCGAGCGCAACCCGCCGGACATGGACGCTCCTGTGGCAGAACGACCGTAAACGTTGCGAGTACCCGGGTCCGGAGCGGCCGGTCGCCGGCGCTCGATGTCGGTGGCGAGTGACGCGCGTCAGACGCCCCCGTGGCGTTTAAGGTGTCCGCGTCGGTACTCTCCGGGCATGGCAGAGATACTCGCCGAGAACCTCTCCGGCAAGGACGTCACCGGCTCGGACGGCGCCGAGCTGGGCCGGCTGTACAACATCACGATGGACCTCGAGACGGGTCGCCTCCACGACCTCCTCATCGAGCCGAACGAGGAACGCACCGAGACGGAGTTCGACCACGACGAGGCGGGGCGGATCCGCGTCCCGGTCGGCCGGGTGCAGGCGGTCAAGGACCAGATGATCGTCGAACGCTGAATGTACGTCCTCGACTCATCGGCCTTCATCCACGAGTATCACACCGACGAGCCGGTGGCTTCCATCCCGCTCGTCCGCGAGGAACTCGAAGACGAGAGCGCCTATCGCTTCGACGCCCTCGAGGGATCGGGCATGCACCTCCACATCCCCGACGAGGAGACCGTCGAGCGCATCGAGCGCGCCGCGCGCGAAACGGGGGACGTCGGCGAACTCTCCGAAACCGACGTCCGCCTGGTCTCGGCCGCCTTCGAACTCGACGGCCGCCTCGTGACCGACGACTACGCCATGCAGAACGTCGCCGAGAAGCTGGGCGTCAGCGTCGAGGTCATCGCCCGCGACGGCATCGAGGAACAGCGCGACTGGCGCTTTCAGTGTAGCGGCTGTGGCCGCGAGTTCGACGAGGAGCACGACCGCTGCCCCATCTGTGGCAGCGACCTCTCCCGGAAGAATCCCGCCTGACGCTCGCCCCGACCGCGTCGGGCCGGCTCTCAGGCCCGCGCCGCCTCGCCCAGTTCGTCCATTCCCAGGTCGACGAGCTGGCGCAGGACCTCCTCTTCGGTGAGGTCGTACTCCCGGGCGAGCGCCCGGACCTGCCGCGCCAGGTCGTCGTCACAGACGAGGGTGAACCGTTCGGGCATCCACTCCGACTCTGCCTCGACAGTGTATAAAGACCAGTCAGACAGCCGTCATCCCCGTCCGGTTAGAGACCGACGTCCAGGTACCCCATCTCGGCCCCGTAGACCAGCAGGAACTGACCGGCGTTCCAGCAGCCGTGGACGAGGATCGGGACCACCAGGTTCTCGGACCACTCGTAGACGACGCCGAGGACGAGGCCCAGGGCTGCGGCGATGGCGAGGTAGGCGACCCTGCTCCCCGTGCCCATGAGCGCGATCCAGTGGACCAGCCCGAAGACCAGCGCCGTCAGCACGACGGCGGGGACGACGCCGTACGCCCGGCGAACCAGCCCCTGGACCAGTCCGCGGAAGATGAGTTCCTCGCCCGGTGCCACGAACAACAGCGACACGACGACGAAGTACAACAGGAGGCGGGGCTGCTCGCGGCCCTGCGAGACGGCGGCGTTCGACGCGACCTCGACTCCCAGTCGGGCCAGGACCTCGTTGACCGCCACGAACAGCGCCACCAGGCCGACCAGGCCGACGACGACCCAGCCGAGGTCGCTGATCGACGGACGGCCGTACGAGAGCAGGTCCCGGTTGCCGGTCCGCCGGAGGTACCACGCCCCGACCGCGAGGAAGCCCACGAACTGCAGCGCGGTCGCGACGGCGTTGACTTCCGGCGGGAGCGGGTCGATCGAGACGCCCACCACCTGGAAGAGCGCGACGGCGAGGACGGTGAGGAGGACGCCGACGAGAAACGCCCCGGCGACGATGCCCGTCCCGTGGGTCAGCGTGCGGAGTCGGGTCGTGGCGTCGGCGACGCGAAACAGCTGGTCACCCATCGCAGTGTCGGCGACTGCGCGGGCCACGACCATGTGTGCAGCGATCCGCGGCGCGGGACCGTCGGGTCCCGACCGTCACTCCACGACGAACTCGGTCTTGTCGGCGACGGCCGCGGCCTCTTCGAAGTCCCCGCCACCGAGCAGGCCGCGGGCCGCACGCTTGCCCCACTCGACGGCTGGCTGGGTGAACGTCTCGACGTCCGAGAGCTCCCCTGCGAGGATGCAGGCGACCTCCAGGTCGTAGAGCAGGCGGCCGATCCCGCGGGCGTCGAGCCGGTCGATCTCGATCCGGACCGAGGGTCGGTCCGCCGCGGCCAGGCTGGCCTCGGTCGCCTCGAACTCGGCGTCCAGCAACGCCCCGAGGCCGACCCCGCCGAGGTAGGCCAGATCCGCCGCGTCGCTTCGGGGAATCTCGAGGGCCGGGCGCTCCCGGGGGCGGACGAGGGTGACGAGCTTGTCCCGCGGCCCGGCCCGGTACAGCTGGAGCTGGGAGTGCTGGTCCGTCGCGCCGAGGGCGCGCGCGGGCGTCTGGCCCGTCTCCTCCTTCCCGAGGCTCTCGGCCCAGAGCTGGGCGAACCACTCCGCGAAGGACTCCAGGCCCTCGGCGTAGGGCATCATCGCGTTGACGCTCGCGCCGCGCTCCGCGAGCGCCTGCGCGACCGCGCCGTAGGCGTACGCGGGACAGTCACGCAGGGAGGGCGCGAGGGCGTGGCGGCCGGCCTGCCCGCCGGCGAGGATCTCCTCGACGTCGTGACCGGCGATCGCCGCGGGGACAAGTCCGACTGCCGACAGTGCCGAGAACCGTCCGGGGACGCCATCGGGCACCCGCGTCACCGGGAGGGCGTGTTTCTCGACGAGGTCCCGGAGGGGCCCCTCGTCGCCCGTCGTGACGACTGTCCGGTCCGTCCAGTCGACGCCGGCGTCGGCCATGGCCTCGCGGACGACCAGGAAGTTCGCCAGCGTCTCGGCGGTCGTCCCGGACCGCGAGACGACGTGGACGGCCGTCTCCGCCAGGGGGAGGTCGTCGAGGACGGCCCGGACGTGGGCCGGGTCGACGTTGTCGAGCACCCGGTGGTCGACGGGAGTCGGCCCGAGCGCGTCGGTGATCGTCTTCGCGCCCAGGGCGCTCCCACCGATGCCGACGGTCAGAATCGCCTCGGCGTCGGCGACGGGCGCCACTGCCGCCTCGATCGCGCTCGGGTCCGTCCGCGCCGGGAGCGCGAGCGAGGCGTAGCCGAACTCCCCGGCGTCGATGCCGGCGTCGATGGTCTCGTGCGCGTCGGCGACCCGCTCGTCGAGCGTCGCCAGATCCCCCTCCGGAATCCCCGGTTCGGCCACCGACGCCAGGGCGTTGCCGATGTCGACTCGCATGTCCGAGCGCTCGCGTTCCCCCGGCAAAAGGGTCCCGACACGCCCGGGTGCAGGATCGGGTGGCTTAACCCCGGGGGGATCCGAGTCCCCGTATGGCCGGAGACGACGGCGAGCAGAGCTACGGGGGCCTCGTCGGCGCCTTCCCCTACGCCTTTCGGACGAGCGACTCCCGCCTGTTCAGGGCCTACGTCGTCGTCGGGGGGCTGCTCGCGGCCCTCCTCCTCGTCGTCTTCTCCATCTCGATCATCATCTCCTTCGCGGACACCCTCGGTGCTGTCGGGGGGACCTTCACCTTCTCGCGGGCCTTCGTCGCCGTCGTCGGCTTCATCGTGGCCGCGCCCGTCCTCGCCCCGGTGCTGCTGGTCGCCCGGCGCCACCGCCGGACGCGGTCGACCGTCGCCTACGATCGCGCGCTCGGGGCCGCCGGCTTCGGCTACGCCCTCGCGATCTACCTCGCGCTCGTCGTGAGCGCGCCCCCGGACATGCGCTCGACGCCCTCGGGCGCGCTCGCGCCCGCGGTGGACTTCCTCTACTCGCTCCCCTCGCTCGCCGGCCTCGTCCCGCCGCTGCTCGCCGTCGTCCTCATGTACCTGCTCCACCGCCGATTCCGGGCGGCTGCGCCCCCGTCCTCCGAGTCGTAACCCGGAAGGACGCCGGTCCCGAACCCCGGACCATGACCGACGAGGCAGCCGGGGGCCGCCGCAAGGAGAGCACGTTCCTGGTCACGCACGCCGACGACGCGTCGGCGGTCCTCCGGGACGTCCACGACGCGGAGGTCCACACGCTTGCGGAGAACCCGGACCTCGTCGCCCACGAGGTCCTCGAGGCGACGATCAGTGCCGATCCGCCGATGGCCGTCACGTGGACCGTCGAGGCGGTCGCCGACCGCCGGACGGTCGAACTGGCCGAGAGCCCCGAGTCCCCGACCACGCAGGCTCGCGACGTCGCCGCCGAGCAGGCCGTCGGCGAGGTCACCCGGCAGGAGCGCGCCGGCGAGGGCGAACTCCACGTCCTGACGGTGCCCGAGGACGGCACCACCGACGCCGTGGCGGACGTCCTCGACGACGAGGAGACGCTCGCCCGGGCGGCCCGCCTCGGCGTCCGCCGCGTCGAGGTTCGCGGGGAGGCGGGCGTCGTCAGCGTGCGCTACCTGCCCTGATTCGCTGTTTTCGCCCTCCCGTCACGCGGACGGGCCGTCCGCACTCTGGACGCGCCAACCTCCTTCGATCTCGCAGGAATCGCGCTCCGCGAACGCGAACGCCGTCTCGGGCCCCAGCCGGTGCCCGCCCTCGACGGCCTCGACGACCAGCGGGACGTCGAGCGAGTCGCCACAGCAGCCGACGCCGACGAACTCCTCCCAGCGATCGCCCTCGGCGGCTGTCTCGTGGACCTTGCGAAGGTAGGCCCGGAACGGCACGCCTTCGACCGTGGATCGACCCCAGTCCGAGAGGTCGGCAGGGTAGGAGAGGACGACGCGTGTGGCCGGTTCGGCCGGTTCGCCGTCTGTCTGTGCCATAGCAGTCCTATGGGACGAGTTCGAATAGGTGTTCGGCAGACTCTCGGTGGGTGCAGTCGAGCTACTGCCCGCGCGAGCGGAGCGTGCGCGGTTCGCTGGAAGACGGTCCTGCTCGGCGCTCACTCCGTTCGCGCCTCGGGATGGCAGAACGGCGGAGCCGTGAGGCCGGAGGCCGAGCGTCCGGCTTTTTCGTCCAGATTTTTGGACGGAGGTCGAGCGCTCGCCGGGAGGCGAGCGCGACGCCCCGTCGAAAAAGGTGGAAGGCAAGGCTTATTCGGGCGGTGGCCACACCCACGCGCATGGTCGATTTCGAGGTACCGGAGTTCGACTACACGGACTACTCCAACCGTGAACTCGCTGCGGTACCACTCGCCGTCCTCGGACTCGCCCTCCTCGTTTTGCTCGCCTGGTACGTGCTGACCGGCGTCCCGGTGACGCCGGGCATCGAATTCACCGGCGGGACGGAGGTTCGCTTCGCCACCGCGGACTCGCAGGCCGAGATCGAGTCCACCTTCTCCGACATCGGGATCGAGTCACTCAGCCCCGTCTCGGGGGAGAACACCTACATCCTGACGACCCAGTCCGACGAGACCGGACAGATCGAGTCGACGGCCCAGGACGCCGGCTACGATATTTCGTCGATCCAGTCCCGGTCGCCCAGCTTCGGCGCCAGCTCCCAACAGCAGGCGCTCTACGGGTTGCTCATCGCCTTCGCCGGGATGAGCGTCCTCGTCTTCCTCCTGTTTCGCACGTTCGTCCCCTCGATCGCCGTCGTCCTCTCTGCGTTCTCGGACATCATGATCCCGCTCGCGCTCATGAACGTCCTCGGGATCAAGCTCACGCTGGGGACCGTCGCCGCGCTGTTGATGCTGATCGGGTACAGCGTCGACTCCGACCTCCTCTTGAACAACCACATCCTCCGGCGCCGCGGCGACTTCTACGAGAGCGCCTTCCGCGCCATTCGGACGGGGATCACGATGACGCTCACCTCCATCGCGGCGATGGTCGTCATGACGATCGTCTCGTCGCTGCTGGCCATCCCGCTCCTGCCCGAGATCGGCCTGGTGCTGGCGATCGGCCTGACCGCCGACCTGATGAACACCTACCTGCTCAACATGAGTCTGCTTCGGTGGTACAAGTTCGAGGGGGTCACCCGATGAACTGGCGGCGCAACTGGCGGATCGTCCTGCTCGTCGTCCTGGTGATCCTCAGCGGCGTGGCGCTGTTAGCGCCGGGCGGTAGTGCGGACACACAGCCCGCCGGCAACGCGACGGGTAACGCGACAGCAGGGACCGCGACGAACCCGACGGGTGGGGACATGACCAACCTCCAGTACGGCCTGGAACTCTCTGGCGGGACGCGCCTCCGCGCGGGCCTCGTCGGGACGACCGCGGAGGACGTCGACGTGGCCGGGAACATCGGTGCGATCGAGAGCGCCGTCGCGAGCGACCTCGACGTCGAACTCGTCGACGTGATGGCCCGGCCGGGTGGCCAGGGAAGCCAGGGGACCGTGGAAGTCTACAGCGAGAACGTGTCCGAGGACGCCTTCCGGTCGGCCCTCAACGCGGCTGACCTCGACGGGTCCGGCGCGACCATCCGGGAGGGCCTGACCCAGGCGACCTGGGAGAACGCCCGCGACACGCTCCGCGACAAGATCAATCGGGGCGGACTGACGGGTGGGACCGCGGACCTGATCACGACGCCCGGCGGGGACCGCTTCGTCGTCGTCGAGGTACCGAACGCGAACCGCACGCAGGTCCTCGACCTGGTCGGCGACCAGGGCCGCGTCCAGGTCGTGGCCTCGTTCCCACAGGAGACCGACAACGGCACGGTCCAGCGTGAGGTCCCCCTGCTGACCCAGGGCGACTTCCAGCGGATCGGCCAGCCAACGGAGGGCCAGGGAGCGAATCCCGACTTCATCCGGCTCACGCTCCAGCAGGGCGACGTCGCGCAGAACTTCTCGAACGCGATGAACGAGTTCGGCTTCACCGGCGAGGGCGTCGACAACTGTCGGTGGCGGGAGAACCCCGAGGACCCCGGCTGGTGTCTCCAGACCGTCGTCGACGGCGACGTGACCTACGCCGCGTCGATGAGCCCGGACCTCGCGCGGCCGATCAGCCAGGGGACCTGGTCGGACAACCCCACGTTCCGCATGCTGACCTCGAACTTCAGCGAGGCCCAGAACCTGAAGATCAACCTCGAGGCCGGCGCGCTCCCGACCGAACTGGACATCCAGTCGCAGGTCTACCGCCACCCGAGCCTCGCCCAGAAGTTCAAGCCGCTGGCCCTGCTGACCGGGCTGGTCGCCTGGCTCACGGTCTCCGGCGTGATCTTCTACCGGTACCGAGAAGTCCGCGTCGCGGGACCGATGCTGTTGACGGCCTTCGCGGAGGTGTGGCTCCTCCTCGGATTCGCCGCGGCGATCGGCCTGGCGCTCGACCTCTCGCACATCGCCGGGCTCATCGCGGTCATCGGCACGGGGGTGGACGACCTGGTCATCATCGCCGACGAGATCATGCAACGCGGGGAGATCGCCACCGATCGGGTCTTCAAGAACCGGTTCCGCAAGGCCTTCTGGGTCATCGGCGCGGCGGCGATCACGACGATCATCGCCATGAGCCCCCTGGCGGTGCTCTCGCTGGGTGACCTCCAGGGCTTCGCGATCATCACGATCGTCGGCGTCCTGATCGGCGTCCTCATCACCCGGCCGGCCTACGGGGACATCATCAGGAACCTCCTGCTGGACGACCAGGACTGAGACTCCGCGGCGCCCGGGGCGCGGTCAGTCCAGTCCTCGCGCCACCAGGTCTGCGACACTCTCGGGAACCGTTCGCTCGGGCTCCCAGCCCAGGTCCTCCTCGGCCGCTGTCGTCTCGACCGCGAAGTCCGAGACGAGCGTCTCCCCCTCGCGCGGGTTCTCGACGAGTTCGACCGTGGGCCGCGCGCCAGTCTCGCGCTCGACGGCGTCGGCGACGAGGTCGGCCACCTGGCGGACGCTCGGATCCTCGTCGCTCGCGATTTCGTACTTCCAGGTGCCGGTCTCGCCGGCCGCCGCGCGCTCGAGCGCGCGCTCGACGCCCAGGCGGAACGCCCGCGCCACGTCCGTCACGTGGACGAAGTTGCGCGACTGGGTGCCGGGTTCGTAGACGGTGAGGGCCTCACCGGACAGCGCCCGATCGACGAAGAAGTTGATGACCGTCCCCTTCGAGACGCGCCGGTCGCCGATCCGGTGGTCGCCGTAGAGGTTCGCGATCATGAACTGGATCGCCGGGAACGCGCCGTCGGCGAACCCTTCGATGGCGCGCTCGCTGACGTACTTGGTCCGCCCGTACCAGTTCAGCGGGTCCCGCGGGTGGTCGGTCGTGATCGGGAAGTCGTGGGGGTCACCGAGGACGGCCATGCTGAACGGGAACAGCATCGCGGCGCCGGTCTTGCGACAGAACCAGGCGACGTTGTCGGTCCCCTGGACGTTGACCTCGTAGGCGCGGTCGGCGTGCTCCTCGCAGTCGTCGACGCCGGAGATGGCCGCGAGGTGACAGACGGCGTCCGCACCCGCGAGCGTCTCCTCCAGCGCGTCGCGGTCCCGGATGTCGACGTCCCGAACGGTGACGTCACCGATGCGCTCCACGTCGCCCAGGTAGAAGTCGTCCAGCGCGGTGACCGTCCAGTCTGGGTGGCGCTCCGTGAGGTCGGCGACGAGGCGACTGCCGATGTAGCCCGCGGCCCCGGTCACGGCGACGTGGGGCGGGTCGGCGGCTTCAGACATGACCGGCCTCCACGAACCGGTCGGCGAGGTCGCGGACGCCCTCGCGGAGCGTCCACTCCGTCTCGAAGCCCGTCTCGTCCAGGCGATCGAAGTTCACGTGGTAGGACGGGCCGGGGTGTTCGTCCTCCAGGTAGGTCACGTCGACGGGGCCGACTTCCTCGCGGACGACGTCGGCGACGTCGGCGATGCGGTAGTTGCCCGCGTCGCTGCCGACGTTGTAGACGGGGGCCGCCCAGTCATGGGGGTGGAGTGCCGCGTGCGCGTAGGCCCGCGCGGCGTCCGCGACGTGGACGAACGGCCGCCAGTTCGAGCCGTCGCCGTAGACTGTCAGCGGCCGCCCGGTCAGCGCCCGGAAGACGAAGTGGTTGACGACGAGGTTGAACCGCACGCCGGGCGCGTAGCCGTAGTTCGTACTCATGCGGAGCGCGGTGCCGTCCATCCCGGACTCCTCGCAGGCGTCGGCGAGGAGCCCCTCGGCCTCGGCCTTCGCCTCGGCGTAGGGGTTGATCGGGTCCGGCTCGGTGGTCTCGTCGATGTCGGTGCTCGTCGCCCTGCCGTAGATGTTACACGACGAGGCGAACACGACCGACTCGACGCCGAACTTGCCCGCGGCCGTCAGGACGTTTTCCGTGCCGTCGCGGTTCACGGCGACGGTCTCCGCGCGGCGGTCGTGCGTGCTCGACGCGCCGGTGATCGCCGCGAGGTGGACCACCCGGTCGACGCCGCGGGTCGCGCTCTCGACGTCGCCGTACTCCCGGACGTCGCCCCGCCGGAAATCTACGCCGTCGTCCCGGTCGCCGTCGCCGCCGAGGGTGCCCAGCAGCGCCCGGGGCGACCCCGTCGAGAGGCTGTCGAGGACGACCACGCGGTCGACGGCGTCCTCGGCACGGAGCAGCGGGACGAGCCGACTCCCGATGTACCCACAGCCGCCCGTAACCAGGACGTCCATCATTCCTCCGCGTCGGTCAGGACGCCCGGCAGGAACCGGTCCTCGTGGGCCTCGATGGTGTCGGCGTAGCGGGTCAGCGTCCCGAGGACGTCGCGGACGCCCTCCTCGAAGGTCTGGGACTGGCCGTCGATGACGTCGGCGTATCGGTCGTTGTCGATCTCCATCTGGTGGGTCTCGTCCTCGTCGCGGGGGTTCTCGAAGTGTTCGACGGCGACGTCGAGGTCGAACTCGCTCCCCACGTCGGCGATGGTTTCGGCCACCTCGACGATGCTGATGGCCCGCGTGACCTGGTTGTAGACCGTGAGGCCGTCTGCACGGTCGCCGGGGTCGGCGAGTGCCAGCTGGGCCAGTCCCTCGACGGCGTCCTCGAGCGAGACGAAGGGCTTGCGCTGCTCGCCCTTGCCGTAGACGGTGACCGGGTAGCCCGCCACCGCCTGCGCGCAAAAGCGGTGCGCGACGGTCCCGAAGTAGTAGTCGAAGTCGAAGCGCGTCTGCAGCCGGTCGTCCTCCCGGGTCTCGTCGACCTCCGTGCCGTAGGTGATCGCGGTCCGGACGTCCGAGATTGGGATGTCGAACTGGGAGTGGGCCAGCCGGAGATTGGCGGCGTCGTGACTCTTGGTCAGGTGGTACCAGGAGCCCGCCATCGCGGGGAAGGGCACCTCGTCGCGCTCGCCCGCGTGCTCCATCGTGGCGCCACCCTCCGGGATGGGGAACTCCGGCGCGCCGTAGACGCCGGTGGTCGTCGTCTCGACGAAGTGGGTGTCCGTCAGGCCGGCCTCCTCCAGGCCCCAGAGGAGGTTCCGGGTGCTCTGCATGTTGTTGTGCTGGGTGTAGTTCGCCCGCTCGCCGTTGATCTGGGAGTACGGCGCGGAGGGCTGGGCGGCCGCGTGGACGATCGCCGACGGCTCGTGAACCGCAAGCAGTTCGTCGACGACCGACCGGTCGACGAGGTCGCCCTCGACGAACGAGAGGTTCCGGATCCCCAGTCCCTCGCGGGCCGCGGCGATGCGCTCCTCGATCCCGGCCACGGGCGTCGCGCTGACCGAGCCGACCTCCTCGACCCACCCGCGTCGGGCAAAGTTGTCCACGACGACGACCCGCTCGTCCGTCCGGTTCGCGATGCGCAGGGCGGTCGGCCAGCCGATGTAGCCGTCGCCGCCGGTGACGATGATCGACATTAGTTACTCTAGTTCCGAGTAACTTCCTTCGTTTAAGTATCTTTGTACGTCGCCCCGGTCCCGGCGGGAATCGACCCGACCAGTGGCAGCCTACGCGTCCTCGGAGTCGCCCTCGCTTGCCTCGTCCAACGACTGGACGAGCAACCGCTCGATGCGGGCCCCGTCGACCCGTTCGACGACGAACGCGTAGTCATCGGCCTCGACCCGGTCTCCCACCTCCGGGGCCCGGGCGAGACGGTCGAGGACGAAGCCGCCGACGGTCCCGAAGTCCTCGGCCTCGTAGGACGTGCCCAGTTCCTCGTTGAGGGCGGCCAGTCCGGCACCGCCGCTGACGGCGTACGTCCCGTCCGTGCGCTGGCGCATCTCGCGGTCCTCGCGGTCCGGGTCGAAGGCGTCCCGCAGGTCGCCGACGACGACCTCGACGACGTCCTCGACGGTGGCGATGCCCTCGAAGGATCCCCACTCGTCGATCACGACCGCGATCTGGACGCCCTCGCGCTGGAAGGCGGCGAGCAGTTCGTCCAGCCGGGCGGTCTCCGGCAGGATCGGCACCTCCCGCGCGACCTCGCCCGCGGTCGTCGATGCCCCGTCGTCCATCGCCACCAGGACGTCCTTGGCGTCGACGAAGCCGATCACCTCGTCGTCCGTCTCCGGATCGGTGACGGGATAGCGCGTGTGTCCGGTCTCCTCGACGAGGTCGCGCAGGTCGGCGAGCGGGGCGTCACCGGAAACACTCACCACGTCGGGACGCGGGACCATCACCTCTCGGGCCGAGATGTCGTCCAGTTCGAAGACGCGCTCGATCATCTCGACCTCCTCGGCGTCGACGTCGCCCGCTCGGCCAGCCCGGCTCAACACCAGCAGGATCTCCTCCTCGGTCAGCGTCTCCTCCGTCTCGGAGGCCGGCGGCACGCCGATGGCACTCGTAAAGGCGTTGGCCGTGCCGTTGAAGACCACGATCCCCGGGAGAAAGACGAGGTAGAACAGTTTCATCGGCGGCGCGATGAGGAGCGCGAGGCGCTCGGCGCGCGCGATGGCGATGGTCTTCGGTGCCAGTTCGCCGAAGACGACGTGGAGGAACGTGATGACGCCGAAGCCGATGGCAAAGGACACCAGGTGGAGGAGGCCGGCCGGGAGCAGGGGGCCGAGCGCCGGTTCGATCAGATCCGCGACGGCGGGTTCGCCGACCCACCCCAGCCCGAGTGACGCGATCGTGATGCCGAGCTGGGTCGTCGCGAGGTAGTCGTCGAGGTTCGAGACGGCCTCCTGGAGGGTCGCCGAACCGGCTCGCCCCTCGGCGACGAGCCCCTCGACGGCGGTCTCGCGGATGCGAACCAGGGCGAACTCCGAGGCCACGAAAAAGCCGTTGAGGACGACCAGCACGAGGGCGAGCAGGAGTTGCCCCAGCGAGAGCGCGACGGCTACCATCGCCACTCCCTGGGCGAACTTGCGTCCCGGCGGGCGGCTACCCGACGCGGTCGTCGTTGCGGGTCGACGGCGGGGCGGCGTCTGCGGCGGTCCATGGGGAGACCAATCAGCCCCCGCTACAAAACCGTCACGTCGGCAGCATGCCGTGCCGGGCCCCGCTGCGAGCCCAGTCAGAAGTCCGCGAGCGACGACTGGTCGGCCGCCGCGAGGAGGTCCGCGCAGGTCTGCCAGGACCGGCGGGCGCAGTCCGGGAGGTCGCCCCGGTCTTCGACGTACGCCCGGAGGAACCCGCGGGTCGCGGGGTCACTCGGGTAGCCGCTCCCCAGGTCGTCGAACTCCTCGCCGTACGCCGCGGCGAGCGCCTCGACGTGGGCGTCGCGCGCCACCTTGGCCACGATGCTCGCCGCGCCGACGATCGGATCCGTCTCGTCGGCGCCGTGGCGCGCCGTCACGGCGATGTCGCAGTCCAGCCCGTCCGCGACCCGTCGGCCGAACCGCTCGGCGTCCGCGTCGCCGGCGTCGACGGCGCAGGTGGCGTCGTCGCGCACCCCCTCGACGACGGCCGCGAGGGCCTCGACGTGGGCCGCGACGGTCAGGGAGTTCATGTCCGTCTCGGGGTCGTCGATTCGCGCCACGGGGATCTCTGCGACGCCGATTCCGTCCGCCTGCGATCGGATTTCCGTCGCCAGCGTCTCGCGGCGCTCGGGTGCGATGGTCTTCGAGTCGCCGACGCCGTCGGGGAGTGTCGCCGGCTTGGCCCGAACCGCCGCGGCGAACATCGACCCGAGGACCGGCCCCTTGCCGGCTTCGTCCACGCCCAGGCGCATCGACGAAAGTCTGAATTGCCGAGGAGAAAAACGTTGCCGAGTCCGACCGATCGAGTGCCCACCGTGTCCGGGGGCGCCGACCCCTACGTCCTGTCGGCGTCCGACCCGGGCCGTGGGTTGGCGACCTTCGGGATGCCAAGTGGCTCGCGGTCGGTGCGGTCTGACTCCGGGACCTCCTCGCCCGCCGCCTCGAGGAGTTGCGCGTACAGCCGAGAGAACGGTCGGTCTGTGTCGTCGGTCATCGGGAAGTCAACCATGGATATGCGCTCGGCCCGTATGAACGTCTCCCCCGGAGCGAAAGTGGATCGGCCCAGGATCCGCACGCGGGAGACCGGCATTTTGGCTACCGATCCTCGACGAGCCACCTTCACGCTGTGGAGACGGTTGCGTATATTATTGAAATACTATACTATAAGAAAACACTCGGGTATATGATGCTTATAAGCGGAAAACATTTATGTATTTTATATATTTCCTGGATTAATTGTTTATAATCGAGGCTCCGCAATATTATTGAAAAAATTTGGAAAAATAGAGGCAAGAATCGAAATTATATAAATCCAAACGGGCAATAGCGGTTGCTGTCGCGATTACAAATACGCATGCGACTTTCGCCGAAACTATCGTGAATTAGCGTCCTACGGCAGATAATTCGTATTTTCATTCGATCGACATCGCAAGAGAAACTGTGTATCGTGAAATTGGATCGAATAACCTCAAACAAATTTGTATTAGTATATTCCGACTATAAATCGGGGCTCGGATTTGCTTGGGTTCGTGTCCGCAATGACGCTCCTAGTTATTACATTTATAGGATTGTAAAGTATTGTGTTGTGTTTTTGGCCAGTGGGCCCAACGACCTGCCACCAGATCTCGGGTGACGCGACCGTATTACAGCGGTACGAGTGTAAGGGGTGTCCCCGAGCGCCCAATCCGTCGGGGCTGAGGGATAGGTGGGAAGCGGTGGCTTCCAGTCGGTGCTCGATTGAACGCGGTGTTCGGGAAGATCGATTCGGAGGCCTGCTGATTAGGGGTGTGTCAACAAGGAACAGTCTCCGACACGCGAGAGGAACATTGCCCTTCCTTCTGGCGGTTTTGCACAGTAAAGCCTCCTCTGGAATCGGTCGACACGATCACTCGAACCTGAAACCAGGTGTTCAGGACCTCAAGCGCCCGAATCGTGGTCCGGCATCGACGCCCGGTCGGGCCGGTCTGTATCCTCACTATTGTTCGAGAGGAACACTGAAATGTTCGCAACGCCGAGGGCTGGCGACGTCGACGGCACCGATCTGTGCACCTCGAGCCGCCTACCCGCGATATCGGGGGGATTTAGGATATTTTCCCAGTGGAATAACAAGCGATATTGGAGATTTGGGCGCTAGAAGGCATCACGACACGGATTCCAGTGGCGCATTTCGTCTAACTCCGTGTATATCCCGTCTCGTGTCGACGTGAATTCGAATCGGCGATTCCACGAGAGGAAAAACATATTGTGTCGTGGTATCTCATAGCCAGTATGGAACGCTCCGATCGCGGCTCCGAGTCGGGCGCCGACGGCCTGCAGACCCTCGCGATAGCCCTGGAACTGATCGAGGAGCTGCAGACGGCCAACGGTGCGACGGTTGCCGAACTCCAGGACCGACTGGACCTTTCGAAGAGCGCGATCTACAACCACCTCAACACCCTCCGCGAGTACGGGTACGTCGTGAAGGACGGCGACCGGTTCCAGCTCAGCTTGACGTTCACGCTCATCGGCGAGTTCGTCAGGGAACAGTTCGAGCTGTTCTCGATCGCCAAGTCGGAGATCGACGAGTTCTCCTCGGAGATCGGCTTTCCCGCGCACCTCATCACCGAGCAACACCACAACCGGCTCGAGGTGTACGTGACGCGGGAGAGCGACGCGATCGGCACCAAGTCCTACTCCGTGTACGATCCCCTCCACTTTCACACGACCGCCAACGGCAAGTCGATGTTGGCCTTCATGGACGAGGACAAGCGCGAGGCGATTCTCGACAAGCACGGACTGCCGCGCCAGTCGACCAACACCATCACCGACCGGACCGAACTCGCTGAGGAACTCGAACTGATTCGCGAGCGTGGCTACTCGATCAGCAGGGGAGAGGAGATGGAGGGGCTGTGGGGCGTCGGCGCACCAGTGAAGGGTCAGGACGGGGCGGTGGAGGGAGCCCTCAGCATCTCGGGGCCGGTCGGCCAGCTGCCGGAGGAGCGGATTCACGACGAACTCGGGGAGGCGGTGGTCAATACCGCGGACGCCATCCAGCTCGACCTGATCATGGCGAGTCGGACCGAGCAGTAGGCCCGCGGGGCGTCCACCCGTGAGGAAGGGTTAAAGTGGGTGGTGGCGAAATTCCTGCGTGTATGACAGTCGATGGCGACACCCTGCGCGACGTGATGGGCAACTTTCTGACCGGCGTGACGGTCGTCACCCTCCCGACCGAGCCGGCTCACGGGATGACCGCGAACGCGTTCTCGAGCGTCTCGCTCGACCCACCGCTGTGTCTCGTCTGCGTCGACCACGACACGGAGACCTACGACCGGCTGACGGGCGGCGTCGACGAGTTCTGCGTCAACGTGCTCACGGCCGACCAGCAGCACCTCGGCGAGCACTTCGCCGGCATGAACGAACTCGACGAGAGCCCCTTCGAGAGCGAATCGACCCGGACCGAGGTCACCGGCGCTCCCGTCTTCGACGAGGCCCTCGCCTACCTGGACTGCACCGTCGACGCCGCCCACGAGGCCGGCGACCACACCATCTACGTCGGCCACGTCGAGGCGACCGACGTCCAGGAGCCCGACGCTGATCCGCTCGGCTTCTTCCAGGGTCAGTGGACCTCCTCGGTCGAGTGAGCGGATCGGACCCCCCTCGCTGACTCGGTTTCGGTTCGTGACGCACTGATCTTCTGCAGTCGGTCCTGGGCTCAGTCCAACCGTCTTCGATGGAGGGGTTCGCCCCGACAGACACCGTGGCATATTGTGTTGAATGGTGACACAACACATATGTCTGTGCTCCCTGTCGGGATAGACGCAACCGAGGATCCATCGATGAGTGACACACAGTTCATGGCCGTCCCGTTCGCACGTCCCGACCACAGCTACCTCGGCGAACTCGCCGAGGACCTCGGATACACCCACTTCGGCGTCGGCGAGGGGCCGCTGGTGTTCGGCGATCCTTACGTGACGCTCTCGCAGGTCGCCGAGCGGACGAACGACATACAGCTCGGCCCGATGGTGACGAACCCTGTCACCCGGACGCCGGTCCAGACGGCCAACGCGCTCGCGACGTTGAACAAGATTTCCCCGGGGCGCGTCTTCTGTGGGCTGGGAACGGGGAACAACGCCCTCCGCTCCCAGGGACTGCGGCCCGCGTACATGCGCGAGTACGAGCAGGCGATCGACGTCATCCAGGGCCTGACGGCGGGCGAACGGGTGACCTACGAGTTCGAGGGAACGCAGTACGAGGAGGAGTTCCTCAACGAGCACGGCCTGTTTTACAACCCAGACGAACGGGTCCCCGTCTACGCCGCGACCGGTGGTCCGAAGAGCATCGAAATCGCCGCGAAACACGCCGACGTCGTCATGCACGCCTTCGGTGGGAACTCGCCCGAACTGCTCAAACTGATCCGCGAGATGATCGACGAATCCGCCCGCGAGGCCGGGCGGGACCCGGACGACATCGAACTCTGGTCGTGGATCTGGTTCTACCAGACGCGACCGGGAGAGGGTACCGAGGCGGCGATCAAGAACGGGTTCGGCACGGGCCCGATCAACTCCGCGATCACGGAGGCGCCACTCATGCAGATGCACTCCGACCGGTTCGACGACGCCCTGATCGAGGACGTCGTCGCCGCACGGGACGCACTCGTCGACGACGGCGGGAACGACGAGCCGGAGCCGAAGTCCGCACACCTCGACGCCTGGCGCGGGTACGGCAAGGGCTACCAGGCGGAGGCCGAGGAGCTGGTCCCGCTGATGACCGACCGACTGTTGGACGCGCTCTCGATATACGGGTCGCCCGAGGAGTGTCTCGCGAAGACCAGGCGCATGGTCGAGAACGGCGACCTCGACGGCGTCTGCCTCGGTGCCGGAAACACCCTCACGTCCGCGCGGGACATCAACGACTTCGCGCAGGCCGTCATCGACGAGTGGTGAGGTGGACGACTTCGCGCAGGCCGTCATCGACGAGTGGTGAGGTGGTCGCGGTCGGAACCGCAGTGACCGGTACGTTTTTCAGCGGAACCGTCGAACTCACGGGTGATGTCTGACACCGCGTGGGTCCACATGCTAGGTGGCTCCATGGAATTCGTATCGAGCGAGAACTACGAGACGCGAGCCCTGAAGGCCGGCAGTGGCGAGAAGCCGCCGCTGGTCCTGCTGCACGGCATCGGCGGGCACGCCGAGACCTACGTGCGGAACATGCTCCCGCTGGCCGAGCGCCTCGAGGACCGGGCGGTCTACGCCATCGACTTCATCGGTCACGGCTACTCCAGCCGGCCGACCGACATCGACTACCACATCACGGACTACATGGACCACGTCGAGGAGTTCATCCACGCTATCGGCCACGACACGGCCCACGTCCACGGCGAGTCCCTCGGGAGCTGGGTCGCCGGCCGCCTCGGGCTCGACCGCCCCGACCTGGTCGAGACGGTCGGCCTGATCACCACCAGCGGCGTCTACCACATCGACACCTCCGGCGCCGTCGAGGAGGACGTCAAGGACGAGAGCATCGAGGGTATCGAGAACCTCTACGAGACCAGCATGGAGATGCTCGACGAGGGAATCACGCGCGAGCGGGTCGCCGACCGGCTCCAGTGGCTGTTCGTCGAGGACGTCGACGACGAACTGGTCGACATCCGCGAGACGATCTACAGCCAGGAGGCAAACCAGGCGGCGATGCGGATCATCTACGAGACCTTCTACGAGGACGTCCAGGATCCGGAGATGTACTTCACCACCGAGGAACTCCGGGAACTCGAGGTGCCCACGTTCATGATCCACACCGAGCACAACCCCAGTGCGAAGAAGGAACTGGCCGAGTACGTCCACGAGCAGATTCCGAACTCGGAGTACCACCTCTACGCCGAGAGCGCCCACTGGCCCCAGTGGGAAGAGGTCGACCGGTACCACGACGACACGGTCGACTTCCTCAGCCGGCACGGCCAGTAGAGCCACCCGCCGTCGATCCACCGTCTCGCCGCCGGTCTGTTGGCAACATTCTCCGAGGAACGGACCTACTTTTCGCGTCCCGTCGACCGATCTGCCATGGCCGCCGAGTCTGCCGACCTGCGGGCGATCGACTGGCGGCGACCGACGATCTACCTGCTCGTCGCGACGACGGTCGTCGCCCCGCTCGATAGCCCCTTCATCAGTCCGGTGCTGCCGAGCGTCCAGGCGGCGCTGGCGCTGACGGACGCGCAGACCGGCCTGCTCATCACCAGCCTCGCGATTCCGGGAATCGTCCTCGCTCCCGTCATCGGCATCCTCGCCGACCGGTTCGGCCGCACACGGGTCCTCACGGTCTGTCTCGCTGGCTACGGCCTGGCCGGCGGGGCGATCGCGCTCGGCCCGCCCTTCGAGGCGATCCTCGCCCTGCGACTCCTCCAGGGCGCGTTCGGCAGTTCCATCCTCACCGGGCTCGCGATGACGCTGGTCGGCGACTTCTACGACGGGCCCCACCAGAACACGGCGATGGGGGTCATCGGCGGTGCGACCAACCTGGCCGTGGCCGTCTTCCCTGTCGTCGGCGGGACCCTCGCCGACGTCGACTGGCGACTCCCCTTCGCGGTCTACCTCGTGAGCGTCCTCGTCGCTGCGGCGGTCTACGTCGGCCTCGAGGAACCGCCGGTCGACCGCGTGTCGATGGACGCCAGCTACCTGGCCGACGCCGTGCGAGCGGTCCCGATCGGGCGCGCGCTCGTCCTCTATGGGGCGGCCTTCTGGAGTTTCTTCCTCCTGTTCGGCGCACTCACCGCCGTCCCGCTCGTCCTGGCCGCCGAGCACGGGCTGGGAGCGGGCCGGATCGGCCTCATCACTACCGTGGGACTGCTGGTCGCGGCGTTCGTCTCCGTGCTAAACGGCCGACTGGCCGCGTACGTCTCGAACCGGACGCTCATCGCGGCCGGGTTCGTCAGCTACGGCCTCGGCCTCTCGATCGCCGGCGTCTCACAGTCGCAGGTGGCCATCACAACCGCCCTCGTCGTCTTCAGTTTCGGCCACGGCCTCTCGTTTCCGGCCGTCGCGTCGGGCATCGCCAGCCTCACCGGCCCGCGGTTCCGGGCGGGCGTGATGAGCCTGCGCACGAGCATGCTCATGGTCGGCCAGGCGATCGGTCCCTGGCTGTTCCCGCTCGTCGGCACGCGCGTCGGCTACGCCCCGGTGTTTTCGGGCGCCGGCGCGCTCTCGATCGCACTCGGTGTGCTCTGGCTCCTCGCCCTTGGCGCCGGTGGAGCCGTGCTGGCTGGCGAGGCGTGAGCTTGCGTCTGCACGTCGGCTGCGCGCACGTGCACCACCAGACGTCGTCACTGCAAAGCGGACGCACGTCTCCCCACGGAACTGTTCTGGTGTGGCTCGCCGAGGGCATCACCCGCGAGCGGGTCGGCGACCGCCTGCAGGCCATGACAGATGCTTGCACCCCTGACGACGGACGGTCTCGCCGGCGCGCTCTCGCTCTCGAGGGCACGATGGTCGCCAGCGCGTTCCCTTCGAGGCCGGTGACGAGTCGGCCGTGGCTAGGGAGTGAGGACGATCTTGCCGAGGAAACTCTCGTCCAGCACGGCGCGATGCGCCGCTCGGGCTTCCGCAAACGTGTAGGTACGGTCGATGACGACTTCGAGGCGACCATCCGCGACGAGCCGCCCGAGTCGGGCGAGGATCGGACCGATATCCGGCGTCTCCGGACGTGAGGCGAGGTTCGACATGCTCATCATGTGGATGTCGAGTTCCTTCGAGCGGGCAGCCGTGACGTCTGGGAGCGTCGCTGCGTCGCCCGTAATGACCGCCACGTCCCCACCGAAGGCCGCGAGGTCGACGTCGGTCGCCAGGTACGTCCCGGCCATGTGGTCGAGGATGGCGTCTGCACCGTCCGTGGCATCGATGGCAGCCTCGGTGAAATCGTCACGCGTGTAGTCGACGACCGTTTCGGCACCCAGGCCCCGGACCGCGTCGTGGTACGTCGGGCGAGCCGTCGCGACGGGCCTTGCCCCCATCGCCCGGGCGAGTCCCACGGCCACGTGACCTACACCGCCGTTGCCGCCGTGGACGAACGCAGTGGTGCCGGGTTCGAGGTGAGCGTGGTGGACGAACGCCCGCCACGCCGTGACGCCGACGAGCGCGAGGGCGGCCCCCGTCTCGAAGTCGACGCCGTCTGGCAACGGGGCGAGCAGGTCGGTTGGCACCGTCGCGAAGTCGGCGACGGACCCGCCTGTGAACCGTCCGACGTGCAATCCGGTCGCGAAGACGCGGTCCCCTTCGCTGTACTCCTCGACGTCGGCACCGACTGCAGTGACGACACCGGCGAGATCAGATCCGGTTGTCTTGGGCACCCGCGGCTTGCCCATCTCGCGAAACTTCGCGTCCACCGGGTTGAGACTCGCCGCTCGTGTCTCGACGAGCACCTCGTTAGCTGCCGGACTGGGCCGTTCGATCTCGTCGACGCGAAGGACGTCTGGACTCCCGCCCTCGTGGTACCGTATCGCTCTCATCGTCCGGTAAGCGATGGGTGGCGGCAAAAGGGTGTCGTCCATCGCCGGTCCTCGCCCGGCCGAGTCGGCCTGGTTCTAGTCCTCGAACTCGTCGCTGTGCTCGTGTGACTCGCTGAACTTCCGGCCCTTGCCCCACCAGTACAGCGCTTCGGGCATGTCCTCCTCGGTCCAGGTGACCGTCTCCCAGTCCGGCTCGAAGATGAGGTAGCCGCCGGCGAAGATCTCCACCTCGTGGCCGGCCGGGTCGTCGGCGTAGATGTAGTTGGCCTGGCTGATGCCGTGGTGGCCGGGGCCGCCCTTCAGCGTCACGCCCGACTCCTTGAGGATGTCCGCCGCGCGGAACAGGTCGCCGCGGGACTTCAGGTAGTAGGCGACGTGGTTCAGCCGAGGTTCGGGCTCCTCGACGAAGGCGATCTCGTGGACCAGCGGCGAGACGGAGAGCCACTTGCCCACCGGCTCACCCTCGATGATGAGCTCCTCGCGGAGCTTGAAGTCGAGCACGTCCATGAACCAGTCCGTACACGCCTGGACGTCCGGGGTGTAGCAGTTGACGTGGTCGATTCGGCGGGCGCCGACGCCGCGGTCGACGATCTTCTGGGGCTGGTTCTTCAGCCGGGACTTCGCCGCCTTCGGAACGTCGGGCTTCTCGATGTCGTAGAACAGTTCGATCTCCTGGTCGGCCGGACAGTCGAAGCGGATCGACTCGCCCTGGCCGGGTTCGACGCCCGCCTCCTGCCAGGTGACCTCGTAGCCCGACTCCTCGACCCGCTCGGCGTACTCCTCGAGGTCGGACGGCTCTTCGACGCGGAAGGCGATGTGGCCGACGTCGGCCTCGTCGGCCTCCGTCAGGACGAGGGTGTACTTGTTGTAGTCACCCCAGCCGCGCATGTAGATGCTGCCGTCCTCGCGGGTCTCCTCCTCGAGGCCGATGACGTCGTGGTAGTGGTCGTACGTCTCGTCGATGTTGGGGACACGCAACTCCACGTGCCCGAGGGTGCACAGCGCCATGGGGGAGTGTGCTTCACCGCTCCACAAATAGTTTGCCCACCCTCCCACGCGCTGGGAGCACGCCCGCCGTGGCCACCGCATGCTGAACCTATTTATCCGTGGCCCCGCACCCTTCGGGCATGTCACTGGACGAGGCGACCACGGAGACGCTCGCGGACGACCTCTTCGCGGCACTACGATCCGGCGAGCCGATCGACCCGCTGACCGACGGACGTGACCTGACAATCGAAGACGCCTACGGGATCCAGTCGGCCTTCCTCGACCGCCGGCTGGCCGACGGTGCCTCGGTGGTCGGCCACAAGATCGGGCTGACGAGCGACGGTATCCAGGACCAGCTGGGCGTCGAGGAACCGGACTTCGGCCGCCTCCTCGATACGATGCGGGTGGCGGACGGCGTGGTCCCGAGCGACGACCTCGTCGCCCCGCGCGTGGAGCCAGAGATCGGGTTCGTCCTCGAGGAGGACCTCCGGGCGCCGGTGACCGACCTCGACGTCCTCGAGGCGACGCGGGGCGTGGTGCCGGTCGCGGAGATCATCGACTCCCGCGTGCGCGACTGGGACATCCAGATCCAGGACACGGTGGCCGACAACGCCTCGGCCGGCCTGTTCGCCACCGGGCCGCAACTCACCGACGTCTCCGGGCTCGACCTCTCGCTGGAGGGCGTGAAGCTGTACCGCAACGGCGACCTGACGGAGGCCGGCGTCGGGGCGAACGTGCTCGGCCACCCCGCACGCGCGGTGGCCTGGCTGGCCAACACCCTGGCCGAGATGGACGCCACGCTCGACGCCGGCGATCTGATCCTGAGCGGCTCGTTCGTCCCGGCGGTCGACCTCGCGGCCGGCGACACCCTCACCATCGAGTTCAGTTCGCTCGGGACGCTCACCCTCCGAGTCGACTGAGTGGCCGCCGCGAAGCCCGCATAGCCCGCGCAGCTACCGTCTTCGCCGCGGATCGTGGGGTTGGCGTCGAGGCGGCGTCCCTGCGGTAAGTATAAGTCCGAGAAACCTAAACTGCCGTAGTAGGATGCCTGTCCGCACTGCCGAGGAGTACATCCAAGGGCTCCGTGACTCGCGCGAGGTGTACTACAAGGGCGATCGCATCGACGACGTGACTACCCATCCGGCCACCGAGGGGATGATCCAGACCCAGGGCGAACTGTTCGCGCTCCAGAGCGACGAGGAGTACGCCGACATGATGACCTGGGAGTCGCCGACGTCCGGCGACCCGGTGAGCGTCTTCTACCAGATGCCGACATCCCAAGAGGACCTGGAGCGCCGGCGGAAGGCGACGAAACTCTGGATGGACTACACCTGTGGCGTCTCCGGCCGGGCCAACGACTTCCTGGCCAACGGCGTCACCGGGATGGCCATCGGCAAGGAACACTTCCGGAGCGAGGACCACGACCGCGACTTCGGCGCACACGTCCAGGAGTACTACGAGTTCTGCCGCGAGAACGACAAGGCGCTGACCCACGCGCTGATCGACCCGCAGATCGACCGGTCGTCCGAGACGGGGTCCGCCTCGTTCCGCCTGGCCGACGAGGACAACGCCGACCGCCCCGGTGCGGTGCGGAAGGTCGACGAGGACGAGGACGGCATCGTCGTCAGCGGTGCGCGGATGCTGGCGACGCTCGGCCCGCAGGCCGACGAGATTCTGATCTACCCCTTCGGCCACTACAGCGAGGGCGAGGAGGACCAGGCGCTGGCCTTTGCCGTCCCGGTCGACGCCGACGGCGTCCGACAGATCTGTCGGCCGAAGCTGTCGCGCAACGACAAGCGCAACCACCCCCTCTCGTCGCGCTTCGACGAGATGGACACGTTCGTCGTCCTCGACGAGGTCCACGTCCCGTGGTGGCGGGTGTTCGTCGACGGTGACATCGAGGTGTGCAACGCCTGGCGGGACAAGGAGGGCACCGCCTACGCCGGCCTGACCTACCACCAGACCTGCATCAAGGACCTCGCGAAGGCCGAGTTCGCCTTCGGCGTCGCGCTCATGCTCGCCGAGTCCACGGGCATCGACGAGTACTTCCACGTCCAGTCGAAGCTCGGCGAGATCGCCACGATGATCACCCAGATCCGCGGGTCGATCCTCGCCGCGGAGGCCGAGGCCTACGAGTTCCCCGGCACCGACTACCTGATTCCGGAGCCACGCCACCTGTTCGCCGTCACTGGCTCGTTCCCGGACATGTACCCGCGTATCCTCCAGATCATCCGCGACCTGGGCGGCAGCGGCCTCATCGGAGTCCCGGCCTGGGAGGACCTCGAGGCGGACAACCCCCTCGGCGGCGACGTGGAGACCTACTTCCGGGGCAAGGACATCGAGGCCAACGAGCGCCTCGGGATCCAGAAGCTGGCCTACGACCTGGCCATCGACGGCATGGGCGGCCGGGAGGAGCTCTACGAACGCTTCTACACCGGCGGCCCGATGCGCGTGAAGTCGAACATGTACAAGAACCACCCCGACAAGGACGAGATCAAAGACCGGGCCTTCGAGTACGGCCTGGCCGGGGCGGACTCCCCGCCGTCGCCGAGCGAGACGAGCGAAGCCGCCGCCGACGACTGAACGGAGCCGCGACGACCGCGTAGCGCCGCGGCCCGTTTTTTCGCCGTTCAGCCCATGAAAACCATTAAGTCCGTCAGCCGAGTCACAACTGACTGTTCACGATGACCACATTGAGCGCCGGCATCGTCGGTCCGGGTAACATCGGGACCGACCTCATGTACAAGATCCTCGACCGCGGGGAGTCGATCGAGCTAGAGCGGATGATCGGCATCTTCCCGGTCGAGGAGTCCGAGGGCCTCCAGGCTGCCCAGGAAGCGGGTGTCCCCGTCGGGACGGAGGGCATCGACAGCGTCCGCGAGCACGCGGACGACCTGGACGTCGTCTTCGAGGCGACCACCTCGTACGTCCACGAGGAGAACGCCCCCGTCTACGAGGACTTGGACATCTTCGCCATCGACCTGACGCCAGCGGCGGTCGGCCCCTACACCGTCCCCGTCGTCAACCTGGACGACGTCGTCGGGGAGACGACCAACATCAACATGGTGACCTGCGGCGGCCAGGCGACGATTCCGATCGTCCACGCCGTCGACCGGGTGGCCGACGTCGACTACGCAGAGATGATCTCGCACATCGCCTCGAAGAGCGCGGGCCCCGGTACCAGGCAGAACATCGACTCGTTCACACAGACCACCTCCGCCGGCCTCGAGGAGGTCGGCGGCGCCGACCGCGGCAAGGCGATCATCACGCTCAACCCCGCGGAACCACCGATCATGATGCGAAACACCGTCCACACGCAGGTCCACGAGGACACCGACGTCGACGCGGTCCGCGACTCGATCGACCGCATCGCGAGCGAGATCCAGTCCTACGTCCCCGGCTACCAGATCACGATGGAACCCGAAGTCAAGCGCGCCGACGACGTCGCCTTCGACCTCGGCGACTCGATCATCCTCACCACGATGCTCGAGGTGGAAGGCGAGGGCCAGCACCTCCCACCGTACGCGGGCAACCTCGACATCATGACGAGCGCGGCGCTTGGCGCCGGGGAGCGCGTCGCCGCGAACTACGCCGAGGCGGGCGAACTCGGGGGTGTCGCCGGTGACTGAGTCGGACGTCCGCCTGGTCGACATGACGCTGCGCGACGGCATGCACGCCGTCGATCACTCCTTCACGCCCGAGGAGATGGCCGACGTGGCCGCCGCACTCGACGCCGCGGACATGGACGTCGTCGAGGTCTCCCACGGCGACGGCATGGGCGGCTCGTCGATCAACTACGGCTTCTCGGCCGCGGACACTGAGGCGTACCTGGACGCCGTCGTCCCGGAACTGACCGACACCGACCTGTCGGTCCTCCTGCTCCCGGGCATCGGGACGGTCGAGGAACTCGACCTGGCCATCGACCGCGGAGCCGACATCTGCCGGCTCGCCACCCACGTCACCGAGGCCGACGTCTCCCAGGAGCACTTCGAGTACGTCACCGACCGCGGGCTGGAGGCAAACGGCCTCCTGATGCTCTCGCACATGGCGCCCCCCGAGACGGTCCTCGAGCAAGCCCAGCTGATGGAAGAGTACGGCGCCGACGCCGTCTACGTCATGGACTCGGCGGGCGCAATGCTCCCCGAGGACGTCCGCGAGCGCGTCAGCCTCCTCGTCGACGAACTCTCCATCGACGTCGGCTTTCACGCACACAACAATCTCGGTCTCGGCATCGGCAATTCGCTGGCCGCCCTCGAGGAGGGTGCGGTCACCGTCGACGGCTGTCTGCGCGGGCTGGGCGCCGGCTCCGGGAACGCCCAGATCGAAGTGCTCCTCGGCGCCATGGACAAGGCGGGCTACGACGTCGCGCCGGACTTCTTCGGCGTGATGGACGCCGCCGAGGACGTCCTGGTACCGATGATCGGCGACGACGAGATGCCCGAACTCGACAACGACTCGCTCCTGCTGGGCTACGCCGGGGTCTACTCGTCGTTCCTCCGGCACACCCGCCGCGCGGGCGAGAAGTACGACGTCGACCCACGCGAGATCCTGATCGAACTCGGCGAGATGCAGGTCGTCGGCGGCCAGGAGGACCTCATCACCGACGTCGCGTCGCGGCTGGCCGGCGAGGCGGACGACGAGTCCGTGGAAGCGGAGTGACCGGCCGATTTCCGCGCCAGGTAGGTCGCGGGGCCAACATTGGGGTACTTTTTTATAGTGGCCGCAAATATTGAGGGTTGACATGCTGTCACGCAGGAGGTTCATCTCCGCGACTGGTGCAACGGGTATCGCAGCCCTCGCCGGCTGTCAGACGGAAACCACGGGCGATGGGACGCCGACGCCGGACGACCAGCCCGAGGGGACCACGACCGACCAGGGGACCCCGGGCGATTCGGACACCATCGGCATCGGCTTCCTCCACTCCCTGTCGGGCTCGTACTCGGTACTCGGCGAGCCCCAGAAGCAGGCCGCCGAACTGGCGGTCAAGCAACTCAACGAGAACGGCGGCATCGCCGGGCGCGAAGTCGAGGCCTACCACCAGGACACGGGTGGCGAGTCCCAGACCGCCCGCGAGAAGGCCCAGCTCCTCGTCGAGAACGAGGGCGTCGACGTCCTGTCGGGCATGGCCAACAGCGCCGCCGGGCTGGCCGTCCAGGACTACGCCAACGAACAGGACGTGCTGATGGCGTCGGGCGTCGGCGCCGACCCGGTGACGAAAGACCGGTGTAACCGCGTCACCTTCCGGTACGAACTCCGGACCGGCCAGATCGCCCGGGCCGTGGCCCCCTGGGCCATCGAGAATCTCGGGTCGAAGGTCTGGTTCCACGTCGCCGACTACGCCTTCGGCAACGCCTTCCTCGCGGGCTGGAAGAACGTCATCGAGCAGCGCGACCTCGACGTCGAGATCGTCAATGAGACGAAATCCAGCCTGTCGGAGAACGACTACTCCTCGTACATCACGTCGATCCAGAGCTCCGACGCCGACTTCGTCGCCGTCGGGCTGGCCGGCGGCCCGCTCGTCCAGTTCAACAAGCAGGCCTCCTCCTACAGCCTGCGCAACTCCACGGAAATGGTCGCGGCGACCAACGACTTCCTGTCGGTCCGCCAGGGCGGCGGCTCCAACGTGGTCGGCTCTTACTCCGGCGTCCGGTACTTCGAGGGCATGGACACCGACCTCAACCGGGACTTCGTCTCCGCGTTCATCGACGAGTTCGACGCCATCCCGAACAACCACGCCGAGTCCCAGTGGACGATCATCCGGCAGATCCTCGCGCCGGCCGTCGAGGAAGCCGGATCCGTCGCCACCGACGACGTCATCCCCGTCATCGAGGGGATGGAGTTCGACTCGCCGATGGGCGGCGGCACGATTCGGGCCTGCGACCACCAGGCCGAACGGCCCGTCAACGTCTGTCAGATCACCGAGCCACAGGACCTCGAGATGCTCCAGGGCAAGGGCTCGTCCGTCCCCAGCCTGGACATCAAGCAGGAGGTTGCGGCCGGCGACGCCATCGCCCCCTGTGACCAGACCGGCTGCAGCCTCTGATAGGTAGATGCTCGCCGCCACAGCACCCCTGGCGATCTCGGTGCAGGAACTGGCAGTGCAGGTCCTCAACGGACTGACGCGCGGTGGCGTCTACGTCCTCGTAGCCATCGGCCTGTCGCTGATCTTCGGCGTGATGAACGTCGTCAACTTCGCCCACGGCTCGCTGTGGATGCTCGGCGTCTACCTGACGCTGACCGTCGTGGGGGCCAGTTTCGGGTCGTTCTGGCTCGCGCTCCTGCTGGTGCCACTCGGGATGGCCGTGGTCGGCGCCGCGATGGAGACGACGACCTTCCGGCCGCTGTACGGCCGCGACCCGCTGTATCACATCCTCCTCACGTTCGGGTTCACGCTCGTGTTCACCGACGTCGTCAGGTTCTTCTGGGGAACGGGGTACCAGCAGTCCCCCGCGCTCCCGGGCGTCCTCCAGGGCGCGATGGAACTGGCGCCGGGCGTGTTCTTCCCCCGGTACCGCCTGTTCGTCCTCCTGATGGCGATCGTGCTCTCGGTCGCCGTGTGGGCGATCCTCCGGTACACCGCCTTCGGCCTGATCGTCCGCGCCGGGACGCAAAACCGGAAGATGACCCGGTCGCTGGGAGTCAACGTCTCGCGGTACTACACGCTCGTGTTCGCGTTCGGCGCCGCGCTGGCCGGCATCGCCGGCGTGCTGTCGGCGAACATCTTCACGATCACGCCCTCGATGTGGGCCCAGGTGATCATCCTGTCGTTCATCGTCGTGATCGTTGGCGGCCTCGGCTCGTTCAAGGGGGCCGTCGTGGCCGGCTTCCTCATCGGCATGGTCGAGGCCCTCGACCAGCCGCTCCTCGAACTCGGTACGGCCACGCTGGGCCTCCCGGGGGCGATCCAGGTGCTCGACGGCTACCTCGTGTACATCCTGCTGTTCGTCGTCCTGCTGATCCGCCCGGCCGGCCTCTTCGGGGACGAGAGCCACCTCGAGGACGTCGAGGCCAACATCGACATCGACACCAGCCTGCCGACCATCAACTACGACAGCCCCTACTTCCTGGGGGTGCTCGCCGTCCTGGTGGCGATCCCCTTCGTCCTCGGCAACTACTTCGAGGGCATCGTCGTCCAGATCATGATCGTCGGCCTGTTCGCGCTCAGCCTGGACATCGTCACCGGCTACACGGGACTGATCTCCCTCGGCCACGCGCTGTTCCTCGGGCTGGCCGCCTACGGCGTCGGCCTCATCTTCGCGAACGTCACCGGGCTGCTGTTCGTCGCCGTGCCGGCGGTGATCGTCGCCGCGGCCGTAGTCGCCTGGGCGATCGGCTACCTGAGCTTCCGGGTCAGCGGCGTCTACTTCGCCATGCTGACGCTGGCGGTCGCCGAGATGTTCCGCCAGATCGTCGTCGACTTCGACGGACTGACCAACGGGACCGACGGCCTCAACGTCGTCTGGCCGGCGGTCCCGTTCGTCGACCTGGGCGACACGACGACGATCTACTTCCTGACGCTCGTCACCCTCGCGGCCCTGTACGTGCTGTCGGTGCGTATCCTGGATTCGCCCTTCGGCACGTCCCTGAAGGCGATCCGCGACAGCAGCGAGCGGATGGAGGCCCTGGGCTACGACGTGAACAAGTACAAGCGCCGGGCGTTCCTGCTCTCGGGGGCGATCGGCGGCGTGGCCGGGGTGATGCACGCCCTGTACTTCCGGTTTGCCTCGCCGTCGTCCGTGCTCGACTGGGCCGTCTCCGGGGACGTCCTCGTGACGATGGTCCTCGGTGGCATGGGCACGCTCTACGGCCCGCTGGTCGGCGCCACCGTCTTCGTGGGCCTCGAGACCCAGGTCTCGCGCTTCGTCACCCACTGGGAGTTCGTGCTCGGGTCGCTGTTCATCCTGTTCGTCATCTTCGCGCCTCGCGGGCTGGTGAGCCTGCCCGGGCGCGTCAAGCGTTACCTCTCGGCGTCCGCGGAGGATCCGGGCGTGCCGGCCGACGGCGGCCCGGAGGAGGTGACCGATGACTGACGACGCCGTCCTCGAGACCCGGGGACTCACCAAGCAGTTCGGCGGCCTCACCGCCGTCGACGACGTCGACCTGACGATCCCGCGCGAGGAGATCCGCGCCATCATCGGGCCGAACGGCGCCGGCAAGTCGACGCTGTTCAACATGATCACCGGCTTCCTCGAGCCGACGTCCGGCTCGGTCGTCTACGAGGGCGAGGACGTCACCGCCCTCCCGCCCCACGAGCGGTGTCAGCTGGGGATGGCCCGGTCGTTCCAGATCAACGAGATCTTCGAGTCGCTCACCGTCCGGGAGAACCTCCGGATCGCGGCACAGGGCCAGCACGAGGACCGGCTGCACCCGCTCCGGGACGCCCAGTCCCTGACGTCAGTCAACGACCGCGTCGACGAGGTTCTGGACCGGATCGGCCTGGCCGACCAGGCAGACACAATCGCCCACGACCTCGCGTACGGCGACCAGCGCACGGTCGAAATCGGCCTCGTGCTCGCTGCCGACCCGTCGCTGTTGCTGTTCGACGAACCCGCGGCGGGCGTCGGTGCCGAGGAGTCCGAGCGTCTGGAGTCGCTCATCGGCGACATCGCCGAGGGGCGGACCGTCCTGCTGATCGAACACGACATCGACATGGTCATGACCGTCGCAGACCGCATCTCGGTGCTCTACGAGGGCGCCGTCATCGCGGAGGGCAGCCCGGAGGAGATCGCAAACAACCAGCGCGTCCAGGAGGCCTACCTGGGAGGTGTCGCCTGATGAGCGACCCCCTGCTGGCCGTCGAGGACGTCCACGCCGGCTACGGCAAGACCACCGTCCTGGAGGGCGTCTCCCTGTCGGTGCCCGAGGAGTCGGCGGTCTCGCTTGTCGGCCGGAACGGCGCCGGCAAGACCACCACGCTCCGCGCCATCACCGGCCACGTCAACGTCACCGGTGGCTCGGTCCGCCTGGCCGGCGAAGACCTCACCGGGCGCACGCCCGAGGCCATCTACCGCGCCGGCATCGGCCTCGTGCCGGAGAACCGGGAGGTGTTCCCGGGCCTGACCGTGGAGGAGAACCTCAAGATGGGCGCGACGACGGCCGACGACGGCTGGCTCACCTTCGAGGAGGCCTACGACCTCTTCCCGCGCCTGGGCGAACGGAAGACCCAGATGGGTCGGACGCTCTCGGGCGGCGAACAGCAGATGCTCGCCATCGCCCGGAGCCTGATGGGCGACACGGAGGTCCTGTTGCTCGACGAGCCCACGGAGGGGCTCGCCCCCCAGATCGTCGAGGACATCGTCGACATCATCCAGACGCTGGCCGACCGCGGGTTGACGGTGCTGGTCGTCGAACAGAACATCGAGGCCGTCACCGAGGTCGCCGACTACCACCACGTCCTCGCCGACGGCCAGGTCGTCTTCGAGGGCTCGACCGCAGACCTGTCCGACGCACGGGACGTCCAGGAACGGTACCTGGGCGTCAGCCAGACGCAGTAGCGGCTCCCGTCGTTTTTTATTACTCGCAAGACGGCAGAGCGGCCGCTGTGGTTGTGGCGTCTGAAACGAGGGTGCTGAAACGAGGGTGGGGGGGGGGAGAGAGTAGGCTCGTCCGTCCAGCCGTGGGTACCGGACTGGGCCGTCGCCAACCAAATCGGTCGGTATCTCGGCCCACTCCCATCCAGCGCCTCGACGACCAAAACGGTTGTCTTTCAGGACGAGGGCCACCCCGCCCGGACCGGGTTCAGGGGTGGGGGTAGCGCAGCCCCGGTGGCCGCACCCTCGCCTCGTACTGGCCGGCGCGCTCGTCGAGGACGCGCTCGACGATGGTGCTCGACGAGCAGACCACGTTCGCGCCGGCGTCGCAGCGATCGGCTCGCTCGACCCGGCAGTCGTGCCCGTGGGCCGACAGCGCCGACTCGAGAGCCGCCTCGTCGTGGTGCTGGTCGTGTCCGAGGACGATCACGTCGGGTTCGATGCGGTCCAGCGGCACGAAGACGTCCTCGGGGTGGCCGAGGACGGCCTCGTCGACGGCTTCCAGGCCGGCGACCGTCTGGCGGCGCTGTTCGGCCGACAGGATCGGATCCGGCTTGTGCGTGACGTTCGGGTCGCGAGCGATGATGACGTGGAGTTCGTCCCCCATCGCGGCGGCCGCCTCGAGGTAGTGGACGTGACCAGGGTGGACCAGGTCGAAGGTCCCCTGTGCGACGACGGTTGTCATCCCTTGGTAGAACGTCGCGTCGGCGCCGTAAAGTTGTTGTGCCTCGCTGTCAGGGCGCGCTGCTCGGGTCCGCCGCGTCGGTCGGCGTGCCGACTCAGGACAGCTCCTCGATCGTCGCTTCGACGCGCCTGAGGCTGGATTCGATCTCGGTGACGCGGTCCGCCTGGGCCTCGTTGCGCTCGCTCAGTTCGTCGACTGCCGTGGCGATGTGGTCGGCCCGCTCGGCGATCCGGTCCAGCCGACTCGACATCTCCTCGACCGCGTCCGCCTGTTCGTCGGTGCCGCGAACGATCTCGTCCATCCGGTTGGCAGTGTCGCCGACGGCCTCGGCGATGTGCCGTTGGTTCTCGACGAGCTCGGACACCTGGTCCGTGGCGTCGGTCACCTGGCGTTCGACGCGGTCGACGGTCTCCGTCGTGAGGGCGACCTTCTCCTCGATAGAGGCGACGATCCGGGCGATCTCGTCGGACTCCCGACCGACCTCCTCGGAGAGGCCCTTGATCTCGTCCGCCACCACCGCGAAGCCGTCCGCCTCGTCCCCGAGCCGCGCGGCCTCGATGTTGGCGTTGAGTGCGAGCATGTTGGTCTGGTCGCTGATGTCGTCGATCACGGCCAGGATCTCGCTGATCTCCGCCACCTCCTCGTTCAGGTCCGCGACCGCCGACTCCACCACGTCGGTCGCCTCCTCGACGGACTCGATGGTCGCGGCGACTGCCTCTGCCTCCCGGCGGGACTCCGCCGCCAGGTCCTCGACGGTGTCGGTCTGGTCGCCGACTTCGTGGGCGGTCGCGGCGATCTCCTCGCCGGTCGCGCTCGTCGTCTCGACTTCGTCGGTGACGCCGTCGAGGTCGCTCGCCTGCTCGTCGGCGATCTCCGCGATCTCGCGACTGCGCGCCGAGATGTCGGCCGCCGCGTCCCGCACGTCTTCGACCGACCGGTCGACGGTCTCGGTCATCTCTGCCTGGACCGCCTCGAGGCGCTTCCGGTCCTCGACGATGTCGGTCACCTCGGTGACCAGTTCGAGGGCCCCGGTCGCCACCCCGCTGTCGTCGCGAAGCGGCACGGCGAGTGCCTGGCCGTAGAAGGTCTCGCCGTCGGCGTCCGTCGCTCGCCGGGTCCGCTCTTCCTTGACCGGTTCGTTCTCGGCGACCACCCGCTCGGCCAGCGTCCGGTCGGCGTTCTCGGGCTGGAAGACCTCGGTCGCGGTTCGCCCGAGCACCGCGTCGGCGTCCATGCCGAGCAACCCGGCCGCGGCGTCGTTCCAGTGCGTGATGCGGCCGTCGGCGTCGACGGCGAACAGCGGGTCGGGGAACAGTGACACGGCGGTCTCGAAGGCTCGTTGCCAGGACCCGGTCGGGGAGACCATCCCGGACGGGGTCCCGTGCGTCCCGTCGCTCATACCCTTGCCTCTCCTCCCAGTTCTAAATATGTTGAGGTCCGTCGCACTGTCGGCGCCGGTGTCAGCCCGCCGTCACCGCGAACTCGCTGCCCGGCTTCGGTCGCTTCGACCGGTAGAGGACAACGCTTTTGCCGTATCCGCGGGATCCTCCGGCTACATGAGTGCACGTGAAACGGTGCTCGACGGCGTGACCGTCGTCGACCTGACGACGTTCGTGACCGGCGGCTTTTGCTCCCTGATGCTCGCCAACCAGGGCGCCGAGGTCATCAAAGTCGAACGGCCGGGCTACGGCGACGACAACCGCCACTCCGGTCCGCCGTTCGTCGACGGCGAGTCGCCGTACTTCTGGACGGTCAACTACGACAAGCGCTCGGTCGAACTGAACCTCAAATCCGAGGCTGGGCGGGCGGCGCTGTACGACCTCGTCGGCGAGGCAGACGTCTTCATCCAGAACTACCGGCCTGGCACCGAGGAGCGCCTCGGCGTGGACGACGAGACGCTGCGGGAGTACAATGAGGACCTGATCTACTGCTCCATCTCGGCCTTCGGCGAGACCGGGCCGTGGCGGGAACGCCCGGGCTACGACCTGCTGGTCCAGGGGCTGTCGGGCATCATGAGCGTCACCGGTGAAGCGGACGGCCAGCCGGTGAAGGTCGGCCTGCCCCAGACGGACCTCATTACGGCGATGTGGGCCGCTTTCGGCATCATGGGGGCGCTCTACCGTCGCGAACGCACCGGTGAAGGCGACTACCTCGAACTCGGCATGCTCGACGCGACGCTTCCCTGGCTGACCAAGCAGGCCGGCAAGGTCTTCGCGGGCGAGGAGCCGCGGCGGATGGGGACGAAGGACCCGGTGCTGGCGCCCTACCAGCAGTTCCCGACCGCCGACGGGCACGTCATCGTCGCGGCGCTGAACCAGAAGCTCTGGCGGGACCTCTGTACCGCCATCGACCGCGAGGACCTCCTCGCGGACGACCGGTTCGCCGAGAACGCCGACCGGGTGGAGCACATGGACGCCCTGGAGGCGGAACTGATCGCCACCTTCGAGCAGCGCGCGACCGACGAGTGGATGGACGTCCTCGTCGAGGCCGGCGTCCCGGCGGCCCCCATCAACGACGTCGACGACGCCCTGGACAACGAGCAGGTCCGGGCGCGGAACGTCGTCCAGGAGTTCGATGACGGCGACCGGACCGTCCCGGTGATCGAGCACCCGATCAACTACGAGCACGCCGACAGCGGCTTCGAGTCCCCGCCGCCGCGGCTCGGCGCCGACACGCGGGCGGTGTTCCGGGAACTGGGCTACGACGAGGAGCGCCTGGACGAACTGGCCGCGGCGGGCGTGTTCGGCGAACAGGAAGACTAACGGGGGAGGGGGGCATTGCCACGTGTACGCATGAGCCCCGTGGCATGCATCGGCGCGTCGATGACGCAGTTCGGGCAACGGGACGAGTGGGTCGTCGACCTGCTCGCCGAGGCCGGACAGGCCTGCCTGGACGACGCTCCCGTCGACGCCGCCGACCTCGATCACCTGTACGTCTCGAACATGGCCAGCGGCGAGTTCGAGGGCCAGACCGGCGTGATGAACGCCCTGGCCCACGACCTCGGTGCACTCGGCGCTTACACCCAGCGGGTCGACCAGACCTCTGCCTCCGGCGGGGCCGGCATCTACGCGGCCTGGCAGTCGGTCGCCTCCGGGGCGAGTGACCTCACGATGCTCGTCGGCGGCGAGAAGATGACCCACCGGACGACCGGCGAGTCGACGGACGTCATCGCCTCGCTCACCCACCCCGCCGAGTACAAGCACGGCGTCACGCTCCCCTCTTTCGCCGGGCTGACCGCCCGTCACTACCTCGACCGGTTCGACGCCCCCCGGGAGAGCCTGGCGAAGGTCGCAGTCAAGAACCACCGTAACGGCGTCGACAACCCACACGCCCAGTTCCGGAAGGAGATTGACGTCGAGACGGCTCTGGAGAGCCCGATCATCGCCGACCCCCTCCGGCTCTACGACTTCTGCCCGGTGACCGACGGGAGCGCGGCCCTGCTGTTCACGACCGAGGAGCGGGCGCGCGAACTCGCCGACGACTACGTCGTCATCTCGGGCATCGCCGGCGCGACCGACACCCAGGTCGTCCACGAGCGCGACGATCCGACGGTGATGGGTGGCGTCGTCGAGAGCGGCGACCGGGCCTTCGAGATGGCCGGCCGCGCTCGCGACGACGTCGACGTCGCCGAACTCCACGACATGTTCACGATCCTCGAGTTCCTCCAGTACGAGGGTCTCGGCTTCGCCGACCAGGGCGAGGGCTGGCGGGCCATCGAGGAGGGCGTCACGGCCCGTGACGGGTCCCTTCCCATCAACACCTCTGGCGGGCTGAAGTCCAAGGGCCACCCGCTGGGTGCCTCGGGCGTGGCCCAGGCCTACGAACTCTACCAGCAACTGCTCGGCGAGGCCGGGCCGCGGCAGGTCGAGGCCGACGTCGGCCTGGCCTGCAACGTGGGTGGCTTCGGGAACTGCGTCACCACGACGATCATGGAGGTGAGCGAATGAGCCGCGAACTGCTGGCCGGCGAGTGCCCGAACGGCCACCGCTCGTACCCGACCCACCCCCGCTGTCCCGACTGTGGGGACCCCCAGTCGGAGACGGTCGACCTGGCCGACCGCGAGGCCGAAGTGGTGACCTGGACCACGAGCACGGCCACGCCGCCGGGCGTCCGGGAGCCGAACACGCTCGCCATCGTCGAGTTCGACCTCGACGGCGAGTCGGTCCGGGTGCTCGGACAGGCCACCACCGACGACGTGGCCGTCGGCGACACCGTGCGGCCGGTCTACGTCGAGGAACTCCGCGACCCCAACGCGGGCATCCGCGAACCGAAGAGCCAGGACTGGGACGGCTTCCGCTTCGAGCCGGTCTGACGGCCGAGTCGTCGCGGGCACCTCCTCTGCAGCCCTTTCCGTTCGAACGCCACCGGGCCCTAGCTATTTGCTTCCGGGGTGTCTCTGAGCCACTATGCCGTCAGACGCCACCGCGACGGGGCTGTACCGGCTCAACACCGCCGACTGGACGATGGACCGCAGCCTGATGATCCAGATGCAGGGCTTCGGGGAGCCCTACGATACCCCCTGTCCGTTCTACCTCGTCGAACACCCCGAGGGCACCGTGGCCTTCGATACCGGCGTCAGCCGGGAACTGTTCCAGGATCCGGAGAACTACGGCCCGGAGGGCGCCGCCCACATGGCCGACTTCGAGCCCGCCGTGGACATCGGTCCGGAGCGCGAGCCCGCGGCGCTGCTGGACGAGATCGGCTACGAACCGGCCGACGTCGACGTGGTCGTCATGTCCCACCTCCACACCGATCACGCCGGGAACATCGACGCCTTCCCGGAGGCCGAGATCGTCGTCCAGCAGGCCGAACTCGACTACGCGCGTGACCCGGTCGCCCCGGCGCAGGGAATCTTCTACCTCGGCGGCGACCTCGCGGCTCTCGAGGAGGCCGACGTCACGACCGTCGAGGGCAACTACGACGTCTTCGGCGACGGGAGCGTCACGACCATGTCGACGCCGGGGCACTCGCCCGGTCACCAGTCGCTCCGGGTCGAACTGCCCGACGCCGGGACAGTCATTATCGCTGGGGACATCGCGAACCTCCGGGCCGGCTACGAGTCGGAGTTCATGCCGGCGTTCACGTGGTCGCTCGACGACGCCGTCCGCTCGGTTCGTGCGGTCCGCGAGGAAGCCGAGGCGTCCGACGCCGACGTCTTCATTCACCACGACCGGGACGACCAGGCCCGGCTGCCCGATCCGCCGGCGAAACTCGAGTGAGGCGGGCCGGACAGCTCTCTCAGACCTCGTAGCCGTGTCCCTTCTGGCCGGTCACGTCCCCGACCGCCAGGCGATACCGGACCTGCGCCGTCATCGGTTCGCCGTAGGGGAACAGGCTGGCGAACTCGGCGTTGTCGAACATGACGTCCTCGAGGCGATCGGCCTCCCCGTCGGAGACCTCAGTGAGCGGCCCCGAGACCACGACGCTGCGCCACCTGTTGGCGTCCTCGACGTCGTAGGTCGTGAAACTCGCCTCGTCGGTCGTCTCGACGAAGTCGAGTTTCCGACTGTCGTCACCGAAGCGCAGCAGGAAAAAGTACAGGCTGTCGTCGGCGTACCCGAACGACACCGGCACCGCGTAGGCCGTGCCGTCCCGGGAGAGCGACAGGACGCCGGTGCCCTGCGCTCGGAGGAAGTCGTCGATCTCGTCGCGGTCCATGGCGTACCCGTGAAGCGTCTCGGAGTCGCGTGGCTGGTCGGCCATATCGACAGGTCACCTGACGCCACAATAAGCACTCTCCCGAATGGATTCCGAACGGCCCGTGGCGTTAGCCCCAGTCCTAGCGACGTGTTGGGAGGAACGGCCACAAATCGCCTGGCACGCGAGCGACGAAGCCTCTGGTTCTTGTGACTTCGTGAAGGGGGACCTCCAAATATACCATCAAAAGAAGATATATTGAAAAACAGCATATATCTGTATTGGTGGGACTGGTCCACGCTGCCTTCCCCCGGCAGTCGAAGAACGAACGAATCTCCAATTTTCGGCGTGGCTGGGCGAATAACGGTCTATCTGTCGGAAACCCTCGATGGTGGTGACCGCCGCCGCATGGTCGAGCACGCCAGGCCGGAATATCGGCAGACACTGACGCAGGATTTCCTGCATATCTGGAGTAGACGTCAAATTGGGTCGGAATTTGCCGTTTCGGCCACTTCACCTTTCGCCGTGAGCCCTCGTCAACCGCTACTCTGGCCGATAAGATATTCAATTAGGTGTTTTTACAGTTATATACGTTATATTATATATCTTGGCCCGCCCCGATTGGCAGACAGCCGTCGCACGGCGTGCCCCCGTCCCCGACGGTACGAGTGAAGATGGCCGACACCACCGGACCCTGCTCGTCAGTCCGACGTCGAGTCGACGAAGAAGTCCTCGTCCTCGAACGGTTCGGCCTCGCCGGTCACGTCGAGGACGTCGAGTGCGGTCACCGTCGCCGCGACGCCGAGTTCGTCCGCGAGACTCGGGACCGTTCGGCCCTCGTCGCCGCTGACGAGTTCCTTCACGTACAGGCCGCCTTCGCCGTGGACTTCGACGGTCGCGCGATCGCTCGTCCCCCCGGTCCCCGAACCGTCGCTCCCGCCCAGGTCGCCGTCGACGTCGTAGACCTGCCTGGTTCGCGTCAGGTCGGCCCGCCGGTGGTCGACGCGCTGGGGGGTCTCCTGCTGGATCGTCGCACCGTCGAGGGCAGCGAGTGCGTTCTCGAATGCCGTCTCGTCGACGGGCTCGCCGAGGGCCACGTCCATCCGGTAGGTCTTGCTCGCGTCGAGTTCCTTGACGCGCTCGACCATGTCGTAGGTCGCGCGGCGCAGGCCCTCGACCTCGACCGCGCCGTCGGCGAACTGGTCGATCTCGCGCTCCAGGGCGGCCACGTCCACGTCGCGGACGCGTGGCTCGTCGACCTCGATCACGAAGGGGCGGCCGTCCCCGAGCATCAGGGCGTCGACGTCCTCGCGGCCCGCCCCGTGGAACGTCGCCGACTCGCCGTCCATTGCCTCGAGGACGACTGGCGCGGTCAGTTCCTCCACGCTGCGGTCGTAGCGATACCCCGTGCCGTCACAGCCGGGACACTCCTCGCCGCGCTTGATCCCGGTCTCGTTGCACTCCCGGCAGGGCCACTCGGTCTGGGGGATGTCGCGTTCGAGCTTGCGGTACCGGCCGTAGACGAACGCGGAGTTGACCTGGACGTCCACCTCGTCGGTCGCGAGGTCACAGCGAACCTGGACGTCGGGGCGCTCGAAGTCGACGGTCGTCCCCGTCAGTTCCCCCAGGCGCTTGCCGACCTCGCGGTTGAACTCGGACTTCAGGAGTTCGCCCGCTTCGGGGTCGAGGCCGGCGTCCTCCCGGAGGAGGCGGTCGTTCTCCTCGAGCAGGGGCGGGACGCTCGTCCCGACCTGGTAGGTGGCGAAGTCGTAGCCCCGCAGCGCCGCGGCGGCGCGGTCGGCCCACTCGTCGAAGCGGTCGCACTCGCCCTCGCAGACCCAGCAGGGCTCCTCGGGGGGTTCGTAGGGCTCGTCGTCTTCGAGCGCGACGGCGACGCGGAGGCTCCGGCCGCGCTCGCGGTTGGTCAGGCCGAAGCTCCGGTCGGCGACGAGCCGGCCCAGGCAGGGGTCACAGACGGGGCCGGACGCGAGGGCCGCGCGGGCGGCCGCGAGGACGGTCATTGGCGATTCCTGGCGGTGGCGGCCTAATTCGCTTTCGAACTGCGCGGGCCGCCCTCGGCTGGAAACCGGGTGGCTTTTGCCCGCTGCCCGGAAGGCTCGCGCAATGCGAGAGTGGCTGGTCGCGTTCGTCCTGGGCGTGCTCCAGGGGCTGCTGGAGTGGCTGCCGGTCTCCAGCGAGGGGACCGTCGCCATCGTGCTGTCGGCGCTGGGCTCGCCGGCTGCGGCCGCGACCCGGTACGCGCTGTTCCTGCACGCCGGGACGGCCCTCGCCGCGGCGGCCTTCTACCGGGACGAACTCCGGACCCTCCTGGCGGACGTCCCGGCGTGGCGGCCCCGCCGGGCCTTCGGGGCCGACCTGGCCGACCTCAGCTTCTTCGGCGTCGCCACGCTCGTCTCCGGGGTCGTGGGGGTCAGTGGCTACGTGGCCATCAGGGAGGTGGCGTCGGCGACCGCGGGCGGTGGGTTCGTCGCCGCCATCGGCGCGCTCCTCCTGGCGACGGGCCTGTTCATGCGGGTCGCGGAGCGCCGGGCGACCGAGCACCGCGAGGCCCCGACGCTGCTCGACGCGCTCCTCGTGGGCGCGCTGCAGGGGTTCGCCGTGCTCCCGGGCGTCTCGCGGTCCGGAACGACGGTCTCTGCCCTCCTGCTCCGCGGGTACGAGGGGCCGACGGCCCTCCGGTTGTCGTTCGTGCTCTCGATCCCCGCCGCCCTGGGCGCGGGCCTGCTCGTGGTTCTCGACGAGGGCGTCGGCACCCTCTCGCTGTCCGGCGCCGCCCTCGCGCTCGCGACGAGCGCGGTCGTGGGGTACCTCGCCGTCGGCGCCCTCGTCGGACTCGTCCGCCGGATCGCCTTCTGGCGGGTCTGCGTCGGGTTCGGCGCGCTGGCCGTCGTCGGGGGCGGCCTGTTGCTCCTCTAACCCGGGAGCCGTCGCGGTCGGGACTTATATGCCCGCAAGGCGCTAGGCTCGGGTAGATCGGCCGCTCATGAGCGAAGGGGAACGGAAGCTCGTCGACACGTCGGGCGATTACCTGTACGCCGTGCGGGAGGGCGAGCCCGTAGAAGCGCCGCAGTGGCGCTCCTGCCGGATCGTCCTGACGAGCGATCGCCTCGTGCTCGCGACCAACGGGGGCAAGCAGGCCGTCCCCCACGCGAAGATTCGCCTGCCGGCGGACCCGGCCGAGGTGGTGCCCGAGGGAATCTCACTCGGCACCGCCACGCCGCTCCGGATCGGCGACGCCATCATCCTCGTGGACGTCGGGGGCTCGGAGGACTTCGAGGCCGAGTACTGCCGGGCGGTCCTCCACGACGAGATCATCCTCGTGAAGCACCCGGCCGTGGTCGGCGGCGTCGTGCAGGACGACGCCGAGTGGTCGAAGGCCCGTTTCCGGTTCGAGGACGACCGCATCGTCCTCGGCCTCCCCGGTAACCGGACGACCGCGTTCGCGATCGACGACGTCGGCACGATCGAGACCAGCCGCGGGACCGTCGCCGGCGAGGACCGCCGGATCGTCGCCGTCGAACACGCAGACGAGGACGACCGGGCCGTCGAGACGCACTTCTCCGGCACGGACCGACACGCCAGCGCCCTCGAGACGCTCCTTCAGGGCGTCATCGAGGCCCGCGAGGACGACGTCGAACTGACCGAGACGGAAAACCAGGTCCTCATGGCGCTGTACTCGGGCGTCTCGCCTTTCGAGATGGCCGAGTTCGTCGGGATCGACGTCGACGAGGTCGAGGAGATCTACCAGAAACTACTCGACGCCGGGGCCGTCGACGAGGTGCGCGTGCGGACCGAGGTGACGCTCAACGCTCACGGCCGCAACCTCGCCAGCGAGGCCATGAACGAGCAGTGACGGGGGGCCGTGGCAGTCGGGAGTCCGGCCGGTCGCCGTCCGTTGCCATCGTCGGCCACAATACATAACTCCGCCAGGGGAGAACACGGAATGATGGCCGACGAGACGAAGATCGAGGACTCGCAGGGCAAGTACATGCGAGTTCTCAAGAACGGTCAGCAACTCAACGACGCGACGTGGCAGCAGTGTCGCGTCGTGCTGACCGACAAGCGACTGGTCCTCGCGGCCGACGACCAGCTCGCGATCCCGCTCGCCGACATCGACCGGATCGGCGAGCGGTACGACGTCAACCAGGCTGCGCGGTCCGAGACCAGTTACACGACGCTGTACGTCGACGACGACGTGTTCCTGGTGACGACACAGCACCACGACCAGTTCCAGACGAACTTCTACCGGGCCTCGCTCGACGGCGCCATCATCTACGCGCGCCACCCGGCGGTCCGCGGCGGGGTCGTCCAGGACGCCGCCTGGCAGCGCGGCCGGACCAAGATCACCGACGACGCCGTCCTCCTCGTCACGGAGGACGGCCAGAAAGTGGCCATCGACCGCGACGACATCGGGGAGATGGAGACCGACGAGATGGTCGTCGACGGCGAGGAACGCGCCGTCGTCGAGGTCGAACACACCGACGAGGACAAAACCAGCGTGGAGACCCACCTCTCCGGGCGCGAACACCACATCTCCGTCCTCCAGCGCCTGCTCGGGGAGGGCGCCGAGCGCAACCGCGCGGACCTCGACCTCGACCCGGTCGAGCGCCGCGTGATCATGGCGCTGTACTCGGGCGTCTCGCCCTTCGGCATCTCGGAGTTCGTCGGCATCGACGTCGAGCGCGTCGAGGAAATCTACGACCGGCTGATCGAACTCGACGTCATCGAGGTCGAACGCGAGCGAAGCGAGGTCGCCCTGACCGCCCAGGGCCGGACGGTCGCCGGCGAGGCCATGGGCGAGCGGTGAGGCGAACCGCCGGGGCGAGGCAGACTGCTACGGCCAGAGTCCACGGTACTGGTGGGCTGCCGCGATCCGCTCGAGCGCGACAACGTAGGCCGCCTTCCGCCACGTGCAGTCCCGCGCTTCCACCTCTGCCTTGACCCGTCCCCAGGCGCGTTCCATCTCGGTGTCGAGCTCCTGGTTGACCGTCTCGAGGGACCACGCCCGGCGGTTGATGTCCTGGAGCCACTCGAAGTAACTCACCGTCACGCCGCCGGCGTTGGCGAGGATGTCGGGCACGACCGTGACGCCGCGCTCCGCCAGGATCGCGTCCGCATCACTGGATGTCGGGCCGTTCGCTCCCTCGACGACGATGTCGGCCGCGACGTCGTCGGCGTTGTCGGTCGTGAGGACGTTCCCGACGGCCGCCGGAATCAGGACGTCGACGTCGAGTTCGAGCAGTTCCGGATTCGTGAGTCGAGTCGCGGACTCCCTGCCGTAGGTGGTCACCGCCTCGGGTTCCTCGTCGTGGAGGGGAATGTCCTGGACGGGGAGGCCGTCCGGGTCGTAGATCGCGCCGTTGACGTCGCTGGTGGCGACCACGTCGGCGCCCCAGGCGTCGAGCATCCGCGCGGCGTGCCCGCCGACGCTCCCGAAGCCCTGGACGGCGACCGTCGTGTCCGCGACCGACCGATCGAGGTACTCGAGCGTCTGGCGGGTGATGATGGCGACGCTGCGACCCGGTGCCGCCTCGCGGCCGGGGCTGCCACCGATGACCTCGGGCTTGCCCGTGACGACGCCGGGCTCGGTCTCGCCCGTCTCGACGCTGTAGGCGTCCATGATCCAGGCCATCACCTGCGCGTCGGTCCCCATGTCGGGCGCGGGGATGTCACGCATCGGGCCGATGACGTCCCGCAGTCCGTGCGTCAGCCGGCGGGTGAGCCGCTCGGTTTCACCGTCGCTGAGCGCCTTCGAGTCGACCCGGACGCCCCCCTTGGCCCCGCCGAAGGGCAGGTCCATCAGGGCGCACTTCCAGGTCATCCACATCGAGAGGCCGATGCACTCCTCCCGCGTTACGTCGGGAGCGAAGCGCAGGCCGCCCTTGTAGGGCCCGCGGACGCTGTCGTGCTGGGCGCGGTAGGCCGTATACACCTCGACGGACCCGTCGTCGAGTCGAACCGGGAGCGACACCTCCTGGACGCGCGTCGGGTGGTGCAGGCGCGCCTGGAGTGCCGGGTCGAGGTCGACGACCGACGCCACGGCGTCGAGTTGCTCGCGCGCCGTCGCGAGTGCCGACTCGTCGCCGTCGCTCGTACCGCCGTCAGTGGCGGCGCGCGCAGAATCCATGCGGCGAACTCACTCGAGTGACATGCCGCGTTCCTGGAAGGTTCCACCGCACTCGTCGCACTCGCCCGGGTGGGTGTGGCGCTCGACGATGTCGCCACAGCGGAGACACTCGTAGGTGGTCTTCGTACCGGTGACGTGAGGGACGTCGTGAACCATTCATCACGAACGTCTGCTAGCGATATATATGAATGTTATGTGTATTAGGGATATTATCACATATTAACTCCCTCCGGTGACCCTCGCCGGGGGCGGGCGGTCAGCCGGTCCCGAAGGTTGAAATCGCCAGCCGGCCACCCTGGCGTATGAGCGTTCGGACTGCGGTCGTCCTGGCGGCCGGCGAGGGAACGCGCCTGCGTCCCCTCACCCGCAACCGCCCGAAGCCGATGTTACCCGCCGGGAACCGCCCCATCCTGGAGCACGTCCTCGACGCCCTCGTCGACGCGGGGATCACGAAACTCGTCCTCGTGGTCGGCTACCGGCGCGACCGCGTCCAGGAGTACGTCGGCCCGACCTACCGCGACGTCCCCGTCGAGTACGTCCTCCAGGAGAAACAGCTCGGCAGCGGACACGCCCTCCTGCAGGCCCGCGACGCGGTCGACGGCTCGTTCGTTGTCGTCAACGGTGACCGGCTGATCGAAGCCGGTTCGGTCCACGACGTCGCGGAGGCCTTCGAGACCGACGACGTGCCCGCGGCGGTGGCGGTCATCGAGCGTCCCTCGGTCCGCCACTACGGGGCCGTCGTCCTCCGGGACCGCGACATCCAACAGATCGTCGAGAAGCCCGACACCGACGAGTACCGCCTGATCAACGCCGGCATCTACGCGTTCGACACGGCCATCTTCGACGCCATCGACGGGACCGCCCGGGCCGACGGCGAACTGGGCCTGACCGACACCATCGCCGACCTGCTCGAGCGCGAGCGCGTCCGGGGCGTCCGCACGGAGGGGCTCTGGGTCGACGCGACCTACCCGTGGGACCTGCTCGAAGTCGCCGCCGAGGTCCTCGCGCGCGGCCGCGTCCCCCAGCCGGAGACCGGCAACGCAGTCTGGGTCGACCCCGCAGCAGCCGTCCACGACGACGCGGTCCTGCAGGGTCCCGTGGTCGTGGGGCCCGACAGCGAGATCGGGCCCGGCGCGGTCGTCGGGCCGGTCGCGGCGGTCGGTCGCAACGCCACGGTCGGGGCGAACGCGACGCTCCAGCGGACCGTCCTCGACGCCGACACCCGCGTCGCCGCCGGGTCTACCCTCGTCGACGCCGTTCTCGGCCAGAACGTTCATCTTGGCCCCGCCACGGCCATCCCCGGCGGCCCCGCCGACGTCCGCGTCGAGACGACGGTCTTCGAGGACCAGCCCCTCGGTGCCGTGGTCGCCGACCGCACGACTGCGGCGGGCGACGTGAGCTTCGAGCCCGGGGCGCTCGTCGGGCCGAACGTCGAGATCCACGCCGGCGCGCACGTCCCCGGACGCGTCGCCGAGGGCGCGGAGGTGGTCCGCTGATGTGTGGCATCATCGGCTGCGTTGGCCGCGGCGAGGACACCCTCCCGACGCTCGTCGCCGGTCTGTCCCAACTGGAGTACCGCGGCTACGATTCAGCCGGCGTCGCGCTCGGCGGCGAGACGGTCTCGGTCGCCAAGCGCGCGGGCGAACTCTCCGCGCTCCGCGAGGCCCTCGCGGCAGCGCCGATCGCGGGCGACCTGGGCGTCGGCCACACCCGGTGGAGCACCCACGGGCCGCCGACGGACGCCAACGCACACCCCCACGAGGACTGTTCCGGCCGCGTCGCCGTCGTCCACAACGGCATCATCGAGAACTACCAGACCGTCCGGGACGACCTCGCCACCGACGGCCACACCTTCGAGAGCGACACCGACACGGAGGTCATCCCCCACCTGATCGAGGCCGAACTCGACGCCGGTGCCGACCCCGAGGCCGCGTTCCGCGCGGCGATCGACCGCGTGGAGGGGAGCTACGCCGTCGCGGCCGTCGTCGCCGGGGCCGACGCCGTCTTCGCCGCGCGCAACGACTCGCCGCTCGTTCTCGGGATCGCCGACGGGGCGACCTTCCTCGCCAGCGACGTGCCCGCCTTCCGCGAGCACACGGATCGGGTCGTCTACCTCGACGACGGCGAGTTCGCGCGCCTCGACGACGAGGGCTGGACCGTCACCGACGCCGACGGCGCGCGCGTCGAGAAGGCCGTCGAGACCGTCGACTGGGACCCCGAGGAGACGGGCAAGAGCGGCTACGACCACTACATGCTGAAGGAGATCCACGAGCAGCCCCGCGCCCTGCGCCAGTGTCTCCGGGGCCGGGTCGACGAACTCCGCGGCCAGGTCGACCTGGGGGACCTGGGCGACCTCTCGCCGACGGGCGTCCAGTTCGTCGCCGCCGGCACGAGCTACCACGCCGCGATGTACGGCGCGCTCCTCTACAGGGCCGCTGGCGTGCCCGCCCAGGCGTTCCTCGCCAGCGAGTACGCCACCTCGCCGCCGCCGATCGGGGACGCCCTGGTGGTCGGCGTCAGCCAGAGCGGGGAGACCGCGGACACCCTCGCCGCGCTCCGCGAGGCAAGCCACCGGAACGCTCGCACCCTCGCCGTCACGAACACCGTCGGCTCGACGGCCGAGCGCGAGGCCGACCACGTCCTCCACATCCGGGCCGGCCCGGAGATCGGCGTGGCGGCCACGAAGACCTTCGCCAGCCAGCTCGCCGCGCTGAACCTCCTCCGGCTCGCCACCGCCCCCGGGAGCGACGCGCGCGATGTCGTCGCCGCCCTCCGCGACCTCCCCGGCGACGTCCAGGCGCTGCTCGACGACTCGACGGCACGGGCCGTCGCGGAGGAGTTCAGCGACGCCGGCGCCTACTTCTTCATCGGTCGGGGCTACCACTACCCGGTCGCCCTGGAGGGCGCCCTGAAGATGAAGGAGATCAGCTACAAGCACGCCGAGGGCTTCGCCGCCGGCGAACTCAAGCACGGGCCGCTGGCCCTCGTCACCGAGGACACGCCCGTCTTCGCCGTCGTCACGGGCGACGACGAGCTCTCGACGAAGACCGTCGGCAACGTCAAAGAGGTCGAGGCTCGCGACGCGCCGGTCGTCGCGGTGACCGACGGCCAGAGCGAGGTCGGCCGCTACGCCGACCACGTCCTCGAACTACCGAAGACCCACCCGACCGCGGCCTCCGTCCTCGCGAACGTCCAGCTCCAGCTCGTCTCCTACCACGTGGCACGGGCGCTGGGCCGGTCGATCGACAAGCCGCGGAACCTCGCGAAGAGCGTCACCGTGGAGTGAGGCGCGAGTCCGGCAGACTCCCTCTCGGTCGTCGTGTCGACGGTGATTAGGTTTTTACCGGGAGAGGAACCATCAGTATCTATGGCCGACATCGTCCGGACCGACGACGTTCTCGGGGGTGATCCCCGCCTCGACGGTCACCGGATCTCCGTGTTGCAGGTCGCGGACATGGTTCTGGACGGGGGCGACGCTCCGGAGTACGTCGCCGACCAGCTGGGCATCTCCCTGGGGAAGGTCCACACGGCGCTGGCGTATTACTACGACAATCCCGATGAGATGGAGGCCGTCCGCGAACGCCACGTGGAACTGGAGTCGACCCTCGGTGAGCGGACCGTGACGCCCGATCACGTCGAGTAGTGACGGAATGGAGCGGCTCGCCTTTTGCACCGACGAACACGTGCCACACGCGTTCGTCACTGCGCTCGATTCGAACGGGTTCGACGTCCGCGAGGCGACGACGGAGCGAGGACAGACCGTTGACTCGACCTTGCTCGCCTGGAGCACCGACCAGGGACGCGTCTTGGTAACGAACGATCGTGATTTCGTTACCCTCGCTCGCGATCGAGATCACGCCGGCGTCGTGATCTATACGTCCCAGACTCTCCCTGCGGGTGACTTCGCTCGGGCGATCAGACGTCTCGACCGACAGTATACACCGCAGTCAATCGCGAACCGGTGTTGCTGGCTCGAACAGTGGCTATAATCGACGTGACGAGAAGCTCCGCCATTTTCATTCCGTTCTCACTCGACCCTCCACTCGACCGGAGTGTGAGATTCTCCTATCCGTCTCCAACTCAGTACCCTTCCACTTCCAGTCCCGGAATTCGCTCGAAGTGGTCGACGTTCCGCGTCAGGACCGGTTCGTCGTGGACGACGCCGGTCGCACCGATCAACTCGTCCCCCGGATCGCCGAGAGACTCGCCCTCGCGTGCCAGCTGTCCGGCGATTCGGCCCGCCTTCCGTGCGACCTCCGTCGTGATCGGGTAGACCTCCTTCGTCTCGAGGACGGCGTCGACAGCATCCCGTTCGGCAGCCGGGGTGTCGACGTACCCGACGCCCCAGTACAGTTCGTAGAACGTCATCGTCGAGAGCCGCTCGGGGACTCCCGCCGCCTGCAGTGCCGCAGCCCGGTCGGTGGCGTCCGGGTCGTCGCGAGCGACGTCCTCGACGAAGCAGGTATCGAGGATCACTCGTCTCGCTCCCGCGTTTGTCGGTCCGCGTATGCCGCGTAGCGTTTCGAGCGCTCCGCTCGAATCGTCTCCACGTCGTCGTCCGAGAAGAGTCCGGCCAGGTCGCCGATCGGTCGTTCGCTCGCCAGCCGTTCGACGGCCTCGGAGAACGTTTCGTCCTCCCGCTTGCGCCGTTCGAGCGTCTCGTAGGCGTCCTCGGTGAGTCGCACGCTCTTGTAGCCCGCTCCCATGTGTATACAGTTGTATACGGACGCTCTTGAATCTACCCCCCGGCGAGTGTGACGGACGACGAGTGGTGGTCGTGTCCCTCAGCCGTCCGCCCAGATTTCGGTATCCTCGTCGACGGCGATGGGGCGGTAGATCACGGCACGCAGTCACTCGGCCCGCCCGCCCCGTCCGGGGACGCACAGCCGGCGACCGCCGTGACGCCGAGGAGAGGGATTTCGTCGTCGGTACACGCCAGCCGGTATCGACCGAGGTGGGAAATCCCTCGTCGTTACTCAGCCCCGGTACCGACGCCAGTAGACGATCGCACCGATGACGACGAGGATCCCGACGGCCGGGAGCAAGAGCCCGCCACCGCCGCCCGATTGCTGGCTAGCGGGGTCGGGCTGGGGCTGGACGCGGTGGCTCACCTCGACGGTCCGACTGATCCGGACGCCGTCGACGACGTAGCTGACCTCCAGGGGGACGGTGATGGTTCCGTTGGTCCGCGGTGCGACGGCGACGTCGAAGGAACTGAAGTCACTCGAGGGGACGTCGCCGACGAAGAACGTCGCGGCCCCGGCACCCGGACCGGCCGTCTCGCTCTCCTCGACGCTCACGGTCACGCCGGAGACGTCCGTCGTGCCCACGTTGCTCGCGCTTCCGCTCACGGCGAGTGACCCGCCCTGTCTGACGACTGCGAGTTCGGTGAGTTCGATGCGGCCGGGCTGGCTGACCGCGGTGACGGCCGTCGTGAGGTTCCGTCTGGCGACGTGCCGGTCGCCACCGGGCGTAGTGTACCGGACCGTCACGTCGATGGTGTGCTGGCCCGCTGTCACCTCCCGTGCCGGGAGGGTGAAGGCGGTCTCGTTGCCCGCGGGCATCCGGGAGGCGATCCGCTGGGGCTCGGGCAGCGAGAGCGTGTCGCTCGCGGCCTGGAGTTCGACGCTCGTGATCGGCTCGTCGAAGCCGTTGGCCAGGGTCACGGTGACGTCCGTCCGGTTCGAGGGGCCGAGGTCCTCGGCGGTCGCCGCCATCGAGAGCCGCTCGTCGCGGTCACCCTGCACCTGGACGGGGATCGGGTGGTCGAGGGTCACGACCGTGTCTGCGCGGTTCCAGCCGCGGACGTCGAGGGAGAGTGTGTGCCAGCCGGGTTCGTCGACCGTCACCGGGAGCCTGACGGTCGTGGCCGTGCCCGGCGAGAGCGTCCCGAGGTCGTTGGCGATCTGGCCGCGACCGCCCGGCCCCTCGACGTAGACCTGCCGGAGGTCGAAGCTGCCCTCGGCGCTCTCGGCGTTGGCGATGCGCGCCTCGACGACGAAGGTCTCGCCGGCCGTGGGCGTCTCCGTGTCCAGGGTGACGTTCGTGACGGTCACCGAGGACGACTGCGCCGCGGCCGGTTGGACCACGAGGCCCGCGGCGAGGGCGGCGAGGAGTACCACGGCGACGGCTCCGAGCGTGCCCACCCGGCACCCCTCGCGACGACGCGAGTTCGACATGCGAGCGCTCACCGTCCCCCGGTGGCGTTCCGGCCGCACCCGCTGCTCGTCGATTCGCTTCCCGTCCGTCCGGTGGCGACCCCACGCCGCGTCATCGTCAGAGAGACGTGGCCCGCCGGAGATAGGTGTGCGGGGCACTTTGCTGGGGATGCAACCCGCCGTCAGGTATAAGTGTGGGGTCCGCGCCGGCACCCTGGCTCCGCAACACGGCGCTCATCCGGCGACGTCCGTGCCGTTCCAGACTGCCCGCTCGGGAACGGAGACGGTTCGGACCGACTCGCCGTCGCCGAGGCGGTAGTCGCCGGGATAGGCGACCCGGAGTGCGTACGCTCCCGACCGATTGGCCGTCGTCTCTCGTTCGTAGGCGAAGCTTGCGCCGGGGACGGAGACGTTCGTCGTCACCGAGACGGTCGCGTTCGGGGCGGCGGTCCCGGTGACGGTCGCCCCGGGCACGAGGGCGAAGGCCGCCCGGTCGCCACCCTCGTGGACGTAGGTGGCGCGGTAATGACCGAGGCCAGCAACCTCGCCCTGGCGGCTCCCGTAGGCGTCGAACAGGCGCGCGTGCATCGATTCGGGGGGACTGTCGTGGTCCTCGAGGACGAGGTAGCCGACGCGGTCGGCCAGGCGGTCGTACCAGTCACCCGGCGACTCCGCGGTGATGAACTCGGCGTGTGTTCGCTGGGCGAACCCGTAACTCGCGGCCTCGCCGTTGACGAAGTAGTTGTAGATTCGGTTGTACCCCCACCGCGAGAGGACGTAGTTCTCGGGGTAGGTCCGATCCAGGTCGGCGTCGAAGGCCCGGAGCTCCGCGGCCGCGTCGTAGGTCGCCTCCTCGGTCGATATCTGGTCGATCTTGATGCCCGTCTGGACCGCGCCGAAGGCGCCGACGAGGACAAACAGGGCCAGCAGCGCGCCCACGGTCCGCCGGTCCGGTACCGCGAGTCGACGGAGCGACGCGGCTCCGCTCGCAACCCCTCCGGCGACGACCGGCACGCCCTCGTCGAGGATGTCGACCCAGGCAGCGAGCTTCACGAAGCCGATCCCGGCGAAGAGGGCGGCGAAGGCCCCGAGTTCGCCGACGAACCGGACCTGGATCGTGGCGAGCGCGAAGAAGTACCAGGCGTAGACCGTCGCGATCAGCCACCGTGCGTCGTCGACCGCGGCGCGCACGGCCAGGACCATCACCGGGAGCGCGAGGACGAGGCCGAATCCGAACAGGAGGAGGAAGTCGAAGGACGCCGGGTCGAACAGGCTGTTGGTCTCGACGGCCGCGTGACTCGAGAAGAGAAAGTCGAGCCGGTTGGTGAGCGTCGCCCAGGCGTCGGGCAGCGCGAGAACGACGACGCCGACGGCGAGAACGACGGCGAGTCCGTCGGCGACCGCCAGGTGGCGCACGTCGCCGGTGGTCCGGTGGACTGCAACTGCCACCGCGAGGGCGCCCGCAGCGCCGGCGAGCAGGAGCGTCGGCGCCGAGGCCACGACGGTCGTGTGCCAGCCGAACGTGGCGTGGGCCAGCCACGTGAGGCCGGCCGCGACGGCGAGGCCCGCGAGGACCGGGACCCCGGCCGGCACCGGCGACCGCGCGGCATGCACGTCTGCGAGGGCGCGGCCGACCACCACGAGGCCGATCGGCGCGATCAGGAGCGGCCCCGCCTCCCAGGCGAGGACCTGTGCTGCGACCGCGACGCCGAACCCGAGCGTGACGAGGACGCCGGTGGGCCCCCGAAGTCGCTCGCGGTCCATCGTGGCGAGGACGACGAGACAGAGCGCTGTCGCCGCGAGCCACGGGTAGTCGAAGGCGTGGTGGTCCGCGAAGCCGAGACTCGTGCGGAGCGCGTGGCCCGGGAGGATCGCGAGGACGAGGATCGACGCGAGGCCGACGCGGCGGTCGCCCGTCACCCGCACCGCGAGCAGGTAGACGAGGCCCGCCGTGGCGACTGCCGAGGCGACCGGGTACCAGGCCAGGACGTGGCCGACCGTGGCCGCGCCCCCGCCGAGCAGTTCCGACACCCACCACAGCGCCGCGACGGTCAGTGGCTCCCCGGCGCGGACGGCCTGTGGCAGCGCCTCCAGGGCGCCGAGGTCGAAGGGCGACCCGCTCTGTGTGGCGACCTGCTCGACCCAGTACCGGTAGTAGTAGGGGTCGTTGCCCGACAGGACGACGTCGCTCCCCCGGTAGACCGCGCCGATCGAGTAGACTCTGACGAGTGCGACGACCGCGAGTGCCACGCCGACGAGCGCGGCCGTGGTTCGGTCGACATCGGGCAGGGAGAACGCAGGGAGTCCGTTCCGCGAGGTGTCCGATGCAGATGCATCGCGGGCCGCGGGACTGCCGTCTTCGAGTGCGGTGCGAACCGCCACCGGGTCGGCCAGTCGGTACTCGTCGCCCGCCGACTCGACGACACCCCGCGAGACGAGTTCGCCGAACGAGCCGGACTCGATCGGGAGGTCGTCGAAGGTCCAGGTGTCCTGTGCGTCGTCGACGGCGAGCGTGGTCTCGAGGGCGGGTTCGAGGTCGGGCCGCTCTTCGAGCAGCGCGTCGACCCGCTCCCCGTCGGTCATGTGGTCGTGGTAGCCGGTGAGGGGAATAAAGTCACCGGGACGGCGCGCTCGGGGTGGGGGAGGACCGGACCGCTGGCCGAGCGACGGCCGACGGCCTCAGTGGCGCTCGTCGTCGTCCCGCTCCTCGAGTTCGGGCGGCTCGAACACCGCCCGGACCCAGGCGCCGATGCGACTGTCGGCGACGTCCGCCCACGACGCATCGACGCGGAGGCCCAGCGCGGCGAGGGCCGCCGCGCCGAGCCACGCGACGCGCTCGACGGCGGTCGCGCCCGCCCAGGAGAGGACCAGTCCGGCGAGGGCGCCCGCAAGGATGGCGACGCTCGCGAGGCGGACCGGTGCGCGACGCACCGTCTGTCCGGCCCGTCGCCCGACTGACCCGGACACGCCGAGGATCCACCTGACCGGTCGCGTCGTGCCGACCCACTCCAGCGTCGCGATGATCGGCCCCACCGTCCAGGTCTCCCGAAGGTCGATGACGATCACCGCCGGGTCGGGCTCTTTCGTGAGCCACCGGTAGACGAACGAGTGACGGGTGGCTCGCACGGCCCTACCCGCGAGGCGCCCGGGCGTCGAACGCGGATACGCGGCCTCGATTGGTGCCGTGAACCGCTGCCACCCGGCGCTGGCTCGACGCTCGATTCGGTCGACGAGCGCAGCGGTTCGAGATGCCGCGGCTGCCCGTCGAAGCCACTGCGCAAGCCCGTTCGCGGTCGATCCGTCTCGGATGGACACGCTAGCCCTCCACGGCCGCCGCGGCGTCTGCCGTCCCGACGCGGTAGATCCGACCGGTCACGACGGCGTCGTCGGTGACGACGGTGAGGCGGTTGTTGACGCGGACTGCCCGCCCGCCGAACCAGGCCGTTTCGCCCTGGCTGTAGGCGGTGACGTCGATGCCGATCAGTTCGGCCCGCGACTCGGGACCATCTGGATTGGCTGCCACGGAGACGATCTCGCCGACGGTCTGGTTGCCGACCGTGAGTTGCGTGCCCGGCGACACAGCGTGGGCGACCTGCTTGGATTCGTTCACTGCCAGTACGACGCTGCGCTGCGTGGTCGCGAGCGCGTCGCTGGATCGGTTGACCCTGAGGAACGTGACGGCGGGGGTGTACCGGCCGGCGCGCATGTCGTGGGTGCTACCGGGTTCCACGGTCGCTGTCCCGACGTCCGGTGTCCCCGCGTACGAGAGGCTAGCCACCACGTGGACGGACCCGTTCGGCGTCGTGCTGTGCGTCGCCTCCCTGACGGCGAAGCTGTCGCCGCCGTCGACGGGGGTGAGGGTCGCGTTGACGCCGCCGTACTCGACCATCGAATTCGCCGAGACGGTGTATTCGACGATAGCGAAGTTCGTTTCCTCGGGCTCGCTGGACCCGTCCCCACCAAAGACGAGCGCAGCCCCGGCGACGGCGACCGCGACCACGAACAGGACGACGAGTGCGTCCACGACGTTGACCACGCCGAAGAGCCGACCTGAGTCGTCGAGGACCTCCATTGCGGGTGTCGATGGCAGGCTCCGTCAAAGGTATTGTGACTGTCGCCGGCCGGGCGCAGCGCCGGCTTGTCACCGGCATGGCCGACAGCTCGACGGACCGATCGGTCGCCGGACGGCCGTTGCTGGCTGCACCGTTCCCTGCCCATGCGTTGCTCACCGTGCAACGCCGGTGCCCGGTTTTTAGGGGTGGGGCGACCAGCACGCACCGACAATGACTGGGTTACAGACGGCGAGGGACTGCGGCGTGGGGATCCGTGGCGTGGCGATGGCGATCGACTCGGTCGTGTGGTTCGGGCTCTTCCTCGTGGCGACGACGGCGATCGGCGCGGCGACCGGCGAGTTGCAGACCACGGCCGAGGGGATTCAGTCGAACCTCGAGGGGACGCCCGCGCAGATGGCCCTCGGGCTGTGGCTCGGGCTGGCGATCGGGTACCACACTCTACTCGAGTGGCTCTTCGGGCGGACCATCGGCAAGTACCTGGTGAGCATTCAGGTCGTCAACACCGATGGCTCGTCGCTCTCGCTGTGGCGTTCGCTGGTCCGGAACCTCCTCCGGATCGTCGACTGGCTGCCTCTGTTCTACGCACTGGGAATCCTGTCGATGCTGGTCTCGTCGGAGTATCGACGAATCGGCGACCGGCTGGGGCGGACGCGCGTCGTGCGGCGCTGACTGACTGGCGCCATTCAGGCGGTGAATGCTCCAGGTACTGCTTCGTTCCGGTGTCCTTGGTACTCCTCTTTCGCGACTACCGATCAGGCCGGACTCCGGATCACCCAGTGGTCGTCGTCCATGCGTTCGAGGGTCGATTCTTCGCGAAGCTTGGCGATGTAGCCGGTCGGTTGCTGGACCGTCTCGTGGGCGGCGTCGACGCGGACGAGGTTGCCCATGAGCTGTGCGACGGGAGGCTCCTGGGCCGCGCCACACCGGTAGATCGTCAGCAGTTCGTTCCCGTCGGACGTCTCAGAGACGATGACGTGGGCGTGGTTGGGCAGGTGCCAGCTGTCCTCGCCCGTCCCCGCCAGTTTGTTCATGGATCGGCTACGCCGCCGAGCGACATATAGGGCGGGCACTCCCCGGCGTCCCTGCGATCGACCCACCCACTGCGTATTCGGTATCGGCCGGCCCGAGAAGGAGAGGGTGGTCGTGTCGAGTCCCGCCGACACCGGAGCGACGTGGCCTTCGCTGCAATTCGACAGTGAACGATTGGGTCCGTGACAGGCTGCAGAAGACAACGAACGGATCAGGTGCGCGCCGTCACCGAACAGCGATCGTGCCGTCCCGCTCGATGCGTACTTCGTGGGGACCGTACCGGAAGCGAACCTCTGTCGCACCGCGGTCGTTCGTCGGCGCCAGCACGTCGATCGCCGCCTCGAGGTCGACGTGGTCGTAGAGAACGCCGTCGACGGATTCGCCACCGAACTCGTCGAGGGCCTCGAGTAGCGTGGTTTCGATCGAGTCCGGCCCGTCCCAGTCGTGGTGGCCGATGGTCGACCAGGTCCGAGTCCCACCCAGTGACACGTCAGTATTCGTCGCCATGCGTGTACCGTCTGGCCGATTACGTATAAAACCCGCCGGTCAATTATCATTCGTGATTTTGCGCCCTGGCAATTACCGACTGCATATGCGGCTGACGGCGTGTTGGTGGGATTATGACACGGCTCATTCGGCCCCGGCTCCGATTTCGAGACGTGAGAATCGACCACAGACTCCCGCAGCACGAGTGCCACGGGGCCCGCTGGGTGGAGTGGTCGGACGGCGGTTCGCCGAGCCCTGCGATCCGCGCCGGGGACTTCGATTGCGGGATCACGAAGCGGGTGACGTCCGAGCGCTGACTAACACTCGTCCGTCGGCTCGAACTCGAATCCCGTGGTTCCCCGTTCGTGAAGGGTAAATCGGATGCCGACACAGGGCTCGCTAATCTCGGCGTCTGCAAACTCGGAGGGGTGGAGATGTACTATCTGGTCGCCGATGTCGACGTAGAGCGAGTACCGACCGCGTTCGTCGGGAAGCTCGGTCTCCCGGACCGTCGATCGGCCGGAGGTGGTTGCGAGGCGGTACTGTTCCTGGAAGACCTCCGAACCGTTCCGCTCGAGCACGAGCTCGACGTCGCGTGGGTCAGCACGGTTGTTCTCGAGGTGAATCCAGGGAATCGCCTTTCGCGGTGGCCCTGGTGTTCCGATGCACCCACTGAACAGGCCACTCCCGCAGAGGGCGAGCACGGCGCGCCGGTTCATGTGACCGTTGGAGTCACCGCGGACCAAAAATGACGGGGAGGCAAACGCCGCGACGTCCGTCCCTGATCTGCTTGCGCGCGACGGGACGGACAGCACCCTCGCTGTAGACGTCAGGTCTTCCAGGCCGGGAGGACACGCGTGGTCCCTGTCCGCTGTGGAGGGGCTTCGGATCGGGTAGCCCGTCGAGCCCCTCTCGTTGCAGCACCTACCCTGACTCGGGCCGGTGGAGCTCGATGCACGACTGGATGAGGGTGAGAACCATTCGCTCTACGGCTCGATGCTGATCACGTCGTCGACGTACTCGTCGCTGTGCCGACGTTTTGTCGACGGCGACGCTTCGTCAACAAGCGAGACGTCGCCTCGGGCGCGCCGTTCGATGAATTCACGTCGCTCCCATTCCCGGTCGCGTTTCGCCGCATCGTACGCCGCCTCGACTGCCTGTCGGTACGCGTCGATCGTGTCTTGATACCAGTGAGCGGGACGCCCTCCTGGAGGGCAGGATGGGCGATGTGTTCGGGGAGGGCGTCGATATCACTTACGTCCATGTCGAAGTCCCCGGTGGCCGTTCGGCGGCCGTGCGAACCGAACAGGAGGATATCCGTACGCCGTCAGAAACGTTCCGTCGAGAAAACAACGGTTGCGAGGTCAGGCCGATGGCATGGCCAGAATTCCCCGGCGACGGCCATCGATCCACTACATCACCAACGAGTCGGTAGCGGCTACCTGGAGTGCCCTGCCCCGTACAATCGCCACGCGGGTCAGGGACCGTTAGATTCAGCCTGACCTGGAGTGTTCGCAATGACGCGGGGAGGACATTACTCCGGGTTCAACCCTTTGGACTTGAGTATACAGCGATATTCGTCGCTACACGGCCTTCTTATCGAGATTCACGATAGGCACATCGCCCGGTAGTATTCTAGATCCCGACGTACAAACCGACCTAGACCAGGGTGCAGACACACGTGGGACAGCCAGCAGGCTGTTGCAGGGCCTAACCCCAGGCGAGCGCCCGTGAGGCGGCTGGCCAACTGCAGCCCCTGGTGGACACATCAGGATGCAGTAGCAATGTAAGGTTGGGGCGAATCGCCAGACTGCACCCAAGGTTACACGCTGACGATCGGAATGCCATCAGTATACGGACAGTGGAACGCCAATCGGCTAGTGCGCCGAGTGGCTGTCACCGATGCTGTCGCAGGGAGTGTGCCAGATTCGTCGCGTTCACGCAAGTCCCTGCAGGCGGCAGTCCCCACGGTGCTAGTGTCCCCTGATGGCCGGTTTCCGTCTACACTTGCGGGACGTTGCACGATCCTGTCTGGCGACGAACGCGACGGAGACCCACGTTCGACGGCGGAGTCTCACTCTCGACCCCGATCCGTGGGTTGCACCACTCTCGGCAGATGGGTGGCATCTTCTCGATCAGTGCCGGACGGTCGTTCCATCCTGCAGTCGCCGCATCTCGAAGCACCCCACCGGGGAGCAGGATTCAAGAGCACCATCAGGGTTTCGCTCAACGGGTGTGAACGGGCGAGTCTGGAAAGTGGGTGGGCCGTAATCTCTCGACTCGGTCGGGCCCAGAATACACACTCGTGTCTCGGCCTGGCCGTCGAGGGGCGTGAGAGTCACCGCGTGACTGTCGTTTGCTCCGCGGGTATGCAACCGTCTATGCAGCGTCCGCTCTGGCTTCGTCCACCATATCACGCACTTGCTCGAGGGTGTACATCCCTGTACAGCCGGCAGTGTCGATGGTGAAGCGATCGGCGGGTGAACGCTCCGAGTAGGTCTTCTCGACGCGTGGCTCTCCCTCGAGCGGAGTGTTTAACGCAGCGAGGATCTCGTGGGCCTCGGAGTGTGACATCGCGATCCAGAGGGCCTCGTCGGGATCACAGGCGGCCATCTTGTCGAAGTCGGCAGGAACGGCACGACGGTGGTCGTGGTTGATCCGTTCGACCTCGATGGCGACGACCACGGTCCCGTCTTCGTCGAGGCCAGCGACGTCGAGGCGTCGGTGGTCGTACTCGTCGCTCGCGTCCTCGAGTTCGTCTTCGGCCTCGCCCATCGCGGCGGCCATCGGCAGGACGGTGCCATCCTCCTGGTCGAGATCGAAGTACGGGACGACGCGCACGACGGGCGAGTCCGGCTCTTTTTTGTATATCTCGACGAGGTAGCGCCGTCCGAGTTCGACGCCGAGGACGTGCTGGCTGGTCTCCGCTAAGTCGCCCTTGCCGTGGCCGTAGTCGACGCCGAGTCTGTACTGTTCGCCAATCGTCGACCGGCCGTCGGGCGTGACGGTGTAGAGCCGATGGGGGCGGTCTGCATCGTGGGTAAGCAGGCCGTCGTCGATGAGGTCCTGGACGGCCTCGCTATCGACGCCGACGTACTCCTGGAGACGGATCATCGAGTCGTACCGGAGATCGTACTCGAGGTCGTCGTAGCGCAGTTGCTGGGCGTTGTAGACGGCCTGGAGGAACATGAGCTGGTGGTCGGTGTAGTCGCTGGCCTCACGCTCTGGCTGGGTGAGCTTGAGGTTCACCGCACAGATTGGCACGTCGTCGGTGTCGGTCCGTTCGAGGGCGGAACAGCACTCGATGGCTTGGCGCATGCCATCGACGTCGGGGTCGAAGCGGCCGTCACAGGCAGAACAGGCGAGCAGGTGAGCGCCGGCGCGGTACTCGACCGTCGGTGGCATGCGATTCGTGTGGGGAAGGGCGGTGTCGACGCGAATGGAGCCATCGTCGTCCGCTGTGTCCTCACGATCGGGGGTACTCGGTGCGTCGAGCGTGAGCCCGGCGTCGGCCTTCGTCCGGTCGTGGACGGTGTCGAGTGCGGCCTCGAAGTCCGCCTGCGCGGTTTCCGAGAGCGGTCGTGGCCCGGCCGGATGCCCAGCGGGTGGCGTCGCCGATTCGAGGAGGAACGGTCGTGGTTCCGGTTGGTCGAAGGCGGCGGGGAGGCTCACCAGCCATTGGCCGCGGCGGAGTGCCCGGAGGCGATTGCCGACGTCCTGGGGACTCATCTCGTCGGTGGCGAGGCGTTCGGCGAGTTTGCGGTCGACGGGGACGTTCCCGGTCAGGAACGTCGAGACGTTGTTCAGCACTTCGTCGTAGACGTCGTCGCTCTCCTGGCGGAGCTGTGCGGGATACTGCATGGCGAGGGTCACCGAGCAGCCAAAGTCCCGTGCCTGGGCGAGCAGTTCTCCGAGGAGATCCGACGCAGCAACGCTGGCGGCTTCCTCGATGGAGAGGTTGACGAGCGGCAGGTCGCCGTCGGCTCGCTGTTTGCGTCTGCGGAGTGCCGTCCAGAGGTTCGAGAGGATGACCAAGGTGAGCACGCGCTGGGCTTCCGAGCGAAGGCCGCTGGTATCGAAGACGATCAATACATCGTCGTCGAGGTAGTCGGCCAGATCGAAGTGCGGGTCACCCTCCTCGGGAACGTGATTGAAGATGGCGGCGAGGCGTTTGTCGACGGGAATCTTCTCGATCCGGTTGGCGACGCCCTGCATGATCTCGTCGAACGAGCGAGAGTTGTTGGCAACGACGCCGCCGAGCATGCGCTCGAGATCTCCGTCGGCGACGGGCGGTGCTGACTGGCGCTCGTGCATTTCGCGGACGGCCGCGTGGAGTTCTCGATGGGCAAACGCGTCGTTTCCGGAGACGGGGTCGTACATCGCCTTGACGAGATACCTGATGACGTCCGGTGAACGGACCGCTCGCTCGAACCGATCGCGACCCATGAGTCCCCGGAGCATTTCGAGGTAGTGGTCGACGCTGTCCTCGACGGCGGTGGTGCGCGAGATTCCGGCGTCGAGTTCGTCGCGGATATCGAAAAACGAGAACGCAGGGAGGACCTTTGAACAGTCGAAGTAGCACACGTTCTCGAGCGTGCCGTGTTTCTCGTAGTGGGCGGCGAGGAGGTCCGTGACCATTTCGTCGCTCTTGGGTTCGATGTGGATGTCGGCGCCGTCGGTCGCGACGTGATTCGAGCAGATGCCACTCGAGAGGGCGACGGACTTGCCGGCGCCGGTCTTGCCGAAGATCGCGAGGTGGAGCGGTTGGAGTGATGGTGGCAACACGAGCGGCTCGGTGTCGGCGGTACCGTCCTGCGTGAGCGGGCTGCCGAGCGTGAACCCGGGGCCACGATAGTTCCGCAGGAGGTCAACTGGTGGGCGTGGGACGGCCGTGCGTTCGCCCGGTGTGGGGGAGACGGCCCTGACGCCGGCGGCAGTGAGTGCCTTGCCACCGACCAGGCAGAAATTCGGTGCTTCGCTGGCGTCCGCGAGGACAGCACGGCTTCGATTCGACGTGAGCGGGAGATGGCTTCGAAGACTGCGCTCTCTCGGTGCGTGGGTCGTCCGCTCGCGGAGTTTCTCGCAGACCGCGTCTGCGCTGCGTCCGGTCGACACCCTGCCGTCGACGTCGTAGGACGTGTGACTCACGCCAGCGAAGGCCGAGGCTAGTTCCGTTGCGACTGTCTTTGCAGCAGTGTCGGTTTCGGCACCCACTGCAATTCGGCTCGTAACGGCGAAGGAACTCCGGGTATCCTTCTCTCGGATTTCCTCGAGGCGCTGTTCGTCGCTTGTGGTCAGCTGCGCGTCGTTGTCCGGCCGGCCCCTGATAGTATTCAGGAGTTGATCACCGATCGTGTCCTGTTGGTACCGAAGGGACGTGATTCGATCGTCGGCCGTCGAGGACCAGTCCCCCTCCGGTGTGAGGAGTGCCTGGTAGACGATCGGGCCGTCGTGACTGGCCATCGTCTCGAGGACGGCCGCGAGGGGGAGTGAGCGACGGCCGTCAGTCGCAAACTCGTGGAAGGGGGTGAGCTGGGTTTGCCAGTCGTTGCGCCGTTCGGGCGCGCCGCATACTTCGACGGCGGCGAGTTCGGCGTCGTCGACGATCGTTTCGATCTGTGCTGGCGACTCCGTCGTTCGTTCGAACTCGTAGGCGTCCGGGAACAGGCTCCGGAGAACGCGCTCGAGCGTGTCGATGGTGTCCTCGTCGTCGACGCCGAACGCGTAGCGAATTGGCGTGTCCGCACCGGTCGAGACCAGGCGACACTCGATCGTCGGTTTGGACTGGCCGTTCCAGAGGCTGCTGAGCAGGCCATCGGATCCGGGCCGCTCGATCTGGTGGAGGCGTCGAAACTGTGCTTCGGCCGTGTCCGGATCGAGCGGCGTTTCCGTCGGGTTGACCTGGATGTAGGTCCGGGCGTTCTCGACGGGAACGGGCAATTCGTCGGTCTCGGAATGACTACCTGTCGCTGACTGCTGATTGGACATCGGTGATTCCACCCCGCCACCCGCTGGCGGTTTGTCGACTCGTCAGCGGATGGTATAATAAAGTCAACTATTCGGGCTGCGTGTGGTTGTTGGTGTGTCGTACGCGTGGATGTCAGCAAGCCCTCGGCGCGGTCGCTCGGCACTGTCACGACCGCCTGAAAGCCCTCGGCGCGCTCGGGTCGGTGCGCTCGGTGCGCGCTTCGCGTCCTCACTGCGTTCGGACGCTCCAGTGCTTCTGTCGCGCGCCGTCCCCGACCGCGCCTCGCCCTTTCGATCCGCCAGGGAGTGGCTGGGTCGGGGGCAGTGGGGCGGGGTTTGCCACTGGCACGCACGGTTTGTCTATCTCCCCCGCCAGGGGTGGAGGGTTCTTCGTGAATCAGCTACCGCGTGGTCGGTCGATTCGTGGCATCGTGTGTAGACTGCTTGGGCGTGATGGACGACGGACGCCGGGGTGGCCCAACCGGTGTCCGCACCGATCCGCAGATCGGTTTCGGCGGGTAATCGTCGGCGAACGCATCGAGGCCTGTGAATGCTGTGGGTTGGTGTTGGAGCGGCGATCGACGCGGATCGAGGTCGATCCGAGTGCGATGACTACGTCGGCTACCGAGCCACAGGCTGGAGGAATCCGATGAGTCACTATCGCTTCCGGATCGAATTCTGGACCCGTGACGGCGAGCGACAGCGAGTGACGTTTATGAGCGACATGAACGGTTTGCGCTGGTTTCGCCGGGAGGAGGTCTTCGAGGACGGGCAGTGGACGCGACGGAGCCACGAGCAGGTCTCGGCCCCGACCGTCGAGGTGCAGCCGGTGGGTGCCGGGTCGTTCGCGGGACCGTGACTAGTCGATGTCGTCGACTGAGCCCGTATGACGAGGGCAATCTATGAATATACCGTCAACGGTACGCTCCACCGGACATCTGGACGTTTCGGTGGCAACACACCATCAGCCATCCCTCTGGCGGTCAAGCGAACAGCCTGCGTTGGTCTTCCAGATGCAAGCCGGGGACCACGATAGTAAAATACTTTACTCTTGCACATTTTTATGCAAATATAGGGAATAATATGTATTTGGCCTGCGGCGAGAAGGCGCTAAAGACGATACTCGCGATCGAGCCCGGGGACACCATCGCCGGCGTCGCCCGGAAGATCGACGAGAACCGGGAGACGATTCGCCGGACCGTCGATCGCCTCGAAGCGGAGGGCTACGTCGAGTATGAGGATGGACTCCACCTCGTCGATTACGCCGTGCGTGAGAGGGGCCTCTCCTTCCTCGCTGCGTCGGCGGGCGTCTCACCGCCATCGATTTCGGAGGCCTACGTCCTCCCGCACTTCGCCGGGATGGACTTCGCCTACACGGCCATCGACGCCGTCTACGTCTGGACGCGCGGTGGCTATCAGGTCGCTCGCGACCCTGACGATTACCCGCTGTTCGTTGCCGTCGAAGCGGACGACCTCGAGGAGTGGGAGCGGTTCTTCGACCAGTTCGGTCTCCCTGTCGCACAGGAGCGCCAACCAGTCGACGATGTCGACGGTCCGATTCAGATCGTGCTCGAACTACGCGATGACGTCGAGGCCGAATTGGTCGATGGACGCCCGGTGATCCCACTCGACGAAACGGTCGCGTTCGCCACTGAGCACTACGCGACGTTCCAGTCGGCACTGGATATGCTGGACCGCATGTACGAGGACGTCGATACTGACGTGGACTACCGGAAGGAACCAGCCTGAAGATGAGCCAGGAAGAACGAAGCGAGGCACTCATCGAGGTACTGGAGGACCTCCAAGAATCAGACATCGGCTTCGTTCTCGTCGGTGGCTACGCAGTCAGCCAGTTCGAGACACGCTTTTCGACGGACCTCGACCTCGTCATTGCTCCGGAGGATTATGACGAAGTCGTGACCTTCCTCGAAGCGCACGACTTCGAGCGGGACGAAGCACTCGAAGTGCCGCCGGACGAAACGATCTACAATCGAGAGATCGAGTTGTTCGCCCGGGACGACGGGCTGGTTCACCCGGTCGGCGTCGACGTCCTCGTGAATGGCCTCGGTTGTCGGCAAACGAAAGCGGAATGGTCATTCGCGTATCTCCGTGAGCACAGTACGGAGCAGACAATCTCGGGTGGGTCACGGTCGACAACCGCGCGCACAGCTGATGGGGAGGTACTCGTGGCGGCGAAGCTCCACAGCGGTCGGCCGACTGACCTCGCCGACGTGTTGGCTGCCGTTCCGGAGATTGATTTCAAGGCGGTCACGACGCATCTGCACCGAGGTGACGAAGCGGCGCTTCGCTCCCAGCTCGACGAAGCCAGGGAATTCATCGAAAACGACGGACTGGATCACCGATACAAGAGTCTGTTCGGACAGTCGGCAGCGTCTCAGGACGACGTGGAGGCACTGTTACACTTCCTCGAAACGCAGTCGTAATCTGATTGTCCTCCCTTTGGGACCCTCTCAGTCCCCCTTCGACCCCGATTCTGCGTGTTTTCTGTCTTTTTCGGTCGGCAACCCGCTTGTACTAGTGTCTATCGGCGACCGGCCGCACGCAAGCGACATCGACGGCGACATTCATTTCGTGGTATTCCCCCAGACGGACGGGATAGACGTCGAGTGGACCGAGGGTAACCCGGTCATTCCGTTGCAGGAGATGGTCGACCAGTTGGTGGCCCATCCCGAGGCGTACGAACCAGCGTTGGAGATCATCGCCGACGAATACGAGGGAGATGCCGAGACAGCCCATCACACTTCGGCGGCAATCGAATAGCGGCGACTCCCTACGTATGGTTCGTCGGGCAGTCTCACCAGACTTTTGTATGTGTAGGATCTACACATAGCCATGGGGTCGACGGAGAAAACTCGGGTGGATTTCAACGCGCCGACACCGCTCGTCGAGCAGGTCGACAGGATTGCAGACCTCCTCGATATCTCTCGCACACAGCTACTTATCGACGCGCTCCGTGACGAAATCGACGACCTCGCCGCCGACGACGGGTTCACACGCGAACTGACGACCGCCTACTACGACGGTCGCATCGAGTTCGACCTCGTCGAGTCGATCCTCGGCACGGAAGAAGCGATGCGGCTCAAGCTACTTCGAGACTCGCTCGACCGTGAGCCACCCGAGCCACAACTCGACGGTGACCTTCCTGCTCGCCAGGAGTTCTACGACGGGGAGGTACCGACGTGGATGCCAGACGATGAGTCGGCTGGTGACGAGGACGACGTGGAGTCACGGGCGTAGCGATGGGGACGGGCCCACCAATCGTCGTCGACACGAACGTCCTGTTGAATCTTGCGACGCCAGTGGTCGACGGACGGGCCGTCGCGCCAACGGGCGACGACCCCGTTCGAGCCGTGCTCTCGACGTACGATGTCCACGTTCCAGCAGCCGTCCTGGGCGAGGTCAGTGACGCGATGGGGAGCGACGACCTGCTCTCGGTCGCGGCTGCTGCCGTCATGCAAGCGAACCGGCACCTGACGGTCCATGACGTTGTGGCTCGGACGGAGGCGCAGTTCGACTTTGGATTGGACCGCGGTGAATCGCAGGCGATCTGGCTAGCGAATGATCTCGACGCCGAGATGTTCGTCACTGACGAGTTCAACTCGACGAACTACCTCTTTGTCGCCCTGGCGCTCGACGATCGCAATACGTTGTTCACGACTCCCCACGTGTGCTGTCTCCTGGCCGACCGAGGCGTCCTCGACCCGAACTACGTCGACGCGTTGCTGTCGTACTACGTCGACACGAAGGGGTGGGATAGTCAGTATGTCGAGCGGCTTCGCCGTCGCTATCTTGGCCAGTAGGGGTTCTTCTCCGCAGACGGCTTCGAAGCGGTCCGATTGGCATTGGCGTCTGCCAGTACACCTCGATTCGACCGAGTCCCGGTCTTTTCGATGATTCAGGGTGACCACGTGACGACCGCGTTTGCACAGGAACACGTGAATCTGCGAGACGAAGACGAGCGGCGATTTCGTATGTTCGGTCGCACTGACTCACGGGTCGGTTTATCTCACCCACAAGGGGTGGAGGGTTCTCAGTGACTCAGCAACAGCGACTGCTGTCGATCCGTGGCACCATGTGTCAACTATGGGGGAGTGACGCCAGTACGACGCCACAGTGGCCGAACCGGTGTTCGCATCCGCCGGTCGATCGATTCCGACGGGTGATCGACGGTGAACGCATGGAGACCTGCGAGCGGTGTGGGTTGGTGCTGGAGCGACAATCGACGACAGTTGTGGTTGATCCGGACGAGGCGGACGCTTCCTCTCCTGGGACACCCGCTGGGGCGATGCAATGAGTCGCTATCGCTTCCGGATCGAATTCCGGACTCGGGGCGGTGAGCGGCGCCGGGTGACGTTTTTGAGCGACATGAACGGTTTGCGCTGGTTTCGCCGGGAGGAGATCTTCGAGGACGGCCAGTGGGCCCGTCGGAGCCACGAGCAAGTCTCGGCGCCATCGTTCGAGGTGCAGCCGGTGGGTGCCGGGTCGTTCGCGGGTCTGAAGTAGTCGATGTCGTCGATTGATCCCGCATGCCGAGGGGCAATCTATTAAATAATTATCTCATTAGAGATAACACTATGACCACATCGGCGACCGATTATTTCGATCCAACGGCGGCGATGATCGTGTTGGCGTCACATAGAGGCGACTCTATTCACCGGATTTCCGAGAAAATCGACGTCTCGTACTCCTGGGTGTACGACTGGGTCGATCGGTTAGAAGATAGAAATATTATCAGTAAAGACGATACTGGAATTCACATCGAAGACCACGACTTGCGCGTACAGTACGACCAGATGATGGCTTCGTTGTACCGACGAGGGTCCATCAGCCAAGCGGACGCCTACCGGATCCCTCACTTCGCTGGAATGGAGTTTGCCTATACCGAGATCGACGCGGCCTACGTCTGGACGAAGGGCGGGTTTCAGATCGCCCGGAGCCACGACGATTATCCGATCTTCATCGATGTCCACGATCGGGACGTGGAACGCTGGACCGGGTTCTTCGCTCGGTACGGTCTCGACGTGACCGTCGGCGATCGACCGGACGCACGCGACGTCGACGGCGACATTCACTACGTAGTATTCCCCCAGACGGACGGGATCGATGTCGAGTGGGTCGAGGGAAACCCTGTCATTCCATTACAGCAGACGATCGACCAGTTGGTAGTCCATCGCGAGGCGTACGAACCAGCGTTGGAGATCATCGCCGACGAATACGAGGTAGACATCGAGACAGCCCATCATACGACGGAGGGACCGAATAGCCCATGAGGCGGTTTCGATGAGCTTCCAGGCGCGCCAGGCGAAGCTGCTGGAGACCCATCGAGCCGGCTCGTGTTCGGACCTGCACCGGTTCCTGGAGGAGGATATCTGCCCACGCATCACGACGCAGATCGTTTTCCAGTGGATCGTAGAGACCGAGGACCATCGTGAGTGCAGCGACTCCGTGTATCCAGTGGACGAGCGGTGCATAGAACAGCGCCGCGATGGGCCCGCCGACGAGAAACAGTACCAACCCGGACACGGTGAGGACGATATAGTGATGGTAGTCTACGACCGTCGGCCTGAAAAAGGGGACGTAGAACACACCAACTCCAGTTACGAGGCCGACGATGGCGTCGTAATAGGCGAGCAGCAAGCAGTCGATCATTCGCCTGCTCGACGAACACGAGGACGAGGACTGAGTGAATCCTGGCGGCCGCGCGATCCGAGGAGATCCCGAATCTGTACGCGATGAGGTGTGCGTCGGCGCCCCAGAATGCGGAGCGTGCTGGTGTGCACACGAGAACACTGTGTCTCGTGCACGCCGGGAGGCCTACGGCGCGAGAGTGAGTGCTGCGTGAACCAGCATCCCCGGTCGCGATCCGCACGGCGATACGAGCGCCGACTGCGAACAGTTCGAGAACGCGCAGTTCGCCCAGGAGCGCGACGCCAACAGCGTAACTCTATCCCGAATCGGTAGGCACAATTCTAACGTGGCCAAAGAGCAAACAGACCAAATAGCTATGTTCCAACAGTCCCAACAGCAACGTATGTCGAGTGGCACCATCGATATCGAGGAGTTCGAGAACGCCGATGCCGACGACTTCGAGGAACGGACTGACACCGAGCGGATCGTGCTGTTCCTTGACGAGCACGACGACCGGGCGTGGAAGGCGGCATCAATCGCGGAGCGACTTGGCCTGGAGACCGACGCGGTCAGCGCGATTCTCTCGCGGCTGAAGGAACGTGGGCTCGTGCGACACAAGCGCCCATACTGGGCGATCACGGACGATGAGGACCGGCTTCAGTCCGCCTATCGGCTCCACCGCCTCCACGAGACAGCCGACGGCCAGTACGGCGAGGAGCACCTCGAAAACCTCCAGACCGCGGAGATGGAGGACGTGGAGTGACTGCGTTCGAAGAACTGGACCGTGGCGACATCGTCTGGGCGAGCGACCCTCTCTCGGGGAAAGGGCGCCCGATGCTCGTGCTGGGGACTCCCCAGTTCCCGACACACGGCGTGCAACTCATCACGGTCCTCATCTCCACGAAGACCTACCACGAGGCGTCACTCACACTCCGTGACGACGACTACGCGGGCGACCCACTCGGGGACCGAAGCCACGTCCTTCCATGGTCGCTTGCGACACTCGTCAGTCCTGCAGACGTCGACCACTATCTGACCTCGCTCGTCGACGAGCGCACCGCGGACGTCGCGAGCGAGTTACTCAACTACATCTCCGCCTGATAGCCGCGGATCTCGATCTCTCGCCGCTGGCTGCGGAGATGATCCTGCAGGCACTCCGGCCCGTCATCCAGGAGCACTACGACATCGAGGAGGCTGGGGCGGGACTCGACGAGTTGGACGTCAACGACAGCGACGCGGCTACCGACGCGTGAGCCGGCTCCACATCGCCGACACCGGTCTGTTTGTCGCGATTGGACAGCCCTCGAACAGTCGCTATCAGGCCGTTCGGCGGTTCGCTCGCCGAAACGACGTCGCCTTCATCCTGCCCAAACGGGTGTACGAGGAGTTGACAATCGACGACCCTGACGTCAAGGAAGTGCCGATTGACACGGCGATCGACGAGGGCTGGGCGACGGTTGCAGCGCCGCTTGAGTTCTCCGAGCCTGTCGTCTCGCGGGTGATGGATGGCGTCCAGCGGTATATCGCGAACGCAGACGACCGCCCTGCCGACGAGGTCGAGCGTGCCGACGCCGCCCTCGCTGCCCAAGACCTCAATACGGGGACGGCGACTGAGGTCTATATGTATACGACGGATATCGCGGCCGGTGAAGGGGTCGAGACCGTGCTCGCGAGCGAGGGGTACGGTGACTCGATGACGTTCGTGAACGGGTTTCGGTTCATCGAGGACCTGGTCGCCGGCAACAGCTGACTGATTCGGTGGGCGAGGACACTCGAAAGCCCTCGGGCCGCTCGACGTCCCGCGACCGCGCGAGACGGCGTCTCGCTGGCCTTTGTTCGCTTCCGCCTGGAACTCGGGCATCTCGAGGGCCCGCTGCAACCTTTCCGCGCACTGTACCTCCAGTGGGCCGCAACGTACTGGAGGTTGATCTCGACTCACACGTTGTCGAGTAGCCGTTCAACTCGGTCTCGTCCGTTGGATGGTTTCTCGGCGACCGTTCGCGTGAGACTAGCAGTGGATCACTCGTCGCACCGGCAGTGTGAAGTACACGGACTTCGAACTAAGTTACATGACCCCTGATCGTGACCACATCTGTCCGGATGGCGGGATCGAGACGTTAGACCCACCACCCAGCGATGTACTGGACGAAGAGACGCTCGAGCCGGAGACGCTGGCCCAGAACGCCCCCCGGCTCGAAACAGTCGTGGAACTACTCAACCACCCGGCACTCGCCCGCGTCTACGTCTACATTTGCTACTGGGGTCCGGTCGCCCCGCCAGAAGTCATGGACGCGCTCGACCTCTCGAAATCGACGACCTACGAATACGTCGATCAACTGGTCGACTTCGGCCTCGTCGAGCGCGACGACTCGACGCGCCCCCAGCAGCTGACCGCCGACCCGATCATCATCGTCGAGCAGTACGTCCCGATCGTCATCACGCCGACCGTCCTCCACGCCCTCGCACTCCAGGAGATCGACGAGGACATCGAGTACTTCGTGGACCGATACGGTTTCGGAAAGCTCATTGCCGCGTTGCGCGGCTCCGGGCTCCACTTCGCCGGGAAGACCACCCAGCGGATGGTCGCCAGCGACATCGACGTGCGCGAGACGGAGGCGATGATGATCATTTACGCGCTCGAACCCGCACTGGCCGTCGGCCGGAAGCACGATCCATTTTTCGAGTACCTCTTCCCGGATGTCCATGACGAGATGGACCTCCCCGATCTCGACGAGATGGCTGACGCCCCGACGCACTCGTCGGACCCCGATAGGTGAGTCCGTCGGATGGGTCGAGACACGCCGTTAGCTGCTGACCAGGACGTCCTCGTCGACGCGAATATCTTCTACGCGATCGGTCGGCCATCGAATCCACAGTACCAACGGTTTCGGCGGGCAATCCAGCACGCCGACGTCGTCTGCAAACTCCCACGACGTGTGATCGGCGAACTTGGGGGCTCTGAGACGGATCGTGTCCGGACGGCGCTCGACGAGGGATGGGCCGAAATCATCGATGCTCCATCACCGACCGATGGGGACGCTGTCGCGGCGAGCGATATCGCCAGACGGACCATCGCGAACGAAACCGACCAAGCCGAACACGAGGCCGAAAAGATGGACGCAATTCTCGCAGGGCTAGCCATCCAGTATGTGAGAGACCGCTCGACAACAGGTGTTGTTGTACTCACAGACGATCGGCCCGCCAGGACGGGAATCGAGAACGGCGTACGAGCGCAGGGGTACACGGACGCGATCACAGTCTACGGATTGGCGGACATTATCGGCGACGATTCGGGCGATTCGATGCGGCTGATCTAAGCCGAGTGGTGACCATCATTCCGAAAGCCCTCGCCCGCTCGACGTCCCGCGACCCCCCGCTGCCTGCCTCGTTTCTGTGGTGCTAGCGGAGTCGGGGGACGTTCACGGCGCTGTGCGCCGTGAGCTCGGGAGACGGAGTCTCCCGGTGACCGAGACGGCCTCCCCCTTCTGAGTCCACCAGGACGTCGGCTGGGTCACCGGGCGTTGAACCCGGATGGCCGGGTGTTTCTCAACGGCCCGCACCGCTCGCCGCTTCCACCCGCAGCTTCGCTCGCGACCGACCATTCCGGGCATGCGGGCGCTCTCCGCACCACCCGCGCCCGGTCCGGGCATCTGGTTTCGCGCCAGCGGGTAAGCGAGGGGGATTGCGCGATGCTCATCCCCCACGCTTACTCCGCTGGCCGCTCGCTCCGGGCGGGTCGGCCCGCGGTGCAGGTTGTCTCTTCGCCGAAGGCACGCGCCGCTCGCGCCCACAGGGCGCTCGCGAAGGCGCGAGCGGCGCGTGCAGACGTGTCTGTCGGTGTACGTGGAAAACCGCGATAGGGGTCGCGGTTGGTCGGCGCGGTGAGCGCCTGTGGAGATGAACTCCAATGTCCAGTAACAACGTCATCGGTCAAGAAGCTTCGTACGAAAACCAGGCGGTCGAGCAGGCAGACGAGCCGGTCGTTGAGGAGACGCCGGAACTGCGGCGGTCGGTCGAACAGGAGATCCAGGGCAAGGTGGACACGAATCACCCGGACGCTGGTGTCACGGGTCTCACGCTGGAAGCGGAAGAGCGGCTCGAAGCGCGAGAGCTAGAGATCGAGCGCACGCAAATGCGGTTCGACTGTCGGCAGGATTCAGGGCGAGAGGCACGGTCGCGACGGGCGGCCGGTCGGGGGAGCAGAAAGCGACAGCGGACGTTCGCCACGCGCGCAGCCAGCGTGGACAGGTGGTGTGACCCGGACGAGGCGGATCCACGGGCGCAGTTGTCGCGGTCGGAACTCGGGGCGGTGAACGAGGAGGCTGCGCGGCTGGCTGAGCAGGTTGGTGGCTGGTCGCGGGCGGCGATCAGTCGGCGGCTGGCCGAGCGGGTGGCAGATGGCGCGGAGTTAGAGGGTGTGGTCCTCGAGGTATTCGAGGAATTCCTGTGGGGGCCAGGCCAGGTGATCCCGATCAGTGCGGTGTCTGAGGTGCCGAGAGGCGAGGTGAGCATCGAGGGGCGCGTCGAGACGCTGTGGGCCCCAAGTCATCCGAGCATCTGCCAGGTTGGCTTGCTCGAAGACGACGGTGGTCGCATCAAGTTCACGAGCTGGGTGAAGTCAGACCCGACGCTGGTCCAGGAGGGAGACGTCGTGCGGATGCAGGGGGTCAAGAAGAACTGGCACGAGGGGCGGTGCTCGGTCGCGGTCACGTACTGGAGTGACGTCGAAGTGGTCGGTCGCGGTCGGTGGTGGGAGGCGTAGGGAGCTGGCGCCTCTTTTTCCTGGTGTGTACGTCTCCGCCACCACCCCGCCGCCTCCACGGTCCGGGCGGCTCACTCCGTTCGCTGCCGGGCTTTCGAACTCTCCCGTCGCCCGGTTCCGGCCCTATTAGAAGACGATATTAGTCCAGTTTCGCGAGCCCACCACGACGTTCGCGGTGCATTACTTAAAAGGCGGGAAAGTCAGCTAATCCTGGCTCGACAACGACTAAGCCTCTCTGGGGAGTACACGGTGGTACGATGGCAACGGATCAATCGGGGACGGTCAGCGGTGAGGTGCCGGATGATCCAGCGGACATGCTTCCCGAGGAGAGCGTCCTCAGTCTCGACGAGTATCTCGACATGCACGCAGCAGTTGGCCACCGCACTCGCTACGAGAGCTTGTATCGGCTCGTCCACGGCGGGGAGCTGAGTCCGACTGAACTCGTCGACGCACTCGAAATCGACGACAGTACGCTCCACTACCACCTCAACAAACTCGTCGACGTCGGTCTCGTCGAGAAGCGCCAGCGGACCGAACGTGGAGAGGACGGACTGTCCACATACTATCGTGCGACAGTGTTCGGCAAAATAACTCTCACCGACGGTGTCGACGAGCTGATTCGAGGCGAGGGGGCGTTCGAAGCGATGTACGACAGTTCGTCGGACTGACCGTCAACGCAGTGGACACTCCCGGTGAGGAAATGATTCTCGTTCGAATGACTGCTACTATCCCTCGAGGGCCGCTTGGGTGGTCCCGGAACACGGCATCCTGGTCCTGGGCCGGGTACCGAGCTTTCCGACCATCGCCATCTTAGTCGGCGGGGACGGCTCCCCGCGCCTCGGGCTCAGGCAGGTGCTTCCAGATGGTGGTCGGGTCGGTTTCGTTCAGTTCGGCATTCGTCTGCATCTTCCGCAGGTGGATACCCCACGGTAGACGGTGGCAGGACGTCGGAGAACGGGTCGTCGACGATTGACACAGTGGATCGGTCGTTCATTGAACGAGGCGCTCAATCGACTGGCGGAGCACGGTCTCATCGACGTCGATCAGTCGAGCTGTACGTTCGTACAGGTCGGCATCGATTGCTACTTCGAGGGCCTCTAGGTCTTTGTCCCCCAGTTGCTCAAGCGCAGCCGTTTTGACGTCGTCGTAGTCAGCCACGTACCACAGCAACGAGTAAAGGTCGGCCAGGTCTTTTAGCCGCTTGTGGCTCTTGTCCCGATCGGGAAACGCCCGGACTTTCATCGCCGCAAGTGCGGCAGGTGGTGCGATCCGGGTCTCTTCAGAAACACTCCAGTCGAGGTGTTCCTCGAGCATCTGGCCGGTGTTGTCACTGAACACCGGTTTGAGCAGTGGTTCTGCTGGCGGCCGGAATCCGAACGCAGTCTGGAATGCGTCGAGTTCAGTCGTGTCCGGAATGACGTCGATGTCCACGCGAAACACGTTGTGCGACGCCAGATCGCGGGCCTCATCGTCGTCGAGTCGCTCACCGGTGTCACGGTGGAACTGCTGGTAGAAGCCAAAGCGGCCACGACTATATCCGAGAACTTCTTCGATCCGTTCAATCGTCTCACCGACCGGTGAATCCCTGACGTCGTCGACCGTCCAGCCGTCGTCGACGTGCACTCCAAGGTCGATGTCCCGGGAACCGATGTAGTCTCGACCGTGCGCCTTCCGGAACCCCTCGGTAACCTGTATGTGAACGGCCCACCCGCCGAGCAAACAGACGGGTGGCTCCGCGACGCGCAGGACGTCCTGTAACTCACCCTCGGAGTGGCCCGTTACCGCCTCCGCATACTGACTGCGTTCTGCCCTACTCATCGTTTAGCCCGTGGTAGCGCGTCATCAGCCGGTCGGCCGCCTCGGCTGCAGGCCCATCCTCGTCGAGCAGGTCAACGAGTAACTGTGGGATGGAAACCGTGGTCACGCCGTCCACCGTCTGGACGTTGTAGAAGACGTGTTCGTCAGTCGCCCGGAGTTCAGTGTTCCCACCGCCAACGAATCCCTCCTCCTCGACCACGTCCAGCCATTTGTCGATGTCGGCCTCTCGAACGTACAGGGCCGTCGTCGACGGAAAGAGAAACCCCTGGTGGACCTGTTCGGCTTCGTCGGTCGTGAGGGCGTAGTCGAGCCCAGTCTCCTGGATCCGTTCGAGTGGCTGCTGGAGCGAGACCTGGACCGCGTTCGGTTCGACGCGCGTCTCTCGCCAACGCTGGTAGAGTGTCGATGGATCACGCACCGTTGTGTCCTCGACGATCCCAACCTCTGCCAACTGATCGACGTACTCGTAGGCCCACGAGGACGAGACGTCGGCTTCGTTGGCGATTTCGTAGCGACTTCGCTCACCGTCGGGATGATTCAGGAGGACCCGATGGAGACGTTCCTTCTTGAATCCCCGTTGGCGAGCGGGCTTCTCGAGTAGCATTGTGTCTAGGTTATCGAGGACACTTATATATCTAACCGGAATTCCGGTAATTCCAGTATATTAAATGCACAACCGGAATGAGGGCCGAACCATCTTCTCTAATTTGGACGCCGGCTTCCCGACCATCGCCGTCTCGGTCAGCGGGGACGGCTCCCCGCGCCTCGGCGCTCAGGACAGGTGCTTCCAGATGGTGGTCGGGTCGGTTTCGTTCAGTTCGGCATTCGTCTGCATCTTCCACAGTTCGGTGATACAACGCGTCGCAACCAGCGGGTGAACTGCCTCGGGGTCAAGTGGTTCGAGAATCGAAGATTCTCGTCATCACGAGAGAGCTCCGCTCTCTCGAACGACCCCGAGGCTTCCCGTAGTTTAGTCGGACACTCCCACGACATCATCGGTCTGATAACCTCGAACGGCGTCGTGGGTCACGGTCGGGGCGTCCACAGCCCCCGATGCCTGCCGTCGCACCTTCCGCACCTGCGGGAGGCTGTTGAGAGCAGGCACATTACAGTCTTGATGCTTCTTGATGCCTTTGACGGCGATGTTGACGCTTGCACCACGGTCGCTGTGGTCTTGATGGGAACACGACCGACACTTGAACCGCTTTTTGTGACGGTTCGCACGCTCGGCGTGTCCACAAATTGGACACCGTTGGCTCGTGTACTTGGGGTTAATCCATCCAGTCGGAACCCCCTCGAAGGACGCCTTGTACGACGTGTAGTATTGGAGAGCGCGGAAGGGGAGGTGGTGCAAGCGTCGGTTCATCCGCGTGCCGTAGTCGATACTGTCGCGCATCTCTTTGAGGTCTTCAAAGACGATGCACGGCTTCTCGAACTGCTGGCTCCATTCCACGATGTGACGACTCACCTTGTGGAGTCGGTCGCGGACAAACCGTTCCTCACGCCCTTCCAGCGTGTCGTGAATGCTGTCTTTCCCCGCGCTCTGCACCCGCTTTCGCATCGTGAAATAGCGGTGACGCTCGAACTTGATTTCGGGGAAGTTGATGACCAACGTGTCCTCGACACCATCTTCGGTCAGCGCGGTCAACGCGACGTTATCCTCGTTCACGTCCACTCCGATGACCGTCTGTGAGTCCTGCTTGTTTCGGACGGTCTGCTCGGTGTGAGTGATGTTGACGTGCAACTCGGCGTTGTCGTTGTGGAACAGGGCCTCTGCCGTCCCAATCTTCCACTCGTCGCTTTCGAGCGCGGTCTTGAGAATATCGAGGTGGGTGTCACTCCCTTCGAGGACACCCTTGACGTGGTTGTACGGTTCCGCGCTGATTCGGAACGACACGTCGCCATCGTCGGTTAGCGACAGGTTGTACCCCTCCTCGTAGTTCGCACGAAGCGGGTACGCGCCGTCTTTGGTGTGACTCGGGAGTCCGAAGTCGTCGTACTCGTGGTAGTTCTCCATCGCACCGAGTGCCTTTGCAACGACGCGCTGAGTCGTGTTCTTCACGAGGTTGGCGTCGTCGGCTACGCGGTCGGGAATCGTATTCCAGTCCACGCCTTGTTTGGCGAGTCGAATGGTTTCGTTGTACACCGAGCGTGCTTCGAGCGTGGCGTCGTACAGCAGGCTCTCGTTGTCACTCTGGATGTCGAGTTGGAAGTCAAGCGTCTTGACGAGGGCCTGAGCGTCGGTCATTCTTCGGAGTCGTTGAGCCAGTCGTTGACGAGTCCACGCACTACGTCGGACTTGGTTTCATCAACCTCGATGCATTTCTTCGAGAACTCCTTGTACACGTCGTCCTCGAAGTCCACGGACAGTCGTTTCGTCATCCTACAGCCTTACTCAGATACTGAAATACTTATAACTTGTCCACGTCCTGTCTGTATGGGTGAGAAGCGGTCGAACCACACGGTGTACAACGTCAACTACCACTTCGTGTGGTGTCCGAAGTACCGACACGCTATTCCGGAACCCATCGAGGATTCGCTGGAAGCGAGTCTCCGCGATGTGTGCGACGAGTACGGCTACGAGATACTGTCGTTGCACATCTCACCCGACCACGTACACCTGGTCTTATCAGCCCATCCGAAACACGCACCGAGCGAGATTATGCGCACAGTCAAGAGCATCACGGCGCGGGAGATGTGGGAACAGCACGAACCGTTCGTGGAGGAGTACCTGTGGGGTGGCGGGTTTTGGGAAGAATCGTACTACGTGGGGACGGCAGGCGATGTTTCGATCGACACGATTGAGCAGTTTATTGAGCGAACGGAACACGTCTAACGGGGCTTACGGCCTTCACCCTCAGGGCCAAGCCCCGAGGCACTCGGCCTGCTCCGCCTGTAGACGTCGGCCGGGGTGAACGCGACGTCCAGCCGCATCAGTTCCTGCCAGTTCTCCGCCCACATGTCATCGACGACGCGGGGATAGAGGTCTTCGTTCAGGTGGAGGCCGAACTCGCGGCCATCCTCGAGGACCATCGTTCGAATCTGCGATCGGATTCGTGCCGGTGTACAGTACCGAGCAACCACGTATTCGGCCCCCGAATCGGCCTCGTCGGGTTGGCGGCCGAACTGTTCCCGGTTTCGGAACGATGGCGTGGCTGGCATCGGATCCGTCTTCTCCGACGACGATCCCATCGTTGGCGTCGACCTGGACGACTGCTGGAACACGGAGACTGGCGACATTGATAACTAATTCGATATGTTCAATCGTGGATGGGAGGTGCCCACGACGCTATCGAGGACGGTGAGTCGTAGGGGAAACACCGGATTGTCTCGTGCACAGCGGTGGAAAACTGCGAGGGCATTTATATTCCTGTAGCACGATGGTACTACCATGAAGTACGCGAGTGTTAGCGTCAAGTTTCCGACCGAACTCGATACCGAGATCGAGCGGTTCATCGAGGAGACTGGCGTCTACACGAACAAGAGCGAATTCATCAAGGAGGCCTGCCGGTCGCACCTGCAGGAACTCAACGACGAGACCGCGATTGCGGCTCTCCGGCTAGAACAGTTGCTGGCCCGGGCCGAGCAGAGCCCGCAATCCGATGCCGACATCGAGGACGAGCTGGGTGCTCTCGCCGAGAAGGTGGACTCGGACGACCTCGAACGGGTGGTCGAACAGGCACGTGAGGAGACGGCAGACCGGGTCTACGGGACGGACGCGTGAAGATTCTGGACACGAATCTGTGGGTGTTCGGGACGCTGCAGACCAACGAGCGAGCAGTCGAACTCCTCGAGGAGATCGACCGGGGTGAGATCACCTCGGCGATCAACGCCTACATGGTCCAGGAGGCGCTGGCGGCGTTCGATCGAACGGAGGCGCTCACTCCAGCCGAACGCGACACCGTCAAGACGGCGTTTCTGACGCGGCTGACGCGGATGCAGGGCCTTCTCGAGGCACCGTCCAGCCGCGACGTCACCGAATCGCTCCTGCGGGAACGACGCTCGGCACCAGCTGTGCGGACCCTTGCGTGTATCTGTGGTATCCAGCCGAAGGACGTCCCGATTCTCGTGCTCGCCTTCGACCACCGTGACCGGCGACCGACCATCCTCACGAACGACGAGTCGTTCGCTGACTTCGAGCCAGCGGCTCACTCACTACCCGAGATCACGATCGAACACGTTCCGTCAGCTACCCACCGCTGAAGCGGTGGGCTTGTCAGTGAACTCTCGTTCTACCGACACGGGCGTGTCGGACGCCACTTCAGTAGCGTTCACGGTCATGACGGTGGTCCACGAGGCGATCGGTGGGGTTAAACTTGAACCAGCGTAGAAACGGGAGATCTGGCGGTTCACCTCAACAAGTTCCGCAAATTCGAACTCCACGATCGGTGCTTCCCGTGGACGACGGAAGACGAACTTCGAACTACGGTAGACGAACTCCCGTCCCCGACACCACGTCCGGCGTGGGAAGCGAGTGAGGAACGGTGAACTGTCCTGCCCGACTCGCGCACACAGTAGTCACGGTTTTCGCGAATCTTGGTGCAGCGTTAGCGATCAGTCGATTCCGCTCGATAGTACGTATTGAGCCGACCACCGCGGTCGACGGTGATCCGTCCCTCTTCCTCGAGTGTCCGAAGTTTGTTGTAGATCTGGTGGTCCGGGAAGTCCAGCTCCTCTCGGAGGTCTTCGATCGTTTTCGGGCCGTCCAGCGAGACGAGTAACGCGTTCTCGAGACAGTACGAAACGAGCCGGTCCGTAATGGGTGCGACGATATCGTACCGCTCTTCGAGAACATCGAGGGTATCGAGCACGGCAAACGAGAAGAATCGGCCTGTGAGGTCTTCCTGGGTTGTGATCTCCTCGAAGATGCCCTCCCAGTCGAGATCGGCTTGCTGGGCGATCAACGCGACGTCTTCGAGGTCGCCCTCCCGTTCGGTGATTGATTTGAACAGGAAGATGTCGGTCAGTGAGAGCAGATGAACGTGGAGATTGCCGTACTCGAATGACTGGTTGCACCGCTCGATCATCGCCTCGGTTAGCTGGAGCTGGCCTGCGACGGTCTCGACGAAGATGTCCCAGCGCGGAAACCCCTCCTTCTCGAGCACGAGACTGGGGTCGAGCTGGTTGTATGCTGCTTTTACGTCGCCACGCTCCTCGTATCCCACGTCCTGGAGCGATTCAGCGATTGCGAAGAACGTCTGTCCGTCCTCAACGACGAGGTCGACGTCTTTCGTCGAATCCTTCAGGCCACGCAGAATGAGGTTGCCACCCCCGAGGAGATACACGTCGACACGTGTCTCCAGATGGTCTCCAAGCGCTTCGAGCCCCCGTCGAAGGCTATCTTCCGGATGGTGGCCGCGCGGGTAGACCCCATAGTCGTTCGCGAGATCGATGAATTCCCCCCACGGGAGAAAGAGCTCTTCCTGGTGGACCTCCCGCTGATCGATGTATGCAAAGAGATCTGCCCATCTCTCGACGCACTCCCACCTGTTTGCGAGCCGCCACAGGTCGCTGGCGTCGAGGGTCGCGCGATGCGTGAGATAGAACACGCCAGCCATCGCCATCTGTTTTTTCGTCTCCGCGACGGTCACCGCGTGGATTAGAATCGCTTCGAGTCCCAGCGAGCGCTCACCGTGGTAGACGTAGTTCTTCGCTGGGTGATAGTCGACGCCGTAGCGGGTGAACGCCGAGAACGCAGTCGGCGTCTCATCGACGGTGTCCTTGCTTGTCGCGACGAGTCGGTCGCCGTTTGCGCGGTATTCGGTTTCGAAAGGCGTGGTTCGGGTTCTGGCTTCGAGAAAGGACCGAAGCGTGTCATCGGTGATGGCATACCCGTCTTCCGTGTGTGCGATCGCACCGGTCTCCTGGATCTCGTTCAAATGCTTGTAGAGCGTGGATTTGGCGAAGCCCTGTGTTTGTAACTCCGAAACCGTCTTCGGGCCGCCGAGCAGCGCACCCAAAATGTCCTCTTTCGTCCCTGTCAGCACTTTTTCGAGTGCGAAGCGGTCGAGGAGCTCGGCAAGCAGTGACGCTTCGTACGTGGTGGCCAGCCCCACCCCGTCATTTCGTTCCACGAGGTGTTCGTCCTCAAGATCACTGACTACCTCCGACGTCCAACTTTGACTCTTGTCGATCGCATCGGCTAACTCACCGATCGAGTAGGTCCGATCCCGCAAACAATCGATAACACGTAGCTCCGCTTCTCTCATAGATTCCAATTATGGCGATGTATTTATAACTATATCGGTGAATATGGAATACAAACTCTTGGCGCTCAGATCGGCTCGTCAAATCGTGCGGCTTGTGCAAACGTGTTCCGGAGAGGCAATTCCATCTGCGAGTCTGAACTACTCGGAAGGCGACGTGAACAGGCGCCGAGACGCATCGAGCCACTCGATCTCGTGGGACGTCACGTCGTTTTGACTGTCGTATTCAAGCGGGAGTGAATTCGATGCGTGAGCGGTGAACGTGAGGTTGATTTCGACACAGGGGCCGTGCTCTAAGACGCACTCGAAGCCATCGTCAACGGAGTATACAACGCTGAACCACCTCAGTCCGTCCCGAAAAGCTCGGATGGGCCGATAGAGGAGGACGACGGTTCATGAGAGTAGTCTGTCCGATAGATACTCCGAACAATCGACCGGGATTGCTTCCCATGCCGCTTGAATCGCCTGATATCCAGTCCACCCTTCTCCACGAAGTATCTCACCGCAGGCCTTACAGAACTCTTCGACAGTACACTTGTCGGTATCGAGTAACAGATACAGTAAAAACGTGGGAGCAACGGCCTTTCCAGTCGTTTCTTCAGTGTCGTCGAAGACACGATTGATTGACCGACGGCCGTGCTTATCCATCAAAATCGCAAATCGATACAAGTCGGTGTTTTGTTCAATCTCTGTGCGTAGTGAGTCCTCTCCAGCATCTTCTCCATGCGGACGAGGAACACATGGAACTACAGTAAACGATTCGTTCTCTTCATTAGAGAACGGCTCAAGTGCCTTTTCGCTCCCGTGATGGATCCATTGCTCCCTCGTCCCTTCGGGCGCATACTCAGCGGTCTCTCGAACGTGTCATTCGAGTTCTTGGTAACAGACGTTCGTTGTCGTCAGAGTCAGGGTCTCCGTGAGACGAGACCAGAGATTGGTGATTGCGACAGCGATCAGTGCGTCAGTATCGACGATAATCGGATAGCGTACTTCATTGTCGGCCATCGCTATTCTTGGAATACCCCAGTCGTATCGAGTTCTGAAGCTTCCTCAAAGGCATTCCGCTCGCGCTCTATCTCCTCTAAGCCATCATCGAGAAGAATCTCTGCAACGTCTTTAGAGATATCCCCCTGTTTGTACTGCTGGTGAAGAGTGATTTTCTCTTCGTCCGAAAGGGCTTCCCGAAGTTTCTCTCGGAGTCCCTGTCGAGCAAGCTCACTAATGTTTATTCCTCCGAGACGCATCTGGTCGACGACATGCGTTGCTTCCTTCTCAGCTTCCCCTCGGAACTGGATTTTGTCGTTGTTCGTCGCCATCTTATCTACTCGTTCGTTCCCTACAGTAATACATGTTGTGACGCGCCATCCGTGTCATCACAGAAGGCCCCTGGACTACAACTTGGGAAAAGATATTTGTTGTTTCAATGATCGGACCGCGACCTACACTCGCCAAAACAGTGCCTATGATTACCACACCCTGACTAATTTTAATACAATTGCCACGATATCCCGTATTGACGTCCGAAACAACCCCCTAAACGGAGCGTTCCCCAGCATGGTCACTACTCGCCTCACACCTCGGCGTGCTCGTCCTCGCGTAGCCGCAGGTCGCGCGTTTGGCGAGTACCTACACGACCAGCGAGCGGAGAGACTGGTCGGCATTCGCTGGGACTGCGTCGACTGGAATTACGAACGTTCGACGCAATCCGGCAATCGCCGGACCCTCTCACCCGCATAACCCGACCCCCACGCGGACTACCCGTCAGGGGCTGGGGAACACGGGATTGTCGCCTGTCTTCATCCAGTAGCTCATCCGCGTCCACGCGTCGCGCGAGAGTGCTGGATACGGCTCGCGGCAGTTTGGTCTGCGTTCGTTCCTGACAATGGAGCGAACGGGCGGTTTCGTGCGCGCTGAGCGCACGCTGAGCCGTTGGTACGAACCCCCCGCAGCGATCGCTGCGGCTACGCGGAGCCCCGGAGTCTCCGTTGGCGAGGGACGCCGGACTTTGAATCCGGAGGTCGCCGGTTCGATTCCGGCCGGGGCGACATGCCGACGTGGCGTAATCCGGCGAACATACGGCCCTCACGGTCGTGATCCGGGTTCGAATCCCGGCGTCGGTGTCCCCGGACGGCGAAGCCGACCGGGTGCTCGTCGGAACGTGTTCCGACGACGTGGACGCGTGGCCTGGCCACGTGGGGATACTCATCGAGGGAGGCAGTCCGTTGGGTCGATCAGCTGGATCGTTCCCGCGGTACTGGGCCCAGCAGGGTCTGCAACCTCTACGGTCCGGTGTGGTATTCCCGGGATTCCCCGAAGTATGCCCCGTGATGAGACGCGCAACCGGGGCTTCTTGGTCGCGGTTGCGCAGTCGGAACCAGTCGTATAGATAGACAACCGACTGCCCAGATCTCGGCAGTTACTGTGAGCCGACAGACTTGGATGCCCATCTGTGCCGCGGGCGCACGGGACCGAGGCTCGAGTTATCGCGGCGACACTCCTCCCCGTGGTCTAGTGGCGACGACACCTCTCTGTAGAAGAGGAGACGCACGTTCGAGTCGTGCCGGGGAGACTGCGGGACGGTGGAAGAGCCTGGCATTCACACTCTCGCCGAGTTTTCACCGGAGGTCCGGTGCGACGGTGAGAGTTCCTTCGTCTCACTGTTACTGAGAATACGCAGGTTCGAATCCTGCCCGTCCCACTGGCCGATGACCCTTTCCAGACGAGGCCAACCCGCTCCAGTGGAGTAGCGGCCAAACTCACGGCCCTCTCACGGCCGAACCCCCGGTTCAAATCCGGGCTGGAGCACTCGGGAGGCTGGCCATGACAGCGCTTTCCGTGTCTGACATCGCGGGCAGCCACGGATCCGTGGCGCTGTCACCGTCAGTTCTCCCACGGCGTGAGGTCGTCGAGGTGGTGCGTTCCTTCGCCCGCAACGCACACCAACGGGAGTCATAGCCCGTCGCACCACCGGTTTCCCGACCGCACGTGGCGACCGTCGAGTCGGAGCGTTGCTTCGCCAGGAACTCACAGGTTCAAATCCTGTCGGTGGCTCAGTCCATCGAGAACATCCCGGACAAAGAGCGGACGAGGGTACGCTCGACACCGGTCCCGTTCCGACAGTATTCCGGTCGCCGTCTGGCCAGTGGTCGGCGATCTGGAGCGATACGTCGATGGCACGATACGGGTTCGAATCCCGTCGTTCGCTCCAGTAATTGCCCGGCCACTCTCGTTCCCGTCGCTCAGTCAGGACAGAGCACCGTCAGAACGCACTCTGACGAGGCCTCGTTCGGGTTGTCGACCCGCCGAGGACACCGGCCTTCGAAACCGGGTGTCGCACGTTCGAATCGTGCCGGGAACGTTCGCTGCTTCCACTGCGTGTGAGCAGCACCCCTATCGGAGTCGCCTGTTGCGGCTCCGAGTGATAGTATGGAATTCAACAAGCCACCGCAAACGGTCGCGGAGGCGACGCGAACCACCAACTACGAAGGTGGCAACGCGTTCGAGCCTGCCGACCCCCGACTCGCACTGTACAAGCGAACGATCAACCAACTGCTGGAGGGCTCGTTCTACGAGACCGATGACGAACAACTCGCTGCGGTCGTCCGGCGGTTCGACGCCGCGGCAAACGAGGATCCAGCGTTCGTCCTGAAGCTCGCCGCCTACGCGCGCCAGGAACTCTACCTGCGGGACATCCCACAGGTCCTGCTCGTACTGGCAGCCAACGACGACCGGTTCAAGGACGACTCCCCCGAGTCGCTCATCCGCGAGTGGGCACCGGCGATCATCCAACGGATGGACGAGACGGCGACTGCCCTCGCCATCCACGACCAGCTCTTCGGCGGGACTGCCCCATGGCCGCTTCGTCGCGGCATCGAAGAGGCACTCGTTTCGATGGCCGACGCCTACACGCTGGGCAAGTACGAGCTGTCCCGGCGCGAGGTAACGCTCCACGACGTGTTTAATCGCGTCCACCCGGAGCCGGTCGACGCCGATCAGGAGGTGTTGTTCGAGCGGTTCATGCGCGGCGATCTCGACGACTATCCCGACGTCGAACCACTGCCGTCGCCGAACACGTGGGAGACGGTCATCTCCGAGCGCGGCAACACTCGGAACGCCTGGGAGACGCTCATCGAGGACGATGCGTTCTCGCTGCCACTCTTCGCATCGATCCGGAACCTCCGGAACATGCTCGAAGCCGGCGTCGACGAGGCCACGATCGTGGGCCACCTTGACCTAAAGGCGGTGCGACAGGCACCGCTGTACCCGTTCCGGTACTACCAGGCGTACACCGCGATCCAGAATGCTGACGTCCAGGCACCAGCGGTCGAGCGGTGGCTGGCGGATGCAATCGACGTGGCTGTCGAGACCGTGCCTGACGGACTCGGAGACACGTTCGTCGCCGTGGACCTCTCGGGGTCGATGGACATGGCGCTGTCTCGGAACAGCACACTCAGGCTCAAGGAAATCGGTGCGTTGTTCGGTGCGATCCTGGCCGACCACGGTGCCGAGGTTGGCGGGTTTGGTGACGACTTCCAGACCGTTCCGATGCACGTCGACACGCCAGTACTGCAACGCCAGGACGCGGTCCTGGGTATCGACGAGGACGTCGGTAATTCGACGAACGGCTGGAAGGCGCTGGAGTACCTCCGCGACCGAGGCGCCCCTGTCGAGCGCATCGTCGTCTTTACCGACATGCAGATCTGGGACAGCACGCCGTTCACGGCGCGTGATGACCAGACCGTCAAGGCGGCGTTCGACGCCTATCGGGACGAGGTCACGCCGGGCACCGCACTGTACCTCGTCGATCTCGCGGCCTACGGCGATCTCGTGACCCCGGAGGGGTACGAGAACGTCTACAACATCTCCGGCTGGTCGGAGACTGTCCTTTCGTTCATCGAACACGCCGAGAATCCGATGCAGGTAATCGATGAGATCGAGACGTTCGAGTCTGCATAGCGGTGTGCTCCCCTTCTCTTCCGTGAGCGCGAGTGGTGTCGTTCGGCAGCACGCGGTCGTGCCACAGTCGAGACGGGCGTTCGAATCGTCCCTTGCGCACTCAGCGCACAATTCGTGGAGCAACTAGCCCGTGCGGTGTGCTTCAACGGAGATGACATCATGCCGGTACCCACTACCAACAATCCAGAACCGACGACAACTGCTGTCGTGACGATCCGCATCCCCTGCGGCGCCGACGGGGATGTCGTTACCAATGCCGAGGAACGCCTCTCGCGAGCGGAACATGTCGATGACGTCACGATTGACGACCTCCACCGTCTCGATCCGACGCTGTCGGCCACGGTCATCACCGTCGGGATTTCCCTTCGGTCGACTCCGACGATGACCGATGCGAAGCTGAAAGACCGACTTGCCGACGTTTCCGGGCTCGAGTCGATCAAACGGATTGGCTGAACTACCCCACGGCTATAGCCGTGGGTAGCAATGCCGATCGTGACAGAGGTTCTTCGGTATACAGGCAGTTTGTAAACAGAAATCCAGAAACATATATATGAGAATAGCCTCTAATATTTACAGAGATGCTGACGAAGGCCAGCCTTGCACTGCTCGACGCTCTTCGAACTGGCCGTGAGGCGACTCCAGCCGAACTCGCGATCGAAACTGAGTATTCCCAGGACCACATTTACGATATACTCGATACGTTGCTCGCGAACGGGTTGCTCACCGAAGCCCGCGGCGCGAAGAACCGGCGTCGCGTCCGGGTAACTGACCATCCAGTCGTTGAGTCGTATCGAGACCTCCGTTCGAAGCTAGGTCACGTCGACTGGACTGAGCTCCTATCGCCTGCTACGCTGCGGGTGTGCTGGTATCTCGATGAACCACGCCGAGTGATCGAAATCGCAGACCGACTCGACATTACCCGACAGGCTGTCCACAACGCGTTGTCGCCCCTCACGCACCGTGCGATGCTATCACCGTCTGGGCCCGAATACGCGTTGACTGATGACCTCTCGCCACTCCTAACGTTCGCACGAGCTGTCGTGACCCACGAACATCGCACGCGAGTTCGAAAACTCGCTCCGAGTGCGACTGTCGAGTGGTGCGACCCGAAGCGAGCACTTGTTCGGCCCCATATGTCCGAGGATACGACTGCACTAGAGTCGGCTGCTGAGTGGCGTGTGACTGGACTCGCACGATTTCATGAGTACGGCTTGCAGTTCTTTCTCGCCGGTGAACCCGCATTCTGGTACGCTCCGGATGTCGACCTCACGCCCTCGGAGGTCGTGTGCCACACGCTCATCCTCGATAGTGGCTCTCGACGCGTCAGTTATTCGATGCTGTTGATCGAGAAACTGGATATCGACCAGAAGACCCTCACAGAAACGGCAACATGGTACGACCTGGAGACAGCAGTGGCCGCGATGTACCGACCCCTTCACGGAGAGTTCGAGGTTTCTGATGACCTCCCGATCTCCCTCCCGAGTGACTCAGAATTTACCGCTCTCAAAGAGCAGTACGGAGTCTCGTGACTGTGTTCAATGGTGGCGAGGCGATTAGAGCGTTCCTCGAAGAGCTCGACAGCTGGCTTTCGGAACCCGTAGACGTGTATCTCCTCGGTGGCTCGGCGATGACGGTTCGAGGGCTGAAAGATCAGACCGAGGACATCGACCTTGCTCTGGGTGTCGTTTCCGAGTTCGAGCACGTCTACCAGGCACTTCAGGCACACGGGTTCGCGGTGGTTGCCGAGCCAACGGAGTCGTTCGAGGATGTCGGGAAAACTGTCGAACTCCATCACGAAGACCGCGGATTTCAGATCGATCTCTTCGAGCAGCAAGTCGTCGGGAAGGTGTGGATCACCGAGCAAATGCATGAGCGGGCAGAGGGATTCTGGACCGGCGATCACGCGACAGCGTTCATCCTCTCGGATGAGGATATGTTCCTACTGAAAGCGGTCTCAGGCGGCGACCTGGCGAGTGGCCGCCGGCGCGACATCGAGGACATGCGGAAGTATGCCCAGCGTGGTCTCGACTACGAGTCGATCCTGACCGAAATCGACGAACAGCGTCCGTTCAACACTGGTTCGACAGAAGCACAACACATCCGTGATCGCTCCCATCCGCTATTCGCCATCGAGATGGCGATCAATTCGCTGTCGGGCTTTCCGAATACGTTCACTTCTCGTATCGCAAATTTCGCGACAGAGTTCGAGGTCGAGTATACCGTCCTGGGTGTGGTCGATGATGGACTAACCGATGTCGAGAAAATTCGAGACCACGTCCTTTCGAACGTGAGAGCGCTTTCTGACGACCACGCGGACGCTGTTGATGATGCTATTGCTCGGTTAGTCGAAAAACAGATTTTAGAGCGCGAGGCGACTACTGTTCGACTCCAGTAACTCCGGTCGCTTGTTGCTCTTCTGGCGTCGTGTGCCATATTTTGGCCGGTACTCCCGAGTCGAGGTTTCTCATCTCGGACGTGTTCACTGAGCTGTGCAGTCGTACAGGTTGGCGTCGATTGCTACTTCGAAGACAGCGAGATCTCCGTCGGTCAGTTGCTCTAGCGCGGCCGTTCTGACGTCGTCGTAGTCAGCTACGTACCACAGCAACGAGTGGAGGTCGGCCAGGTCTTTCAGCCGCTTGTGCCCCCTTCCCGATCGGGAAACGCCCGGACTTTCGTCGTCGCAAGTGCGGCAGGTGGTGCGATTCGGGTCTCTTTAGAAACACTCCAGTCGACGTGTTTCTCGAGCATCTCGCCGGTGTTGTCACTGAACACCAGTTTCAGCAGTGGTTCTGCTGGCGGCCGGAATCCGAACGCCGTCTGAAATTGTGTCGAGTTCCGTCGTATCCGGAATGACGTCGATGTCCACGCGGAACACGTTGTGTGACGCCAGGTTGCGGCCTGATCGTCGTCACGTCGTTCACCGGTGTTCACGGTGGAACTGCTGGGAGAAACCGAATCGGCCACGACTGTATCCAAGTTCTTCTTCGATCCGTTCAAGCGTCTCACCGACCGGTGAATCCCTGACGTCGTCGACTGTCCAGCCTTCGTCGACGTGCACTCCGAGGTCGAGGTCCTCGTACATTCGGTCGAGCATCGCCAGTGTCGACTGGAACTGGGCGTCGTTCTCGTGCATGTACTCGATAGTATCGCTTCTCGGGATCACTGGGTATCCATCGACGTGTTCGATATCGAGTGCTGAGCAAGGTTCGAGGACGATCTGCAGCGCTCCGTCTAGCTCGTCTCGGGGTTGTCGATCGAATGCGGTAGGGAGATCGAACGACTCGAACAACGCCTCCCAGGCATCGACGTCCAGCAACAGTACCCCGGTCAGCTTCTGCGAGCAGGACACGCGGGACGACGAGATCCACGACACGATCGACCAGTGGCTTACAGAATTCACGGAACTCGTCACCGAGGCAGCGGTGAGCAGGGAGTTTCAGGCGTGGCTCGACGTCCAGAGTCAGTTCCACGACAATGCAGACGCCCAGCTTGGGAAGAAACGTCGCGACTCGGTCAGTCGCGGTCGGGGCGTTCCATTTCCTGGACGCGCTGGATCTCGGGTGTCTTGTCGACCTTTGCGTACTGATCCTGCCAGGTGTCTCGATCAAACAGGTTGTTCCGATCGAAGAAATCCCAGGCGTCCTCGGTGATGTAGTAGAACACATGCGGGAGATCCCGAGAGCGCTCACCGACCGGGATTTCCGCCTTCCCGACAATGCTCGCCTCGCGAAGTTTCTCCAGGTGCTCATTGATCGCACTGCGGTTTACGGAGGGGTTCGTGAAATCGAGCTCCGTCATCGAGGGCATTCCCTTCGGGTGGCCCACGATATCGGCGACGATGTTCGCGCGGGTATCCTGGGTGATCTTGTCCATCGCTTCCCAGGAATCAAATCCGTCGTCGGATTCTCCGTATAGCTGACTCATACCAGGATAGTGCGTCCTCAACAGTTTAATTGTACCGGCAGGAACCGACACGTTTCACACCAACACAGTCACCGAATAGTTGCCGTCACAATCGCCAACAGACAATAGGTGGGGAACGTGAGAATAGGTGCGTCACTGTCTGAGGAGCCGTACTTGGGGGGGGGGATATTCTCGACGAGACAATGGACGTCTCAGAAAAGGAGTCTCTCTCACCACACGAATACGAGGCGATCAAGAATGCAGTTCACAGCGATATCTTTCAGCGTATCGCCCGTGCTGAGAGAGGCTACTTCGTTCTGGGGAAGTACGATGACGGCGAGCGCGAGCAACGGTTAGCGGACGTTCGGGACAAGCTGAATGAGCGCGATGGGTCCGTTGCCTACCTGATGAAGGACGTTCCGGAGGCGTGGGAGTTCTGGCCGACGAAGTTCCGCATTCTCGCCAATCGAGCCACCTGGATCGTGCCCGTCCTCGAGGACACGGACGGAAGCCACGAGTGGGAGCTCGGGCGCATCGACGGGCCAGAGTACCGGCCAAAGGTCTACATCCTCAAGCGGGTGTACGAATCCGACGAGATGGAACGAGAGCGATTCGACGCACTCCCCGCGGATTTCATCAAGATTCTCGACCGAAACGATCGCGTGTTCACGTGGGAAACCGACGTCGATCTCGAAGAAGCCGTTCAAAAGCTCCCGTGAACTACCCCTCGGCTGGGGGGGGGGGGCGTCAATGTGGGTTCGGGATGGGAAGCTGTATACGGGCTTCCGACGCCGAGTCCGCCGTTTCCGTTTGGAGTTCCGGCGAACTCGACCGAAGCACAATCCGCGACAGCCAACGTTCACGAATCCGACGGTAACCAGTCAGCATCGCTTCGCGTGGCATTTTATTACCCTCTGAGAGGGGTGCAGGGCCTCGAAGAGGGCCTTGTAGGACTTCATCGATGGCTAGCACCAGCACGCCGGTCACCTTCGACGAGAAGGATCACCGGGACGACGAGATGCACGACACGATCGACCAGTGGCTCACAGACCTCACGGAACTTGTAGACGAGGCCGCCGCAAGCGAAGAGTTCCAGGACTGGCTCGACGTCCAGAGCCGCTTTCACGATTACTCCTACAGAAACACGCTGCTCATCAAACGGCAGTGTCCCGACGCGACGCGCGTTGCCGGCTTCCGGACGTGGCAGTCGGAGTTCGACCGACACGTCCAGGAGGGCGAGTCGGCCATCTGGATCTGGGCGCCGATCATCACCAGGCGTTGTCCGTCCTGTGAGAACTCCGTCTCGTATCACGAACAGAGCGACTGTGACTACGACGACACCGATCCGGACGACTGGGACGAAGGTCTCGTCGGCTTTCGCCCGGCGCCGGTCTTCGACGTTTCACAGACCGAGGGCGAGCCACTGCCCGAACTCGACACGGCGGCAACCGGGGACGCGTCCAGCCTCGTCAGAAACCTGCTCGAGGCAGCCGACGCCCTCGACATCGACGCCAGGCTCGTTCCCGAGGAGTGTTGGCCACGTACCGACGCAAAGGGCTTCTGCAAGCCCCAACCCAACAAGGGACTGCCCCGCGTCGAAGTACTCGCGACTGATTCCGACGCGGAGATCGCGGGCGTTCTGATCCACGAATACGCTCACGCACTCCTGCACATCGCCGTCGACGACCCCACGGAGCGGCCGAAACGCGAGGTCGAAGCCGAGGCGGTCGCATACGTCGTCGGCAGACACTTCGGGCTGGATACGGACAACTCGGCGTTCTACCTCGCAGCGTGGCAGGGCGATGACACCGACGTCCTCGAGCAGCGACTTGGCCGGATCAGTCGAACGGCGAGTGAGGTGATCGACGCGATTGAGGGGGTAGCCGGTTCAGCGGTGTCGACCGAGACCGAATAGTGTCTCCTACCTTGGCAATACTTACTAATACTTCCTAATACAAAGTCGTACTAACCGATGCCAATCTCCAAAGACGAATTCAAGACGATCGATGAGGGGGGTGCGCCGATGCTCGACCTTGCCCCGGATACGACGCAGGGGAAGATCTACCATTTTCTCCTCAACAATGCAGAAGCGGCCTTCAGGCAACGAGAGATCGTCGACGCCCTTGACGTCTCATCCGGAAGTGTCGGCCCAACGCTCAGTCGCCTCGAAGAGAACGGACTCGTGGTCCACCGCGGTCGGTACTGGGGAATCGCTGACGCGGAACACGCGGTTGCGTCGGCTGGATTGATTGGGGCAGCCTCAGCATCTGACCTCGACGGTGGGTTCACCGACGAGGAAATCGCAGCGTGGATGGAGACTGCCGCCGAGCCAATTTCTGAGGCTAACAAGGAGTAACCAGGATGGTAACTCGGGGAGACGTTGTGTGGGCGCCGGATCCGTTCACAACCGATTCTGGGAATCCACGGCCCTGGCTCATCCTTACGGATGAGTCCCTTCCGTATCCAGACCATTAATCGATGGCGGTCGCGTTCACGACACAATCACATCATCCAGGAAGTTTCGCCGTCCCAGACGAGGTGTGGACCAGCGGGAATCCGGGGACGCAGAGTTTCGTCCTTCCGTGGACTGTGGCCACGCTCACAAACGAACTTCACGTCGTCGGCGTTCAGGGGACTGTTTCAGGTGAGTTCACCAACCGGGTCGTAACAGCGACTGTTTCGTTTCTCGAAGGGGAGATGAACGGGAGCTGAGGGTCCCTCTGTCGCGAGCGTCGTGAACGACACAGACTCCGGTCGAACGTGGTACTGAACGACAGTAGAGCACGTCTCTTCCCAGTCACACTGATGGGCGGGTTCTTGGTGGGAGTCGTACGACCAAGGGAATTACGACCAGCTCAACAGCCGCTCGTATCTACTCTGGCGTGACGGAGTGGCTGGAGGCCGGTGTCTCTGTCAGTTACTCGTACGGCGGCTCGACAGTTGTAATCACGCCTACCTTGCGCTCTTCGAGGGTTGGCTCGTGGACAATTTCGCCCCCGGTAAGTGACTCACGTTGCCACCTGGGGCCCTTGGCGTACTCCAGGACGATTTCGCTCGTCTGTCGCTGATACCGGAGCAGATACATCTCGTCGCCGACCGAGTGATAGATCTTCACGCCGACCGTATCGTCGTCCCACAGGTTGACCTCACAAGTCTGTGGGAACGGAATTGCTTCCTCGGCAATCTCGCGCATCTGGTCGACAATCGGTGCGAGCGGTTCCATCGCAGGAAGTTCGTCGGCTGTCATGAGTGGTGGCGTCTCGTCCTCCCGCAGTCCGCGGGAGAACTGGCTCACTGACGCTGATCACGCTCGATGAAACGGACGCGATACCCGGAACTGCGAGAAAAACGTGACAGGGTACGATCGGAGGCAGGCATCAAGTAACTATCGGAGTGGGCTGTCTGACCCTCCTAACCAGTGCGTTTTCGCTCACAGGAGTGCAGGCACGTTCGTCAGGAGACGTCCATCGCCGAGACTGTTCCCAATCCGACCACCGAAGGCTGCGAGCCAGTGACGAGAGACTAGAACCGGCAGGTGCGATGCGGTGGAAAGATTTACCTATGAACGCATACTTTGTTATGAACGATGAGTAAGACAGAACACCCAAATAACTCTGAAAAAGAAATCGTTACTGTCACCAAACATGGCCAGGCGACCATCCCGAAACGGTTCCGCGAAAAACTCGGGATCGAAGCCCCCGGAAAGGCACTGTTCCGGGAGACCGAAGACGGCGAGGTACTCGTCGAACAGGTCCGTTCCCCGAGCGAGATGCGCGGGTTCGCTGCCCGTAGCGACGCATCCACAGACACGCCCGCGTCCGAGATTCTCCGCGAGAAGCGCGAGCAGGACCGCGAAGCGCGTGACGAGCAGTTCTCGCCGGAGACGTAATGTCGGTTCCTGACGACATCGTCTTCGACGCCGAACCGCTGATCGCCCACGCGGACGATGAACCAGGCGGCGAAGTCGTCGAGGAGTATCTGGACGCGGTCGCCGTTGGGGACGCGACCGGTTACGCGAGCTACGTCACCCTCGCTGAGATCCGATACACCATCGCCCGGAAGTACGACCGGGCCACCGCCGACGAGTATCTCGACTGGCTCACCGACCTCGGCATCGAACCCGTGGACGTCGGCCACGCCTGGATGGCGGCCTCGGAGTACGTCCTCACGTACAATCCGGCGCTCGGTGATTCGTTCGCGTTGGCGACCGCTGAGCACCGAGACGCGACGCTCTTGGTTGGGGGCGATGGCGACTACGACGACGTCTCCGACGTCCCGATAGCGCGGTTCCGCGACGGATCCGCGTAGGAACGATCTCTGGCGATAGCCCGCCGAATCTCCCACGGACCACCGACTGAACCCGATTGACTTCCGCCCACCCCTGACGGAGTGGGATTCATCCACGTGGGTGATTCAGGCGGTGCCTGAGCCACCGGAGGCCCGGTTTTCGGATTCGTCACCGACACGGACGCTAAGTAGCATCGATTGACCGAAGCGGCGCCGAAACACCTCCGTGCTCTGCGAACCGCCACCGCCTGAGTTTATTCGCCCCCGGAAGGGTGCGGGGCGATCCACAGCGGTCGTCTCGAATTACCAATGGCAATCAGAGACGTCTACGAAACCGGCTTCGACGAATCGAGCGGCAAGACGATCGATGCGGACCGTTGTCCAGAGTGTTCAGGCACCCTTCGGACAGATGGCGGCGAAATCGCCTGCACTGAGTGTGGCCTCGTCGTCGACGAGTACCGGATCGATCACGGCCCGGAGTGGCGGGATTTCGAGGATTCTGAAGCGACACCCCGGACCGGGCCCCCGCTGACGAACACGCGACACGATCGTGGGCTTTCGACGGAGATCAGCTTTGGCGGGGATGCGAACGGCAACCCCCTCCCTGCGAGGAAACGCCGACGGATGGGACGCCTTCGCACGCAGCACTCGCGGGGTCGGTGGCGCTCAAAGGCGGACCGAAACCTGGCGATGGCCTGCATCGAGATCAGGCGCATGACGAGCGCGCTGGACCTCCCACGGTCGATTCGCGAGGAGGCGAGTGCCGTCTACCGTCGCGCCCACGACGCGGACATGATCACGGGACGGTCGATCGACACGATCGCCGCGGCGAGCGTCTACGCTGCCTGTCGGATCCAGGGACTTCCTCGACACGTCGAGGAAGTCGCGTCGGTGTCGCCACTCGACGAGGACAAGGTGAAACTCGGGTACCGGCTGCTCAACGCCGAACTCGGCCTCGACGCGAAGGTGGTGGGCGTGACGGCCCGCATTCCCAAACTCGCCACGGCCTGTGACGTTCCGGGGCAGGTCGAGCACCGTGCGACCGAACTGGCGGAGCTGGCCGAAGGGTCCGGGATTGCCAATGGGAGAAACCCCGACGGGGTTGCCGGAGGGTGCCTGTACCTCGCCGGGCAGGAGGCAGGCATGCACGTCACGCAGATAGACCTCGCGGCGGCCGCAGATGTGTCTCCCGTGACGATCAGGAAGCGATATTACGAACTGCGAGACGCGCTGGCGGACGATCGGCGATAGCCTCGCTTGGTTCCTCCGTGAGAGTCTCGGGACGATGTCGCTCAGAGGCCCGTGTTCCCACAGCAACACTTCCGACAAAAACGGCCGCTATCCTGTAGTTTCAACGTCCAATCGAATAGTAAGGTATAATATGAGGACACGAACCACATCGAACGAAGTCGCTTGACGGCGGTGGGGTGTGGGGGCATCACCCTCACCGACCGAGCGACTGAGCTACTGCCATGTTTCGAACACCTCTTAGCGACGAGCAACAGCACCGTCTGACGGACCGCAGGGTCGTGCGGGCTGCCTGCCGCACGACTGTCCTCGTGGTCGGCATCGGCTGTCTTGCCGTGGGACCGGCGTTGGCCCAGTCCGGCGGGAGCGGCGCCGCGTTCTGCGGGACGGCCCTCGCAGACACCATTCGAAACGTCTTCTCGCTGATCCAGTTCGGTGGCCCGCTCATCGGCGGCACGATCGCGCTGGGTGCGATTGTCGCGACGCCGATCACGCGCCGCGCGGATTTCAAACGCGAGCTAAAGGAGATGCGCAATCAGGCGATCATCTGGGGCGTCATCGTCGCACCACTGGCGACGGTGCTGCTCCGCTTCCTCCTCGCGAACGTGGTCGCCGGAGGGTCGAGTTGCACCTTCTGAAGTGGGTCGTCCGGCCGGTGGGTGGGCTGATTGCGGTCGCTGCCCTCGTGGGCCTCGCCGTGCAGGCGAGCGCGCACCCACCCCACACGGCGGACCATGGCATCAACAAATCGACGGCCTGCACCCTCTGGGCAGGCGACGTGGACGTGTCGAACGCCAGTGACTACGAACCACCCGCAAACGACACGGTGCCGGAGCTCTGTACGCTGGCCCCGCTGACGGACATCCCGCACAACGACCCACCGGAGGCGGTGGAGCGGTGGAACCGCGGGGAGCTCGGGAACGTTCCGGACACCGGCTACGAGCGGTCGGCCCATCCACCGAACGCCACGCTCTCTGACGGCCGGTTCATAGAGGACGCACACGCGACGGTCTTCGCGGTCCAGCCGTCGACGCGCGCACACATTTCGCCGTCCGACCAGCCGCTGTACGTCGCCTCGAACGGGACGCTGCTCGGTGCCGTCGACTACCGCGTCGACGTGCCCGAGAACGAGGACAGCTACGGGAGACGCGTCACGTGGTCGCTCAGCGAGCACCGCGTCAATGCGACGCGCGTGCTCGTGGACGGCCGGACGGACGAGAACGGGAGTGGGAGTCACACGCCGAGCCTGAACTACAGTCTCGCGGCGCATCCGGGGTCGAACCATTCGCTGACGCTCGAGGCCGACGTCTTCGTCGAACTGACAAAGACTGTTCGGACCTGTGACCACCGGAGCCACGGCGGGGAGTGTCTCAACTGGGAGGTCCGCACCGAGTATCCGACCGACGAGCTGACCGTGTCCGATTCGGTCGACGTCCTCGAGTACGATCTGACCGTCTCGGGGTATCGCGGCCGGTACCCAGACGGCGACCTGGGGCTCGTCGTTTACAAGAATCATCCCTGGCTGGGCTACGACGTTCCCGGAGGGGAGGTCCACGGCGTCTGGCGGTTCTATTCCGCTCGTGATTCCGGATGGGACGAGCTCGTGACGACGAGCGAGGGCGGGGAGTCGACAGCGCACTCGCCGGCCCATCCGCTGCAGGTCCACGCCTATCCGATCGAGACAGGGCCGACCGCGGAGCCCGTTTCCACGGTGGAGATCCTCGACACCTACGGGACCGAGACGAGGCCGCCGACGCTGCCCGACCCGGTCGATTTGGACATTCTCACCGAGCCCTATACGGCGAGTTTCGGCATCGCGACGCGGACGAATACGACGACGCACGACCTCGGGGCGGTGACTGCTCACGGCCTCGTCCGCGGCGTCGAGGCCCCGGCGAGCGAGCGTCACTTTCTCGACGTCCCGATCAACGAGACGAACCTTACCGTGACGGTCCGGAACCGGTCCGCCGAGACGCTGACGCTTCGGTTGACCCTGCGTGACAACGCGACCGGCGAGGGCATCGACACCTCGACCCGTGACGGCTACCTGATCGTCGCCGACCGTCGTATGAACACGACGAGCAACGGAACGGTGACCGTGGCCGTCGCCGCTGGCGACGGGAGTGTGTCGGCCCGATTCGTCCCTGGGGAGTGGTGGGACGAGATGCCGGGCTACGTCCGCTCGTCGGACGTCGCCTACGCCGGTGGAGCGGCCCTTCCCATCGTCGGGTTCCTGTTCCAGATCGGTGTCCCGGTGTCGCTGTTCCTCCTCGCGGTGTTCGTGATCGACCGCGTCACCGGCTGGCGGGTGTGGCCGCCCTGGGGGCAACAGTGATGTCTTCCGACCTATCGCGTCGGGGCTTCCTCCGGTCGGGACTGCTCGGTGGCGCGGCGGTCATCGCCGGCTGTCTCGGTGATGCGGCGCAGTCGAGCCCGACAGCTCCTGGGACTGAGACGACCGAGCCGATTTCGGACGTCTCCGTCGACGGGAGCGATCTGGTGGTCGAACTCGTCGAGGATCACACTGTCTCCGGAATGAACCTGATCGGACCGGACGGCAGTGCCTTCGCTGAGACAGAGGTCCCGGTCGGTGAAACCACGACGCGGATCCAACTACTGGCTATCAAACCAGGTCTCGGGGGCTACGAGCACTACGAACCTGGCGTCTACGAACTGGTGGCGATCGGGGGATCTGGAAGCTCGCGGATGGAGGTGGCACTCGAACCCGAATTGCGGATCACGGGAGTTGAACAGTACCGGGATGGGGAGGAATCGACGGATCTTGGCAAACTGGCGGTGACTGTCGAGAACGTTGGTACGGGACCGACATGGGTCTATGACATCACCTATAGGGACTCACCGAATTATGCGGCTAATGCAGATCTCATCTCGGATGCTGGTATCCCCCAACTTTCGGTTCCTGCAGAACCGGTTGAGTCGATCCTAGATCCTCAGAGTCGCCGCCAATATGTCGGGACGACAGTTCCTCTCCAATTCGACAGTGATACAGACGTATCTTGCCAAGGAAATTCAACTTTCATTGTTGTTGTAGGGACTGCTGCTGGCGAGTCGTTGGAAGCCCGTATCTCCGCCCGAATTGGTGGTGAACGCCGGTCTGTTGGATTGCTTGATCAATTCACCTGTTCAGAGGTTGCAATCCGCGAGACCCTTCGAGGTGAAACCGATGGATAATCACAATTCGTGGGGTGAGACAACATGGGCGCCTTAGGGGACATTATTGTAAACGCGCTGCAGGACCTTCTTGAGGTCCTCTTCAGCCCAATCGAGGAAATCATCAAGAAATATGGTGGAGATCTGGTCGATATCGCTGTCGGCACGCCACATCCAAACGCCATTTTCTCACGGCCGACGAACAAAGCGTGGCCCAGCCTCTACGATTTCCACTGGGACACGATCGTTCCCCTGGCGTTACTCCTCTGGGCACTCGCCATCGGCCTCGTAATCCTGCTTGAGACGACGAGTCACCTCTTCAGTGGCTATCACCGTTCGAAGCTCAAGCGGCGGGCCTTCACTGGCCTGCTCGGGATCTTCGCCTGGTGGTGGATCGCCGCCTTCTCGCTCAGACTGATGGAAGGATTGACGGGCATTCTCGTCCCGAGTCTCTCGCAAGTCTCGCTTTTCGAGACGGTCTCCTTCGGGGCGATGGGAGTGCTTGGCCTTGTTCTCTCGCTGTTCGTGAACTTCACGCTGTTCGTATTGATCGCGGTCATCTACTTCCTGCGCCACATCATGCTGTATCTGTTCGTCCTGCTGATGCCGATCCTCATCGCACTCTGGATTCCCGGCGTCGGCCCGTTTACGATGGTCTCACAGTTTGCGAAACGCATCGCCGGCTTCTACGTCCCTTTCCTGTTCATGACGGTCCCGGTCGCGGTGCTCTTTCGGCTCGGCGAGATTCTCGGCTCGACCTCGGATCTGTCGATGGGCGGCCTCGGCGCGTGGCTGACCGGCCTGGTTATTCCGCTTATCGCCGTGGTGTCGCCGTTCGTCCTGTTCTGGCAGGCAGGGGCGATCTTCTTCATGGCCGAACGAGCCTCCCACCAGGTGTCGAAACGCCGCGCGAGGGCGCGCGTCGCGACGGGCCAGCGAGCCGGGCACCAAGCAAAACAGGGCGGCCGGAACTTCGTCCGCGGCGCGCGTGGCCAGCCCGCGATTCGCGACGACGGCCAGATGGTCTTCGGATCGGGCACCTCCCGGGCTCACGCAGCGGGGTCGCGTCTGGCAGCGGGCGGCGCCGCCCTGCGGAATCGCTTCGGTGGCGGTGGTAGCTCATCATCCTCCGGTGGCGCCACTCGACAGTCCCAGCCCCGACTCGGGGCTGGGGAGTCCGAACCGGAACTCAACTCTGGTGCGGCGATGCCCCGACTCGATCCACCGCCCAACGAACTGGCTGCCGGAGAGCGGCGGCCACGGTTGGACCCACCACCGGAGGCAGATCGATCGACGAACATCGAGACGCTCCGCGGTCACACTAGCGACGACTCGACGAACACCTGATCCACAGTCCCAATGCACCAGACAGACTCGACGAAGCGGATTCCGAAGTCGCTCGGCACAGACGCGAAACTGTTCGGCCGGTACACGCTGACGGACCTGGCGGTGGCGCTCCTGCCAGGCGTGGCGGTCGTCCTGCTCGTGCAGGTCGTCGTGCCCTCGTCGCTGACGATCGCCGGCTATCGACCACAGCTCCTGACGCTCCCGCTGGCGGCCATGGCGATCGGCATCGGCGGGATCTTCGTCTACGTGACGCCGTCCTACACGACGAGTCTCGACTGGATTGGCACCTTTGCTGCCTTCTATCGTGACGAGCAGGAACTGCCCCACGACGAGGCGAAGGCACACACCCAGATCGAGCGGATTCACCCGGAGGATGGCGTCATCGAGCGGACGGACGGTGCGTACGTTGGCCTCGTTCAGGTCGAGCCACCGACGATGGCGCTGGCGACCGACGAGGAGTGGGCCGAGACCTGCGAGGCATTTCGGGACTTCTGCAATACGACGGTTCGCTTCCCGATCCAGTTGTTTGCGACGACGCAGCCGTTTCCGGTCGACGAGTATCTCGCCCACTACGAAGATCGTCTCGACGATCCCGACGTGGAGGCGAATCCGCGACTCGCTTCGTTGATCGAACACTACGTCGAGTGGTATCGCGACGATCTCGCGCAGCGACGAATGACGATCCGTGACCACTACGTCGTCGTCACGGTCAGACCGAGGGAGGTCCAGTTCGACAGCGAGAGTCTCGCCCAGCAACTCACGGAGGTGCCGGTCCTGGGCGTGTTCGTCGAAGCCAGATATGCGCCTCGGGAGGCCGAGCAGCGGGCCGCGATGGTCGAGGAACTCGACGACCGCCTGGGCCGGATCGAGAGCGGGATTCGCGAGATCGACGGCTGTACCGCCCGGCGTGTGAGTGTCGAGGAGGCGACGACGGTGATTCGTGAGTACTGGGCCGGTGAGTCGTCCGAAGACGGAACGACCGCACGCAAACTCCGCACGACGCCGCTCGTCGGGGGTCCAGCATGATCCGGGACAAGCTGCCCTTCGGCGACGAGACCGATGGCGACCAAGACGCAGCGCAGGGCGAGCCCGATTCGGCGGACGACGGCGTCGCTGTTGAGTACGAGCCAGCGGAACGAGACCTCGACGACCCCGGAACGGTCCATCAGGGGCTCGTCACGCCGTCGGCAGTCGAACGCCACCCGGACGCTATTCGCACGGGCGACCAGTGGGCGCGGGGGCTCTGGATCGGCGAGTATCCGGACATGCCCGTCGATGGACTCTTCGAGACGCTCTACTCGACTGATGCGACACGGACGACGGACATTTCGATTCACATCGATCCGCGGGACACAGAGACGACACTCGACTCGTTGGAGAACACCATCGAGGACCTCCAGGCAGACGTCGACTACCTGCAGGAGAAACAACGGGCTGGTGCGCGGGGCGTCGAGAAGGACCTCTCGGACTACCAGGAGCTGTACGACGTCCTCCGGAACACGAACATGCGGGCCTTCGACGTCTCGATGTATCTCACTGTTCGCGGCGACGAGCGCGAGGAGATCGACTCGAAGGCGGTTGCGAATACGGCCCGACGCGCGCCGGCCAACCTGACGCCGATCACGCCGCGGTGGGCGCAACTGGAGACGCTGGTTTCGGGGAGTCCCGTTGGTGTGGACAAACTGAACCACTCGATGGACACGCAGACGCCGATGCTCGGCGGGGCCCTCGGGGCCATGTTCCCCTTCGTCGCTGGTGCCTTCGCCGAGCCGGGCATCGAGTACGGTACCTACGCGTTGAACGAGAGCCCGCTCATCTTCGACCGCTTCGAGCGCGAGACGGGCTACTGTACGATGGTCATCGGGAAGCTCGGGGCAGGCAAGTCCTTCTCGACGAAACTCCAGCTGTTGCGCCGGGCGATGTACGACGACGAGACGCTGTTGATTATGCTCGACCCACTGGAGGGCTTTGCCGGTGTGAACGAGGCGTTAGGTGGGGAGCGTATCACGGTTGGCGGCACGCGTGGCTTCAACCCGCTTGAACTGCAGCAGACGCCCGAGGATGTGCTTCGGTCGGCCCCGGACCTGGACCCGTGGTCCGAACAGATCGCCTGGGTGATGGCCTTCTTCGAGACGTTCTTTACCCACGTCGCGACGAATCCGCTGGGTGATCGGAAACAGACGTTGCGGCGTGCGGTCCAGGAGGCCTACGAACGCCAGGGGATTACCAGGGACCCGGGGACGCACGGGAACCAGTCGCCGACGGTTCGTGACGTCATCGCGGTGCTGGAGGCGTTCCTCGACGACCCGGCGGCGTTCGGCTACGTGACTGACGGCGAAGCCGAGAGTGTGCGTGAGGACGCTCAGTCGCTCTTGAAAGATCTGCGGCCGTCGTTCCGCGACGGTGGTGATTTAGCAAACCTGGCCCGGCCCACGGACTTCGATTTGGATTCGCGAGTGGTCTATCTGGACCTTCACCAGGAGGAGGGTACCCAGGGGAGGACGGAGACGAGCCTGATGATGCAGGTGCTGTTCAACGCCGTCTACGAGCGGGCGAAGGGCACTGACCGGAAGGTCGTCTTTGCGATCGACGAGGCCCACTACCTGATGAACGATAGTTCGTCGCTGGACTTCCTCGAGACTGCGGTTCGTCATAGTCGCCACTACGACCTATCACTGCAATTTATTACGCAGACCGGTGGCGAGTTCGCACTGACGCCCCAGGCCAGGACGATTGCTAATTTGTGTTCGATCACGATCATCCACCGGGTCAAGGAGGAGACGGAGAAGCTCGCAGAGTGGTTCGGCCTGAGTGAGCGGGAGGTGAACTGGGTCCGGACGGCGAAGGCCGGGAACGACGAGGACGGTTACAGCGAGGCGTTGCTGAGTATTGACGAGGAGGGCCAGTTCCCGTTGCGGGTTCGGGCGAGTGACTTCGAGGCGGAGGTCATTTCCAGTGGACTAATGGGCTAACAGTGTTCTATAGGAATCGCGTATAAGATTAAATACATGAATATAGGTATAGAAACAATACAGTGTGGAACCTCAATTTTGATCCCCCGTGATTGTATAGTTTGCTGGACGCTCCGCTGCGAGTGAGATACGTTCGCTCAACAAGTCGATGGCTGACTAAGGCCGGCTTTTTATTGCTTTCTCCTCAGATACTAGGGATAAATGTGATAGTGGAAGTGATGCATATTTCAGATGTGTCGGGCGCGGAGGGGTCGGTCGGTAGAACTCAGTACTGCATAGTATAGATTCGTTTTCCAAAGGAAAGATATACATCCCCTGTCAGACACTCACCAGATTATGAAACGTGGACATCTGCTGGCCGATGATTTTTACCCGTCGAAAATCTATTATTGCTGCTTAGCGCTTCTCCCGGTTACTTCCTATGGTTTCATAACATGGTCGTACCTTTCTGCACACCAATTCCCAGCATATGGTGGTGGCCTCTTTCAGGCTATGGCCACGGCTATCCAGTTCCAGGGCTATCAGTTGCCAACATACATCCCCTGGTACCTTGATGGCCAGATTCCGTTTGCCTATCCGCCCGCCGCATTCTATGTTATTGCAGTTGTCCGTGATCTCACGGGTCTAAGTGGTGTCTGGATGGCTCTATATGGTTCGCTCATAATGACAGCTATCTTGTTGGTTGTCTTTGCAAGGTTCTCTAATACGCTTCTTGATTCCTGGGCAGCGGCCTCAATTGCCACAACGTGTCTGGCGATGATGCCTCATTTTTTTCGACTTCATATATCTGCGGGGGGTATCGTCCGCGCTTTGGGGTTCACTCTTGCCCTGTTCGGGGTCACAGCTGGGCTGCGAGTGTACCGAGACGGCGATAAGGAGCAATTAAAATTTGCTGCTCTCGGTTTCGGCCTTACCACACTCACCCATCCGATTTACTCTGGCTTCTGCGGACTAAGCATCTTTGTCTTCTATCTCTATTTTGATCGGAAACGGAGTGGACTCTGGACGGGAATGAAGATTGCGTCTATGGGACTTCTAATCACTCTGCCATGGTTTGCTACGGTCATGATGCGCCACGGTGCCGGCATATATCTCGGCGCCACCAACACTCAGAACATCTTCCCCAACTCGCTTGCTACCGCTTTTGACTCACTCCTTTATTGGGATATTATCTTTGATTCCGGACTGACCAACACTAACATTTGGATTGTTTGCTTGTTGGTAACTACCATTGTTGCGGCATATCTGAAAGAGTGGTTAGTGCCAGCCTGGATTCTTCTTCTCGGTCTTGTGTTCAATCTTGGCCGTTTCCAGTACGCTTTAGCAGCGGTGCTCATAGGGTGGGTTGCAAAAGACCTTACCCAATTGCTTAGCCTTAAGATGGAGACATGGAAATCTCAAGGTATCGTTAGCAGTCTGGTGGCAATTATGTTGGTTATTGGTCTTTTGTCCGGGATCGCCTACGCGAATAATGGTTCTAAGCAACCTGGGTGGGACGAGAAGACGATGGTTAGTTTCGTTGATGGCGCCGATTTGGCCGCTATGAACTGGGTTCAACATTCAACATCCCCATCGGCGTCATTCGTCGTCATCGGTAACACTGCAGAGTGGTTTCCACAGATAACACATAGGCGAACATTGGCATCCGTTCGTGGATCTGAGTGGTTAGGCGGACAGGCGTTCCAACATCAGAAGCAGATTGCTCTGCATCTCGCCCGCTGTTCCGACGCTATTTGCATTAACCGAATCCTTATAGGTCACGGACTCAAGCCCGACTACGTGTATATCCCAACTGGAGAGTATTCGCGTGTCTACTCATACCCGACAAGACAGGCTCCGAATATGTCATCGGAAATTCGATCAGCAGCGGAATTCACCGTCGTGTATGAAAATGATGGTGTGATTGTAGCCAAATTTCGGTCGGTGGGTTCCTAGAACGGTTAATAAACCCGCTAGATCTTAGCCTAGGTTGCTTGCGCCCCACCTTGTATTGAGCGACACTCGCTACTAGATCGGCACAACAGTCTGCCGAGTTGAGTGTTGTCCGGAGTTGATTTCGATGGATTCGTTGAAGTTTTGCTAGGCATGGATCCTAATCACGTCGCCTTCATCCAGGTAGAATATTGACGAGCTATTAGACGTGATACCGCTTCCAACCGTTCCATGCACATTATCGTAGAACGGGGCAGTTCCTTTCGTCGTGTTCTGTATCTTGGTTGCACCAACCAAGGGTGGTGGCAGACTCATATGGTGAGGTAAGTGGCCAACTCGCATCGACTCAGTACAACCCACTGGGTGAGGCCGTAAACTTACCAGTAGACTTGTGGTGAGAGTGATTGCAATCTTATTTTTATCTAATCGTACTTGATCGTTGTCCAACTGCTACTGCGGAAAGTCAGATTTAAAGAAACGTACGCTCGCGTCGCTCTGGATGTGTTATCCAAAGGGGTAGAATCCTGATTGTTAAATTATTTTATTTGTCCGCGGCATCAGAGGCGACGATGCAATTTCCTCCGATGTGAGCCATCAGCGGGTCGGCTTGGTGGATGACCTCTCTAATCCAGTAGGCCGAGGTACTCAGTCCATCGCCAGTCGTGAGAACTGGATTCGTCGCGACCGGATTCCAGGTGAACGCCGACATCGTGAACTCGGTTACCCGCATGTTTTTCACGCCATCGGGCGCCCCAGAACCGGATTACCTGTGCTGATAGTGGAAATCAGTACGGCCGTCCTACGGAATCGGCCAACGGCCGCCCTAGTGGTCAGGCCCGATGGGTCTGGATGTTCTGGCCACAAACTGCTTACCAGTTGGTCAGCATGCCAGATTTTCTGTATCCCTTTCCAACTTCCGTCGTCAGCGGAGTTGAATAGCCACCCTTCCCGTTCCAGCAGAAAACGGCCAGTTCTCCGAGCGAATTCGGATGCGGTGGATTTTCTATTCCGGTCCAACTGGATGGGAACGGGTCACCTTTGTATATCTTGAGCGAACTGTGGGATGGAATAGGATCATTTAGCATGTCCCAGCCTACTTGAAAACCCGCGGCCACGACAGGTGGTTACCGACCTGCGTATCCACTAACACTTCAGACTGTTAAGTTCACTGCAATCCGTCGGAACTGGTCGCGTGGGAGATCGAACCCCTGTCGGAATTGGATTAATCTACACACTCGGGACCGCTGTTACCTCTTTCTTTCGACCGCCCGCGATCACGGTTCCTAAGACGCCGTTTCGGCAAAGTAGGCTATTGCCCCGCCAGTGAGCAACCAATAGGCCATCATCACTGGAGGCCGATGGTACATCAGCGTCATCGAGGTGTAGACGTGGAATGCCACGAGTCCGATCACTATCATTCCGCCGGTGATCGCTTCCCTATTCTCGGACAGGTACACGCCGAGCCCCTTGGCGTAAACGATCACCGCAACCGACGAATAGAGGAAAAACCCGCCGACACCGAGTTCGGCCAGGTACGCCAGATAGTTATTGTGAATGCCGACGACGCTAGTGGCCTCGTTCCCGGGATCAATAATCTCTAACACGAAGGCAAAGTTCAGACCACCGATACCGGTCAGTGGTTTGGTAGTGAAAATGTTCCAGGCGGCCAGATACTGTGCAGCTCGAATCTGTGAATTGTCGAACACGCCCCGTGTGAGCACCCTCCAGTACAGCAGCGCGAAGCCCAAGACACCGACAGCCGAGATCGCTATTGCCGTGGAGAAAGACAGCGCCGAAATCCCGAATCCACGGAGAGCGACCGCGGCGCTCACTGCCACCAGCGACAGCAGTACGACCCCCATTCCGGCGTCGCTCCGACTAATGACGACGAGCAGGGGCGTTCCGAACACGACCCCATAGGCCGGGATGAACCAAGTTCTGTGATGGACCACCCAGTACAGCGCTATCGGGAAAACGAGACAGCAGATGGCGAGCAGTCCACGAGAGGGGCCGACGAATCCGCCAGGGAATAGACCTGTTGTGTACGAAAGTCCGAACGGATCATTTGATACGACCTGAATCGCTGTCGTTGTTTGCTTATCACCGAAATAACTAAGTCCGAGAGACTGGCCGAGGAATGACTCGACGATCGCGTAACAAAGGTGCAAGGAGAGAACCGAAATGACCAACGCAACGAGATGTCGAAAGTCGTACCGATAGGCGATGGTAACTCCCCCAAATACGATGAGTGGATATCGGAGTTGGTTGATACCGAACCAGAGGCCACCGAGAGAATAGCCCCCGATCCAAGTCAAGAGACCGATGACAACTGCGAGGGCGGCGAACAAGGCACTCAATCGACAGACGAGGCGGACGTGCTGATGGCGCGCATCCACGTCCGAAACGATGGCGAAGAGTCCGAAGCTCAGGAGAAACGCGTCGACCAGGACAAACTCGACACGGATAGTACCGACATAAGGGGTCAGTGGAATCCCCATATTGAACGTCGCCAACACTGGGATCGCGGCGGCCCAGCCAGCTACCAAGGTGCCCGTCACCATGACGATCAAGAGATACAGGGCCAACACTATGCCGATGAACACGGCAGAGGCTTGCCCGGTCATACCGGTCAGAAGCGCGAGTACTGGTGCGACCACGCCGACAAGGACAGTCAACAGGAGCCCAGCGGAGAAGAAAGACTGAGGGTCCGCCGTACGGCCCCGGGGAACGAGAGCGTCTATCCCAATGATGTCGAGGCTCGAGTACTCGGTGACCCGCATATCTAGTTCGAGTAACCGTTTACCTACAGCAGGTACTTAACCACTTCCACATCAGGCCTCAAGGGGGGTCGATCCGTATTGTGGGCGTGCGGTCCGACTGCTCTGAGGGTCCCGAATTGGTGCGTCAACGACCGGTGCGTCCGGCGGGTTGGTCGACCAGTCGGTTTCCGGGATTGAAACGTTCCGAAGCGTTGAAATGGACTCTCGACAAGTTCCCGTGTCCGGAATGCAAATCGCCTTCCTCGTCGATTCGTTTCCCCGTTCGAGCCAGCCCTTCATCGTGAACCAGGTTACGGGTCTGTACGAACGAGGATGCGATCCCAGGGTGTTCGCCACGGGCCGTCCGGCGGACGACGACTGGGCGAACGTGCCGGCTGACATCGCGAGCCGGACAACGTATACGCCGATTCCGTACAATAAGGAAAAGCGTGTCCTTCAGGGGGTGAAATTACTGGCCCGCCACGCACACCGGGACCCGGTGATGACGGGAAAGACCCTGAACCCGTTGCAGTTCGGGGCGGACGCGCTCTCCCTCCGGCCGCTGTTTCGACTCGCGCCGATGCTCGGAACGGAGACCGATATCCTACACTGCCATTTCGGCGAACGAGGTCGGATCGGGGCGATCCTAAAGCAAAGCGGGTTCGACGCGAATCTGGTGACCTCGATTCACGGACACGGGTTGCGACTTGCGGAGGAAAATCCGGCGAAATATCGGACACTTTTTGAGAGTTGCGACCGGTTCCTCGCCAACTCCCGCAATACCTACGGCCGGCTCCGCGATCTGGGCGTTGAGGACCGTCGACTTGTTCACTATCCTGTCGGGATCCATGTCGAGGACTTTCCGTTCAAATGGGCGGATCGGAACGAACCATTCGCCGACCCAGTCAAAGTCCTCACTGTCGCGCGACTCGAAAACATCAAAGGGATCGAATACGGCCTGGAGGCCATCCGAAAGCTCATGACTGCCACTGATCACACGGTCGAATATCATCTCGTCGGTGATGGATCACGGCGAAGTGAACTTGAGGACTGCACACTGGAACTCGGCATCTCTGACCATGTTCGGTTCCACGGCCACCGACCGAGAGAAGAGGTTGTCGCCCGGATGGCCGCGTCCGATATTTTTCTGCTCCCCAGCGTCGATGAGGCCTTTGGCATGGTCTTGTTGGAGGCACAGGCGGTAGGGCTCCCAATCGTTGCGACGGAGGTCGGCGGCGTTCTTGAGGCCGTGAACGAACCGGATTCTGCGACTCTGGTGCCGCCGCGCGACTCTGACGCTATCGCCTCGGCCATGCGTAACCTACTCAAGAATCCGGACCAGATGTCCGCGGTAGGTACAGCTGGCCGAGAGTACGTGGCTGAAAGGTTCGATATCGAGGACCTCAACGATCATCTGGTATCGATCTACGAAGGGCTTCTTACGGCGGAGGAGTGACCCGAGCGGCCGACACTACCGCTGATCTGATCGACCAACAGAGCCTCGAGAGCCGAAAGGTGTTAATCCGAGCGAGAAGGAGTGAACCTCAACATGACCCTCGTCGTTCTCGGCCTCGATGGGTTCCATCCGGATCTGCTCCAGTTTACCCCGAATCTGCGGGCTCGATACGAAGCGAACGATGGTTCCGTTCTGATGAGTACCACACCGCCGGTCACCGCGCCGGCGTGGGGGTCTTTCCAGACGGGCGTGAACCAGGGGAAACACGGTATCTTCGACTTCGTGAAGTACACCGAAACGCTCGACCTGCAACTCCTCGACGGACGGGATCTGAGATCCAAAGCCGTCTACGAGTGGCTGAACGAGGCCGGTTACGACTGTTACGTTCAGAACCTCCCGTTCGCGCTCCCGGCGCGTATCGAGGGTGACATCATGCCGTCGTGGCTGGACAGCGACGACTCGGACCCGCTGCCGGCCGACCTCCCCAAGAAGTACGGTGTCTCCCGGCCGAGCTACCCGAACCTGAACGCCGGGACCGAAGAAAATATTGAGCGGCTGTCCCGGAGTTTCGAGACCAACGCGTCTATATTCGAGTCGGTCCTGGAAAACCACGATCACGACTTCTACTTCCACCTGGTCAGTGTGACCGACTGGCTTCAACACGCCGCCTTCCGGGAACTACTCGAGGAACCGGACTCGGTCGTTGCGGAAGCCACCCGCGAGTTGTTGGCAGACGTCGACTCATACGTCGAGAGGGTGTTCGATACGGTCTCGGACGACACCGATGTGATCCTGTTGAGCGATCACGGGTTCCGGCTGTACGAGGGGAGTTTCTACGTCAATGATTGGCTGGAGCAGGCGGGGTATTTGGAGTGCTCACACGACGGACACCGGTTCAGCACGAAAAATGAGCGTGAGGAGACGGTGGTGGAAGCGGGGCGGTTGGGCCAGTGGATCCGTCGGCGTTCGTTTTGGCCACTGTTGCGACCGATCAAAGACATCGTCACGGGCCTCTCGGACATCTCGGTCACGGGGGAGAAACGGATCGACCTGGAGCGATCGCTGGCCTACTGCCGCTCTAAGGACGAGAAAGCCATCCGCTTAAACCGCGATCATCCCGACTTCGACGAATCCCTCGTTGACTCAGTCCTGTCTGAACTCGAGGACGTTGACTACGTCGACGCGATACTCGCGAGCCGACTCTACAGCGGCCCGTACGCCGACGAGGCCGGCGAAATTGTGCTGACCGATCTATCACATCTAATCAGCCGAGGCCCGTTCGGCGAAATCGCGACCGACGATCCCATCGCCCATCACGACGAGAGGGGTATCTTCCTCGCCTGCGGGCCATCTTTCGAGGGGCGGGCGGACTCGGCAGATCTCGTGGATATCACACCGACGATCCTCCACAGGTTCGGCCTCCCGGTCTCCAAACGGTTCGACGGACGCGTCCTAAAGGAAGTGCTGGCCGGTGAGGACCCAGTCGAATACACCGGTGCGGATGAGGAGTCCATATCTTTCCAGGAGAGCCACCGTTCGGACGAGGACGTTACGGATCGACTTGAGAATTTGGGCTATCTTTGAACGAGTTGCCGATAGAATGCCAGGAGCATGTGTTTGTCCTCGCCGGTCAGGCCGAACCTGTACAGTAGTACCGCATACAAGAGTAGACCGAGCGTCCCGCCGAGAAAAATAGCGGGTACGCCGCCGATCCCTTCACGCACGAGGACCATACAAATCGCCGCCCCAGCTATCGGTGCGAACGGATTCAGCAAATTCAGATCGTAGGGGAAGTGTGTTTCGAGATACCAGCACTCAACGATCCGCGTCACGTTCTGAAGAGTCATTACCGTTCCCGTCGCCAAGGCCGCACCGACGATTCCCAGTGCCGAAATCGCGACGTAATTCAGTACCAGATTTAGGGTACCGAACGTCCATTGGTTCGCCAAGAGGATGTACTGGTGATCGGAGACGGTGAGGTAGTATCCGCTACCGTATGTGAGGGAGTCGGCAATTCGTCCGATCAAAAGGAGCAGGAGTGCGATACCCGCGGCGGTGAACCCCTGGCCGAATATACCGAGGACTGCCCTTCGATAGATAGCGAGAGAGACGACGAGAAACAAGGAGATGATAAGTGTCCACCGGATTAGCGTCGATTGAATCGCCATGAGCAGGTCCCGTTTATCGGAATGGTAGAGTTCCGATGCGATTGCGGGAAATATCTGGTTCAGGCCGGTGAGCGGTAACACGGTGAGCGTCGAAAGGAGGATTGCTACGTTGTAATATCCCACGTTGGCCGACGAGACGAAAAAGCCGAGCATGAGAACGTCGGTCTTTGAGTACAACATGCCACCCACGTTCCGGAACGCGAGTGGGAGCGAGAAGTTGTAGTACGCCGACAGCCCGTCGTCGAAACCAGGACGAGAAACGGAGAGGTCCGTCAGACGATACAGGAGCCAGAATCCGACGGGAACGGTCAGGAGGCCGCTCAGGACGATCCCAGCCATGAGCCCCTGGATCCCGAATCCGAGGTAGAGTAGCGTCAGAACTATGAATAGCTTCAACACCGGTCGCAGAACGTGTTCTATGCCAACCTGCAGGCGGATCAATTTGAGCGCACGGAGCGTGTGGACGATCGCGGCGAGAACCGCGTTTACCGGTAATAGGACCGCGATTATCCGGATCACCGACACGAAACCCTCTTCATCCAACGTGAGACCCGAGATCGTTGGAGCGGTAACGTACAGCCCCGCTCCCAGGACCGTCCCGCCGATGGCTGCCGTCAGAAGCGAGAGACTGACCACCCCGTCGGCGTTTCCGTCGTTCGCTCGGACGTCGGGCAGGAATCGGAGTAGAGACTTATCGCTTCCCACCGGTGCCAGAATCATTAGCACGGCGATGATCGACATCGCGTAGGAGAACTGGCCGTATCCGTTCGCACCGATAGCCCAGATGACTACCAGCGTGAATACGTACCCGAGGACTTTGCTAAAGAGCTTCGAGACCACGAAGATCAGCGCTCCGCCAGTTATCTCGGAAATGGCGTCCTCCCAGAGGTCTTCAGATGTCATAGGACACTGGCCAAGTATTAAACGCGATCCCGCTCACAGGTCGGGTACGTCGCAGAAAATCGATTAATGGTTGCAGACACGCTACTCGGTAACTGATCGGATGAGTATGAATAAGTTAGGGATGATGTTACGCGAACGGATCGTATTATTAAGCTGGACAGACCATGTTTAGTCTCGGAACTTGTGGCAATTAGGTGAGAATATTTGACATGATTGGTGGAGCTTTGGTCACTTGTCGATAATGGCAATTAAAGAACAAAAGGTTCTTTGCCAGTCAAAATGAGGTCCTTCTGTGCGTCGGTCCGATTCCCAATATATCTCACACTGCAATATTGGTCCAAATACTCAAATAGAGGCCTTCACATCGCTGGAAGACTGTACGATCGGCTCTAACTGCCATATCTGGCGGTTCGTCAATCTTTACGGGTGTGATATCGACAATGAATGTATGATCGGCAGTTTCGTCGAAATACAGTCGGATGTCGAAATCGGAAAACGGTGTCGGATTCAAACACATTCGTTTCTCTGTTCTAAACTCCGGGTTGAAGGCGATGTCTTTATCGGCCATGGAGTTAAGTTCATCAACGATGTTTATCCTCCGAGTAACGACGAAGAGGCATGGGAACCCACGATCGTCCGAGAGGGCGCCTCGATCGGTACGAACGTGACGATTCTGCCCGTCGAGATCGGCCGAAACGCCATCGTCGGAGCCGGGGCAGTCGTAACGAAGGACGTACCAGCCAATGCAGTCATCGCCGGTAATCCCGCTGAAATAATTCGATACCGGGAGTGAACAAGGTTTAATTCCTGAGCGGAAACAGCAGTCCAAGATACTCTAAACATATCGAATATTCCTTCGCACGTCTAGGTCGCCGCCCGATTCGATTACGTTGATCGACACGCGTCGACCATGGACGACCTCCGCCGAGGGAATGTCTGGTTTGAGCGGGCGACGGCACTGGGAGCCCTATCGTTTCCCTTTCAAGCCTCCCGATTCGCGTTGAAGTCGCCCCATAGCGTGATGTTCTGCTGTGGGAGACGTTCTCGAGACTCGTCGGTTGGAGAGAGAACCGTTCGTCGATAGAGAGGAGCTGACGGCCGGAACTAACCCACCTTTTACTTTGGTCGCTAGTTTACCCACATTACAATCGATGCATCAGCCTTCGAACGCGAGGACAAGATCTACCCCTGAGACAGTCAAAAATATTATATGAAATCGTATTGGGAACAGCGCTACGGCTCGCACGGAATTGGAACGGCGGCCAGCGTATACGGCGACCCGGAAAAGGTCAACAGGAGAGCGAAACAGCGATTCGCGAATACCGTCCTGGAGGAACTAGCGGATCTAGATGTCGACATCGGTTCTGTAACAGTACTTTCGGTTGGTTCAGGGACTGGGCTCATCTCCGAACGGATCGCGGAAAATGTTGACTCGCTGTTCGGGATCGACTTCTCGGCCACTGCAATCCGACAAGTGACCAGCGATCAGCCGGCCGGCCGGTACGCCGTGGCCTCTGCGGACATGATCCCGTCTGACCAACCCGTCGACATCGTGACGGCATTTAGCGTCCTGTACCACGTCGTTGACGAAGAACGCTGGCGGAATTCGATCTCGGAATTAGCTCGACTGACCGATTCCGAGGGTTATCTGTTGCTTCGAATCAACTGGAGTTCGGAAGCCAGTGGTGCAAAGACCGATTCGCATTTCTTTAGCCGTCCTCGGGAAGTGTACGAACGGGAGTTTCAGCGGAATTCACTCGTCGTGAAAGATGTCGTCGACCTTCCGGTACAACCTCGGGGGTTTCAGTTCCTGTCCCGGATGCCGGGGAGCAGGATCACCAAGCGACTGATTTCCCCGCTTGTACTCTCCGCGGGCCTGTGGAAAGACCACTCCAACAAGCTCCTTATTCTCCAGAAAGAGTGTGGGAACTAGGATACACCTGGACCGGCACCCTCCGGTGGTAACGCCTCCCGATTCAGCCGCTGACTGAAACCTTCATGTGCTGTGGCCTGTAATATGATCTATCAGATGTCTTCGGGGACCCAACCGAACGTCCTTTTTCTCGTCTGGGACGCCGCACGGTTCGATTACGTCAAGCGACACGCGTCGACCATCGACGACCTCCGCAGAGAGAACGTTTGGTTCGAGCGAGCCATCGCTCCGTCTACTTGGTCGCTCCCCTCGCACGCATCGCTGTTCACCGGTGAACTCCCGCACGAACACGAACAGTACCTGATAACTGACCAGAACCTAAAGGACCTCCCGCTCGTCGATTCGTTTAGGGACAACGGATACGAGACGCTCGGAGTCTCGGGGAACGGCTTCGCGAGCCCGAGGACCGGATTTGCCCAGCAGTTCGACAGCTTCCACTACACGACCAATGGTGGACCGTTTCCCGAAGGTCTCAACGTCACCCAGCACGCGCTGGAGGCGCGGGCGGAATACCCTGACGTGTCCACCAGTTCACTCACCCGCGACGCGTTTGGGGCGTGTATCCGCCACAAGCGACCACTCAGGAGTCTCGTAAATTTCGGTGCGGTCACGTTCAACCGATTATGTGCTCGGGTCCCCGCACTCGAACGGGTTCCCCATCCACTCTGTAACTCCTACACTCAATACAGCTACTCAACCGATCGGACAACCGAACGGATCACCTCGTACCTCGCAGACGCCAACGAACCGTTCTTCCTGTTCGCGAACTATATGGACACCCACCGCCCCTACTATCCGCCGGACCCGTACCGGCAGTCGGACCTGACTCGTGATCTGTCCTTCCGTGAGATCGCGGACCTGAACGAACTGGCGGCCCCGTGGGAGTTCATCCGCCGCGTCGAGGCAGGTGAGGACCTCACCCAGGAGATTCAGACGATCCGGTCACTTTACACCGGGGAGGTCCGATCCGTGGACGCGCAGTTACGGCGGATCCTGGATGCGCTGGAACAAAACGACCTGTACAAGAACACGGTCGTGCTCGTGACCAGCGACCACGGTGAGAACCTCGGGGAAACCGATCTGCTCGGGAACACGCGGATGGGTCACGAATCCTCGGTAAGCAGACCGTTGCTGGAGGTTCCCCTGCTGATCGCCGGGCCAATGTTCGATGCTGAACGGATACACGATCGGGTGTCACTACGACGGGTGTTCGATTTGCTCACCGACCTACAGTCGGGTGCCACTGACAACGAGGCAGTTCGAGACGACATCTGTGGGGATGATGACATCGTGACGGCCGAGTACCCGTCCCTCGGCGGGACCGAAATTGCGGAGAAGTATCCCAACGTCTCGGACGAGGCCCTCTCGTTTCGAACGTCCGTGGATTTTGTCGCTGGGTATTTGGATGATTGGCTAACGGTCGTTGATTCAACTGGGCGACGACAGTCCTGGGAAGACGGAACAGTAACGGAGTACGAGAGGGCTCCCGATGGACTCCGGGAAGCAGTAGAGACTGACCTGGCAACTCTGATAGGCCAGCGAATTGAGGCCGAGGACATCTCCCCCGAGGAGTACGCGCAACTAGAGGCACTCGGGTACATGTGATGCGGAGAGGATTCTCGATTCGGTAAGGGCGAGCCCTTCTCAGCTGGCGACCGAAAACGGCAATGACACGTCGGTAACGGCCTGGCCTGAAGTGATGGATTCGAGCGCCCGTTCGACGAGGGCGACTGCGTTCACACCCACGGATCCCAACGCCATAGGTATGATCGTCCCCCGCTGGTGGCGAGAATGTGCTTAACCTCCCGTTTCAGCGGGTATACTGCTCGGTGTTGATAGGGAACGAGCGTTGTTGCCGCTGACGTAGCGGCTTGTCTCGTCGTGGAAGGTCTCCGCGTCGAACAGTTCGACCACACCCAAGACAAGCACGAAGGTGAAAGGTACTTCTTCACGGAAAGACGGTTTCGACCGACTGAAAGATATCTCCTCAGAGAATTCTCTGATCCGGCTGCCGAGGACCGCCTGTACGATCGAATCCGGGCCCTGGAGTTCCCACCTCACGAACCGACGGACACGACGATTCGTTCGGAGAAGGTCTATCGGACGCCGGATCTCGAAACGCACTACTAAATGGCCTGAACTAGCCGAGTTGCCCCGATTCGCCTAGAAACCCCCCTCTCATATTTGAAGTGCTAGCGGATCCGGACGACGACATAGATTATACAATGTTATTCCGGTTGGTTTGGAACGTCCCTCGTCTCGGAACGAAACGCCAACTAACCGACCTCTCTCCACGAAATCGTCTTTTCACGACAACAATCCAAGAAGTAACGACCCATCACCGCTCGGGCCGACACGCGGTTTCAGCTGAGCTTTTATAATGAGAGTGCGGTTTGATGAACGTACATGTAACGAACCGAGGACAATCAACGGTCAGACATATCGGCTGGACGGGTAAGATCTGAGCCCTACCGGATTTGGTTGAAAGCCAGATAACAATCAAGATACTTGCAACTCACATCAGGTGTAATCGATGTACCCGGTCGGAGAGAATTGGAATTAATCGGTGGCGTGTTCGTCTTGTGTACCATTGAAGACACATTGCACAAAATATTATAATAGTGACTCTGTATTCTGAACCATGTCTGGGTTAGTCGGTGGAAGGATTGACGGCCGCAAATATGCTCGTAATACACCCATTCACGGGCGGAAGCAGGAAACAGAATTTCAATTTGAGAATGGAAATTGGGAGCTATATATGAAGGCCAGAAAACATGGTAGTAACAACAACCAGATATTTCATAAAGATGGCAATATGGTATGTATCTATGGGGCACCTACGGTTGCAGACGAAGTCGACATTTTTAATGGGGTTCTCGACAGGCCAGTGGAAGTTGCAAAAACCCTGGACGGAACCTTCCTGATATCGGCTATCGATACCGATACAAATAAAGTAATTGTGCTCACGGATAAGCTCGGTGCCCGATCGTGTTACTATGTCCCAGGAGAGCCCGTTTTTGCTACGTCCGTTTCCGCGTGCCTGAAACAACGGAGCGTGGAGATAGATCGGCAGGCGATTGCCGACTTTCTACTGTTAGGACATTTGTGGGGCAACCGGACACTTCTTTCGGAGGTGAAGGCCATGCGTCCATCGACCGTGTACGAATTCAAGGATGGAGAGTGGCATATGTCGCGGTACTGGAAGCCGACCTACGATGAATCGACACCCGGTACTCGTTATCTTGAGGAGCTTGCTGATCGATTTAAATCAGCCGTCGCAAAGACAGCAGATACGATTCCTGATAGGGCTGGGTTGTGGTTGTCCGGTGGACTGGATAGCCGATCCACGGCCGCAGCATTCCCTACAGAATCTATTAATCTAACTGGATATACATATAATGCGAACCCGCCGACGGGAGATAATCCGGCGATAGCACACCGGGTCGGGCGAAAAATCGGCATAAATGTCAAGGAGGTACCATTGAGTGAGGTTACGGTTTCTCCCGAAAGAATCGAGCGACTGATCGACGTTTGTGACGGGATGGTGAGGTGGAATACGACACTGAACCTTTCGGCCTCGTACGACGTCTGCGAACCGGTTCTGTTGGAAGGTGTAGAAGGATCGTTGATGGGGGATCATCTGCTCCGTAATCATTTCACAAACTATTCTGACCCTGTGGAATCACAGATCGCCAGCGAAGCGTGGCAGCCGATTGACGTAGTGAAAAATCATTTGAATTTTGAGATCGAACCGACTCGAACTTTTCGAGAAGAGGCAGAACGCACCCCTGAAGAAACGTATAGAAGACAGGTCCTTGACATTCACTTTCAGAATTACTACAACCGTCTCGCACTGGCATCAAATGCGGTAATGCGAGACGTCGCGTCGGACCGGGTCGTATACACGGATGGAGAATATTTAGATTGGTGCGCTAGACTCCCTCTTAAGTACCGCAAAGGAGTATTTCCGGGTACCAAAAATGTTCCCACGGGTACTTCCAGAGCCAAATTGGGACTCACAAAACGTGTCGCAACGGATACAGCATGGATAACCTACGAGAGAACGAAACTCCCTCCAATCCTGCCGTATCCGTTCCATGTTTTGGGATTCGTCTCAAACGTATTAATAAACCGGACGCGAAATGAGGCAACCTATGGCAACGGACAGCTAGCGGATTTCTGGTTACGAAGTGGAGGTGCCATTGCCGATTGGTCCAAGAGGCACCTACAGAACGCCGCTGATCGCCCTATCTTTAGTGACCGTTTGGCGGAACTCTGGACCCGTCATCAAAACGGAGAAAATCTCTCACCGCTCATCGCCCAGATAACGACACTCGAATGGTGGATAGCAACATATGTAGATGAGTGACCCGGTTGGCCCCACCGCCAAAGATAGCTTCTCACTGTGCCAAAATGTGGGCTTGTTTAGTGGGTCGAATTCACCCGCTTCAGTAGCGTAGGGTCGAACATAGATTGAAGACAGCAGCTTTGAGGACCAGTTCTCGGAATTGAACAAACCAGGTTCTCGCCCGGAGCGTTCCGCCGAATCGCTGCTTTATCGCCGCGAAAATCGACTCGACGACGGCACGCTAACCGTGAATTTTCGTCGTCGAGCCGTGCATTATGTGCTCAATCAAGAGACGAAAGCTCGCGGTGCTTGATTCCTGATCTAACGTCCTTAGGCCGAAAACATTCACGAAATTCGGCGGAGTCGTATCCGTTGTCGGCGGTGAGAAGCTCCATCTGACCGCTATTTCGTTCGAGAACCCGCGGTACAAACTGCGAATCGTGTGGTTGTCTCATCGAGCAGTGTATATCTAGGAAAAGACTGCTTTCACAGTCAACGAGTGCGGTCGTCTTGACCGCCGTAAACCGGTAATTCGTTCGATTCGCGTAGTGTCGGCTCGCTCCCTGTCGATCGAACCCGGTTGCGTCGATCGCATGCACTTCGCCAGGTTGGACGAAATCAGCTGAATGACGGCGGAGCGCCCGCTAGACAGCCATTTTGATCTCCTGGTATCGAGCACCTGGTGAAAACAGGAAGCTCACTTAGTTCTAGCTCATTTTCTCGACTAAGTTACCAATCTGAGACAATTCGTCGAGAAGTGCGCGGTATGACGAGGACCTGAACTCTCTGAGTGCGTGGGTCGTGGCGATCACCTAGTCTGCAAATCCGCCCTCAACACGTTGAACGGCTGGTTCTGAGCTATCATCGGTGGCCTTTTTGGCGAGCGAAACAACCCTGCTCGTGAAGCGGGAGATTGAGATTTGCACACTTCCTTTTCCCGCTTCACTTCCTAGTAAGTTAGACATTTAGCCGCTCTTACCAGCGTCTAAACACGCCCAAACAATTCTAAATTGAGGCCTGGTTCTGGCGTATCGGTCTCACCGTCCCAGTTTTTGTATTACATCTTCGAGAATCTGTTCCGGAAGCTTATCCCACGTGTGGTATTTTTTCACGTACTCGCGGCCCCGTTTTCCCTCTTTGAGTCTGGTCTCCTTGCTCGTCTGTCGGTAGTGGGTAATCGCTTCTGTAATGGCGTCACTGGAGAGTTCAGAGAGGACGTACCCGCAGTCGTATTCCGGGACGAACGCTAATTCAGGTTGGTCGGTCGTGATGACCGGCCGTTCACACGATAGATACTCGAATACTTTTATCGGCGCAGTCGGTCGTTCCGGTGCCGAAACACCGTACATCACGTCACACGCGGATATATATCGCGGGACCCTGTTGTGGGGCACTGGGCCAGTGAAGATAACCCGTTCCTCGATATCCAATTCTTTTGATAATTGGATTAACTGTTTGACCCCCTGATTTTCCCCGACTCCACCTCCGACGATTAGTAACTTGGCGTTGGCGTCATCCCCAATCGCATTTCTAAATCCGCAAAAGAGTTCCCGCATTCGGTGCCTGTCGGCGAACGACCCGACGAATCCGATAACGAATGCGTCATCAGGGATCGAGTACTCGAGTTTTCTGCGTGACCGCTCGATATGATTACCCGCGAAAAGGTCGGGGTCGACAGCGTTCGAGAATACGGAAACCGGAATCGAGTGATTGATTTCGCGAATTTCGTCTTTGATCCCCCCGACGGGAACGTATGTGTGGTCCCCAGCGGCGAAATTTAACCGATACGTCAGGTTAATTACGCGGGCGAATTTGTGCTGGCGGACGTCCCTGTCGATTCCCAGCCACCCTCTGGCCAGGGGAACGTACGGAATCTGAAACGCTGTCGTGAGAATCGGCGGGATAACGAGTGAGGGCGCGAGGCGGGAGACGATTAAATCCGGTTTGGTCGTTCGGATCGATGAGAGCATCTTCCGAAAGAGCGCAACCTGTTCGACTCCGTGATGAGTCATTGATCCCGGTGACGAGTAGCTAGGAAGATACTCGATGTCCGTTACTCCTTCCTGAATTTCCGCCGGTAACTTCTCCCTTGATCCCGAGCATATCAGAGAGAGACGAATCGACTCGTTCCGGCAGAATGCCTTGATGATCTCCTTTGTTGCAACGCTCCCGCCATCCGTCCCTGAGGGATCCAATACGGTAACGAAGGTTACTGCAATCTCGCTGAAACCAGCGTGGTCGGTAGACTCACCCGATTCTTTCGTATTTCTTCTTGTCATGTCTCTCTGGATCGTGCAAATATCGACCTTTCTCAGATGTCGACGGGCGGATTCTGACAATTCATGGGTGCGTCGTTTTCGGCAGATTCCTGGGCCCTGTTTACCAGGTACACCGCGTTCGCACCGACAGCACCAGATGCGATGGGGTCTTGGTCTCCCCCAGTCGATTCCAGAAAATCTTCGACTTCGCGCTTTAGCGGTTCGTATCGGTCAGTTTCGACCTTGATCTTTCCGTCGTCTCTACTCACATAGTGGCCGTCCTCATTTTTGAATGTCTCGGCATCGTACAGTTCGAGAACTGTCTCTTGCGTGTAATCGAGGTACGCGACACGTTTGGAACCGACCACGACTAGATCTCGTCGCTTTCCAAAAACCGGAATTTGCCAGGACACGTTGATAACGCCCGTTGCGTCCCCGTATGTGAGTGTAATCGACGCTGTTTCGTCAATTCCCTCCCGGATGAAGGAGGTCGTCTGACAGTAGAGTTGGTCTGGTGACCGGTTGAAAAGCAGACTGTACAGGTCCAGGTCGTGTACTGCCAACGAGTGGAGCGATCCGGCCCGTTTTCGAGGTGTCCGAAACGCGCAGCGATTTGTCACCATATGACGGATTTCCCCCAATTCACCTCGAGAAATCCGTTGCTGTAGTTCCTGGAACGCGGAGTGGTACCGGAAAATATGACCGGTTGCAAGGGTACGGTCCAAGTCCCTTGCTCGCTCAACCATCTCTGTAGCATGCTGTGAAGAGAGAGACAGCGGCTTTTCGATCAGAAGATCGATTCCGTTTTCGAGTAAATCGAGACCGATATCGTAATGGGTATTTGAAGGAGTGGCCAGGACCGCAGCATCGAGGTCGTCGAGGAGAAGCTCTTGATAGTCGCTGGTGTATTCGACATCGTATCTACCCGCGATTTCCGACACGCGATCGACTGCCTGGTCACAGAGGGTCAATGAAGAAATACGCCCATCTTCGAGGAGCGAAGAGGCAACTCGTGCGTGGTTTTCCCCCCAGTAACCGGTCCCGATGACGGCGAAGTGACTCATTGATACACGTCCTCGATTACATCACAGACGTAATTGATTTCTTCCTCCTTAATTCTGGGATGCATCGGCATCGATACGATGCGGTTACAGAGTCGCTCCGCGACGGGCCGTTGCACCTCGGGAACGCGTTTTGTTACTGCGGTGTGCGCATACACCGGCTTTTCGTAATGAATGGCGGTATCGATCTCGGCGCTGTGGAGCGATTCTCGAAACGTCTCCCGGTCTGGAACCTGAATCGGATAATGGTGATATACGTGCGTCGCCGATGGTCTCACTGTCGGTGTTGTCACGTCGTCTATGGCCTCGAGCCGTGCATCATACTGGGCCGCAGCTTCGCGTCTGGCAGTGTTCCAATCGTCGAGTCGTCCCAACTGCTCGCGTCCAACGGCTGCGTTCGTTTCGTCAAGTCGGAAATTTAAACCGAGTCTGACATGGTCACCGGACGAATTCCGACCGTGATTCCGATATTCCCTGATTCTGGTAGCGAAATTTTCGTCATCCGTCGTTACCATTCCACCGTCACCGGCGACGGTCATATTTTTCGATGGATAAAAACTGAAACACGCGAGTTCACCGAAACTCCCCACCTTTTTTCCCTCGTATTCGGCACCGTGGGCCTGGGCAGCGTCTTCGATTACAACGATATCGTGGTCGGCCGCAATTGATCGAACCTCTGTCATTTCTGCCGGCTGGCCGTGCATGTGCGTGACGATAATCGCCGCTGCATCGTCCGCCCTGTCGGCCTGTTCTCTGAGCGCGTCCGTATCCAGTGTATACGTTTCCGGTTCAACATCGACGAAAATGGGCTGGGCTCCGATCTCGAGAACTGGACTGACGGTCGCGAAGTACGTATGTGCAGGAACGAATACTTCGTCAGCCGAGTCGATGTCCGCCGCTTTCAATGCCAGAAGGATCGCTGCCGTCCCGTTACTTACCGCAGCAGCATGTTTGGTTCCACAGTATTCTGCAAATTCCGCCTCGAATTCCGCTACTATCGGGCCTTTCACGTACCGCTTGCTGTTCAGAACATCTATTACTCGCTGGTTTATACAATCGTCGTTGTATATAGATGTGAAATCGACGTGCCCTGAAGGAGGTCCACGATCAATCATTCTATAGCAGCATTCCACCCGAGTTTATAATTGTTTTCGGTCTAATCCACCGACTCATGTCCTGACCAATTTCGTCAATATCCGGACTCGGTCGAACCCCGGTCCGGACGTCTTCTCACCGAGCTCCACTCGTCTGCTACCGGTCATTTCTCAGAGAGTACCTCGGAGTAGATCTCTCGCACTCTGGTGGTATACCCTGACCACGTCCATCCCTCCGATTCCAATCTTTCTAGGCCACAACGCCCCATTTCCTCGAGGCGCTGGCGCTGCGTGACGAGTTCGTTATACTTGCGGATGAACGCCGTTGCGTCCCCTGGTTTGATGAGTATACCCGTACAGCCGTCACTGACTTGCTCAGAAATTCCGCCGACTCGGGAAGCCAGCACTGCGGTTTCGCTCGCCATCGCCTCGTAAACGACCGTCGGCCGCCCTTCGCTCCGACTGGGAAGCACGAGGAGGTCCGCAATTGCAAACCACTCTCTGAGTTCGGAGGTTGGTAGACCCTCGAAGATCTGTACGCGATCCCGATTCTGTAGATCCGTAGTAGCGTTCCGTAATTCTGTCAACTTCTCACCGCCGTGACCAACGAGAACCAGTACCGAGTTCTCGAGATCGAGTTCGGGTAACGATTCTATCACGATATCGATTCCCTTGCGGTCGACGAACTGACCGCAATACAAAACGACGGTTTCGTCGGCGAGGGATCGCTCCCGTCGGAGTCTACGCCGCTCCGACAGAGGGAATTGCGTCGGATCGGCACCGATACTGACGGTCTTCACTTTGTATTCAGGGATGATGGTAGTGGCTATCGACGCGAGTTCGTCGCTGACACAGAGGACCTGCTCGCACTGGCGGAGAGTCTTGCGAATTTTTTGGCGTGTTCGTGCTGAATAGGAACTGAATTCGTTCAGAGATTGACCGTGAGCTGTCACTACGAACGGGATATCGTTTCTCTCACAGTACCGGGTAACGCCGTATCCGTCGAAGAAAATGTGCATGGCATGCACGAGATCTGGAACGTCCGATTTTGATTCCAGGTGTTTTGAAACGCACCGTCTGAATGACCTCGCGGCAACGCTATATTTAAAGAGACGCTTCGGAAGCGGATATAGGAACCGTGGATGATCAACTGTGTACGCATCCCATTCGACTCGAGCAGGTATATCGCTCAGAGCAGCATAGGGCCCTAGTGGAGGTGAGACTGGTCGTGGAGAAAGTACGCCCAGGGAGATATCCGGTTCGGCTGCTAATTGTTGTAATGCCCGTCGATTAAACAGCCCGCGATGTGGATGAATGGGATCTGGATGGATTCGAGAGCAACTGAGTATCTCCAGACTATTCGTCTCGTCCACAGTTCAGATATATCCGAGCGATTCTAAATTATCTATCCTTTCTGATTCGGAAGGCTCGTAATCCTTCGGTTCCCGTACGTCATTCAGTTCCACGACCTCCTTGATTACGAAGCTGAGATACTTCTCTTGCGACTCGAATTCGGTCCCCTGTATCCTCTCGTTACAACTGTCCAGAACATCATCGGGCAATTCGAGCGTGATTTCCTGCATTGCACGACGATTAGTGATACTCCACATTATCGCTTTTCCTCCGGAGAAGGGCGTCGGCGAAGAACTTGGCCGCCCAGTTCGGATACCGGAACCGCATATAGGGTTGCCAGACGGGGTGGGAGCCCTTGATCGCCCCATGAATTTTCGCCGGTCCTTCTAGGCTCTGGTGTGTCTTCAGGAACTCGATTTCCGTGATCGCCCCGTCTAGATACTGCTGGTCACCGAGCCGCTCGTAGAGCCTGAGCCAGACGAGCGCCATCTGTGCGTTCCCGGTCAAACAGTAGTAATCACGGCCGCTCCAGGACCGGTCGTAGGTCCCCTGTAACGGGCCGGACCGTTGCTGACGATCGAGCAGGCGGTCAGCAGTGTCCCTCGCCGCCGAGACGAACCGCTCGTCGTCAAGCCACAGACCGCCTTCGAGAAGTCCCCGAACGGTGTAGGCGATGGTGTGCAGGTACGGCACCTCGGCGGGAGAGAAGCCGGCGAACTCGAACCAGTCAGTGTCCGTCTGGACGGAGTTAACCCACTCGAGGTTGGCGACGGCACTCTCGGCGAAGGCGTCAATTCCGGTCAGGTCGTGGGCCTCTAGCAGCGCCCAGGCCACGCGCGAACAATAACTGTGGATTTCGCCACGGTAATCGTACCGGTCCCAGTACCCGTCGACGTGTTGGGCCTCGGCGAGCCAGGTACCCGCCCGCTCGGTCGCGTCGAGAAACCGTCGATCGCCGGTTTCCCAGGCGGCCCGGACCAGCCCAAACAGGATCTGCCCGGTGTTGAAGACGCTCGGGTCCGACCCGGGTGCGGGATCGACCCCGCCCGGGAAGGCACCCGACGTGAGCTGGGTCGTCAGGAGCCAGTCGGCCATCCGGCGCCCCCGCCGCCGTGCCCGGTCGGCCCGCGCCTCCTCCCCCGCTGCTTCGACGGCGTTGGCGTAGTCGAACAACGTCGGGACGATGTACCCGGACGTCTCCGGATACGGCCCCGCCCAGCCGCCCAGCAGGCCGTAGTAGGCCGCCGAGCCACCGCAATCGGTCGCGTCCTGGCTTTGGAACAACCAATCCATCGCTGCCGAGAGGTGAACGGCGTCTGATCGCGGTTCCGTAAGGCGGCCACGCAGATCGCGGGAGAGCGCGATGACCATCGTCGCCGGTCTCGCGCGCGTCACGACTCTCCCCCAACCGAAGGAAGTCGGTAGCGCTCTCCGTCGACGGACACCTCGCCCGAGGGCCCATCCGCCGGGTTGAACGTTGCAGAGACGGTGTCTGCTGTGAGGAGGTAGCCGGACTGTCTTGACTCGGAGTCAAGCAGAAGTACCTCCCGCGCATTTTCCTCACCGAACCGCGGGAAGTACCGGCCGGTCGCTACAGCTGTCTTCTCGGCATAGATGGGCCGAACTGAGAGTGCCGGCCCGGTTTCGTGAACGAACTGGTACGGCGAGTCGCCCTCGATGGTCACGGCGGGATGGGCCTGGAGTCGGCTCGTGTGGGACGGCGCTTCGGTCCCGGCATGGTCAACGTTGTCCCGAACGAGCAGCCAGTCCGGCCCTGCGTAAATAGTTCGCCGATGCGTGTACCTGGCGTCGTCGCCGGCGCTGTACGCCACGACCAGTGCGTCGACGGCATCGGACTCGGCCCGGTCGGTTGTGGTTTTCACCGCGCCGGACATCTGGAACCGGCCACCGTACGAGACCGGCTCCGTTTCCCCGACCTGTACGGTGTTGTGCGCGCGAACGCTTCGGGCGGTTCGACGGCTCTCTCCCGGCTGATAGTCGAAAGTTCCGGTGTCGACGATCAGGCGCGTGTCACTGCTCCAGACCAGCACTGTTCCGGGATCGTTGTGGGTGTGTGCGAGCTGGTTCGGCGGGCCCGAATCCCCCGCGTCGACGAGCATCGTGATCGGATCGGCCGATAGCCAGTGGAGGTCCGATTCCCCCGTAACGGCCGAGCCGTCGAGTTCGACAGCGGATTCGACTCCGAGCGCGTCTGCATACTGTGCCACCGTGCTAAGTTGTTCGGCCTCGGCGAGCACCGAGTCGTTCAGCAACGGGATTCGGCCGTCGGGTGGGCGGAGATACGACAGGAACGCCCGCGAGCGGGCCGAAATATCCTCCAGCCAGTGGGGGGCCCCACGGTCGCCCTCTCGGAGGACCGACAGAGCGGTGAGCAAGCGCGTCGTCACCGCGAGGTGGTACATCGGACTCCGCTCGTAGTGGTAGCCATCGTCCAGGAACTGTCGCTCGGCGGCCGATTCCAGCACGTCAAGGCCGGCCTTAACGAAGCGGTCACCGTGCGCGGGGAACGCGACACCGCCGACGACGAGCGCCGTGCCGTTCTCGAAGAGGTGATTCCCGTCTACGTCCCGCTCAACGTTACGATTAAGAAAGAGCAGGTTCTTATAGAGAAACTCGGCCGACCGATCAGGGAATCCCCCGAGCCAGCCCGCGTATCGACACAGGGTGACGATGCGAAGCGACACGGCGTACGGCGTCCAGAAGCCACGGAGATAACCGGGCCGCGAGGCAATCGCTTCCTGACGAGCGGTCGTCGCCAGCCACGCCTCCACGGCCCGGGCGAACTCGCCGCTGTCCCCTGGCTCGCAATAGCCGAGTACGCCCCATCGAACCGGTTCGAACCCCGCCAGTTTTAGATACCACAGTCGCGGGAACTCGCGGATTCGCTCGTCGTCGGGGGCGACGGCCGCGGGGTCCGGTATTTCGCGGGATCGGTTCAGGAATGTCACCCACCCGTCGGCGAAGTCGGAGGCCAGTGTCCGGTATCGTGCCCGCTCCTCGTCAGAGAGCGCTATACGGAGTCGCTGCGTGTCGGCCGCGTGCGGCGTTGTGTCTGGATCGAGATCGGTTGGGACGTGCCGCTGATACCAGCTGTCGACGTCCACGGGTAGCCCGGGAACGATCCGGTTTCGCGCCTTACGATGGAGGGTCCCCACGAGTTGTCGCGGTGTCTTTCCGGCGGCGGTTTTCGCCAACAGCCTGTATCGACGCAACGCATCAGACATGTCAAATTTCTCCGTCAGCCTGGAGGGCCGCGACGCGACGCCTGACTCGTCGCTTCTCTTGGATTGTCCGGTTGTGCCGTTCGATTTCCTGTCGGTGGACGTCCAGGGCCGACTCCATGTCTGAACGCGCCTCATCAGCATCACTGACCGGATCGCATTCCGCGGGGTCGTTGTCGAGGTGATAAAGTTCGGTTTTGCCGGTGTGGCGGTTGCGGATCAACTTCCACGGTGGATCCGTCCTCGCCTGGAGCAGGCCGTTCTCCGCGTTCCGGCCCCGCGCGGGGTCTAAATCGTAGACCACTTCGGAGGTGACAGCCGACCGGCCCTCCCGCAGAAGGTCGATTCCCTCGAAGGTATCTGGGGGTGTGACGCCGTCGGCGAGACCCACCAGCGTCTGGGGTACGTCCACCAACGCAGCCACGTCCTTCTTCTCACTGGGCACTCCCGGGCCGTGAAACAGGAGCGGCACGCGGAGGATCTCGTCGTAGAGTGTTTCCGGGCCGTGACTGAACCCGCCGTGATCGGCCAGTTCCGTGCCGTGGTCGCCGGCCACTGCGACGACCGTCTCCTCGGCAGCCTCCGTTATTCGCACCGCGTTCAGTAACCGACCGATCGCCGCGTCCGTTCGCCTGATCTCCGCGTCGTAGAGGTGCTCGATCAGCCCTAGGGTTTCCTCGTCGATGGTCGTCGAATCCTTCCTGTACTCGTGAGCAACGGTGTGCCAGATCGACCCGACGTCGACCCGAGACAGGTCCCCACGGACGGCGTCGTCGAGGTAGCGGCTCGGCGGAATCCATGGGTAGTGCGGGTCCATGTAGTGGACCCAGAGGAAGAACGGGCGCTCACCGTCGAGCGAGTCAAGCCACTCGATCGCCGCCTCGGTGACGGGCTCTGCGGGCTTCAGCGGCTGTGACTCGAGCATCGCATTCGCGATCCGGCCACAGTGACCCAGTTTGTCAGTGAGGAAATCGCTGAAGGCGACCCCGCGCTTGGCGATCCGTTTCGTCCGTCGGGTCACTTGCCCGATCCCAATCCTGGAGTCTCCACCGCCCATGAAATCACGAAACGTCTGGAACCCGACGTCGTATCCGTACGAGGCAGTGAGCCAAGGATTCTTCGCGTTGAAACCGGCGGTCGCATACCCCGCCCGCTCGAAGGCCTCGGCGATCGACGGTGCCGTGTCCGGCAGACCGATCGCACGACGGTGGCTGAGCGAGTGGATCCCGCCCAGCAGTGACTTGAACGAGTAGTAGGTTGGAATACCGTTCGCCACCGCTCGATCGAACGTCGTTCCCTCGCCGGCCAGGTCGTTTAGGACAGGCGTGGTGTCTCGCTCGTCGTCCGGGAAGCCGACCTTATCCGCCCTGATCGAGTCGATCGTCACGTAGACCACGTTCGGACCCGTCGCGGTATCGGTGGTCCTCGTCATAGTCGAAGTCGTCGCTTGGCCTGGTACTCCAAGACCACGTATAAATCACACCCGGTACACGTCGAACCCGGCCGCTTCCCATCGATCGGCGTCGAGCATCGCCCGCGTGTCGACGAGGACGTCACCTCGCAGTCGCTCGGTGAACGTCCTCGGCGAGAGCGCGCTGTACTCCGGATGGTCTGTAACGAGGACGGCGGCGTCGGCGCCCTCAAGCGCCGTTTCGAGGGAACTGAGTCCGCCCTCCCGGTCGATCACCTCCACGTACGGGTCGGTTAGGGTCACCGATTCGACCCCTTCATGGGCGAGTCGGTCGGCCAAAGCGAGCGACGGGCTCCGTCGTGTGTCCGCGACGCCGCCTTTGTATGCGACGCCGAGCAGCGCGACGGCCGCTCCGTCGAGGTCTCCAAGCGCTGCGTTCAGCAACTCGGTCACGAACCCAACCATCCCGTCGTTTACCTGACGCGCGGTCTCGACCAGCATCGGGATCTCGTTCCCGTGGCACAGGAACAGCGGATCGATGGGGATGCAATGGCCACCGACACCGGGTCCGGGATCGAGGATGTCGACGCGAGGATGATTGTTCGCCAGGGCGATCGCGTTTCTAGAGGTGATGTCGAATTCGTGGGCTAGTTTGGCGACCTCGTTGGCGAACGCTATGTTCACGTCGCGGTACGCGTTCTGTATCAGTTTCACGAACTCGGTCGTGGTCGCGTCAGCTGTCCTGATATCACCGGAGATGAATGAGTCGTACAGGGCCACGATCCGGTCCGTCGGCCGTCCCGCGACGGTGCCGACGATGCGGTCGTTCTCCCGCAACTCCGTCAGCGTGTTCCCAGGCAACACCGTCTCGGGACTGTATCCGAGGATGAAATCACTCGCCGCCGACAGCCCCGACCGTTCGAGGTAATCCCGGACGGGGCCCGCGGTCGTCCCCGGGGGGACCGTCGACGAGAGGACGATCGTGTCCCTCTCGCGAAGGATCGCAGCGACACCCTTCGCGGCGGCCTCGACGAACGAGAGATCGGTACGATCGAGGTCCTGCTCGTATGGGGTCGGTACGCAGATGATGTGGAAGTCCGCGGTTACTGGCTCGCCGATCACGTCTAGACCATCTTCCAGGGCACGACGGACGAAGCGATCGAGGTCCGGCTCTTCGATCTCGAAGGTGCGGTCCTCTAGTTCGGAGTGCCGATCCGGATCGGCGTCGAACCCGGACACCGCATACCCAGAGTTCGCCAGCATGGCCGCTGTTGGTAACCCGACGTAGCCGAGACCGTGCACGCAGATGCTGGGATCGCTCGCTGTCATGCCTGATCCGCCCCGAGTGCGTCGAGGATGCGGTCGGCCGCCGTTCCGTCGCCGAAGGGATTGTCCCAGTCCGGCGTGGCGTCGAGCATTTCCCGCGTGCCGGCGACGATATCGGCCGGCCGAACGCCGACGACCCGGTTCGAGCCAACCGTGACTGTCTCGGGACGTTCGGTATTGTCCCGGAGAGTCACACAGGGCGTCCGGAGGATGCAGGTCTCCTCTTGTACACCGCCGGAGTCGGTGAAGACGATCGCCGCCTCGTCTTCGAGCACGAGGAAGTCAAGGAAGTCTTGCGGTTCGACCAATCTGATCGCCGTCGGCACGTCGATATCGAACTCGTCGATGCGGGATTCGGCGCGCGGGTGTATCGGATACACGACCTCGAACCCGTGTTTGCGGGCCGCCTCGGCCACGCCGTCTAGCAGCGAGACGAACCGGTCCCGATCGTCGACATTCTCGGCCCGGTGGGCCGTCAGCAGGGCGAACCGCTCGTCGAGGTCCAGATCGGAGCGCATGGTACTGCGCTCGTGGGCGATCTCGACGTTTTGCTCGAGGGCGTCGACGATCGTGTTTCCGGTGACGGTTATCCACTCCTCGGGGAGACCTTCCTCGAGTAACTGCTCGCGGGCGGTCTCCGTCGGCGGGAACAGGTAGTCGGCGGCGTGGTCTGCCAGCCGCCGATTCACTTCCTCCGGCATTCCGCGGTCGAAGCTCCGGAGTCCCGCCTCGACGTGACCAACTTCGACGCCGCGTAATTTCGCGGCCGCGACTGTGCCGGCCAACACGGAGTTAGTGTCGCCTTGGACGAGCACAACGTTGGGACGTTCCGTCGCGAGGACCGATTCGATTTCAGCGATCATCGTCCCGGTTTGCTCACCGTGGGTACCCGATCCAACGTCGAGATTATATCTGGGCGGCGGGAGTTCAAGCTGGTCGAAAAACACCGAATCAAGTTTGTCAGAATAATGCTGTCCGGTGTGGATCAGCGAAAATGGCACCTCTCGGTGCTGACAGGCGCGGACAACTGGGGAGAGCTTGATGATCTCGGGTCGCGTCCCGAGAACGAAGCTTAGCGTAGAAGCCATCGTCTTTTCGTTCGCAGATTCTGCGGAGGCGACCAAACTTAAACACTAGCATTAACCTGGTAGCCTTCTTCCCCCGATCCAGTGATCGTCGATAGGTAGGCTGTCGCGATTGTGTCCCAGTCGAAATGCTCGACCACGTACTCCCGACCGGAGACAGCGAAGTCCCGTCGCTCGTCCGGGTCTTCCCGGAGTCGTTTCGCCGCCCGCACCAATGCATCGCTATCTCCCGGGTCCACAACGACGCCGCCATCTGCATCCGTGAGGATTCGCTCGGCCTCACCGTGAACCCCCAGAATCACCGGCAACTCGGCCGCCATAGACTCCAGGAGTTTCGATGGGATCACCGTCTCAAAGATTGCTCGCGGTTTTAGGTGGACGAGGGCAACGTCTGACCCCGACAGGATATGTGGAACCTCTTCTTTCGGTCGTCGTCCAGTGAAGACGACGTTCTCAAGGTCCCGGGCTCTGGCTTCGAGTTCCTCGCGCTCGGCCCCGTCGCCAACGAGAAGGAATTGGACATCCTCCAGTTCGGGTGCAGCGTCTAGGACGACCGACAGCCCGTGAGCGCGCCCAATCGTCCCGACGTACGAGACGGTGAATCCGTCGTCGATGTCGTCAAGGACCCCGGGACGCTCGTCCGACACTCGATAGAACTCCGGGTCGATCCCATTGGGGTGGAACGCGATCTTCGAGCGGTCGACACCGTTCTCGACAATCGGACCGACGAACGCACGCGACACCACGATGAGATGATCCGACCGACGATATAGGAACGTGATAGTCCGCTCAAGCAGCCAGATCACGAGCCTATTGTCGAAATCGCTGACGGCCAGGATCGATTCGGGCCACAGATCTCGGACCTCGAACACGAACGTTGCCCGATTAGCGCGTGCGACGACCCACGCCGAAACGCCCGTTAGCGGCTGTGGGGATGTAGCGATCACGACAGACGGTGAGGTGTACCTGATTCCAACAATCATTGAGATAAACATAAACCACACGAACTTTAGACTCCGACGAAGCAGTTTTCCGCTGGGGGAGGTCACGGTCTTGGTGTACAACACGTCAACGTCGCCCCGCGTTTCGCGCTGGAGCCACTGGTTGTCGTAGCCGTCGTATATTTTCCCGTTCGGATAATCCGGGGCGGAAGTCACCACGGTTACGGAGGCCCTCTCCGACCAGCGCTGGGATAGTTCTTCCCACCGCGTCTGGGCAGCTCCCGTCTCGGGCGGGAAGTACTGCGTCACCACCACGATCGATTCGGTGTTATCTGTCATACTGGCAGGACAGTCCGGTTCGGAGTCCACGTTGGTTTGCTCATTGTCTTAAGCGTACCCACCACACACATATAATCTTCTCACACCACGACCGACGCTACCGTACACGGGGGGAGCGGACACTCAGCCGCTATCGGCTTTGTTGTGACTTTGGCTTGGTCGATCATTCCCACAGACTGTTTCATTCTGTGACATAATTGATCACCTCAGTGGCAACCTGCCAGAATTGCCGCACGACAAGTTTGAGATCCAATGAGAAACTCTGCTCCCGAATATACCGAAGATCGTACCGCAACTTTGCCTCCGGATCGGTACTATCCGCACCGTTGATCTGCGCCAATCCCGTCAATCCTGGCTTGACGAACCACCGCAGTCGCCACGCCCCGGCCTCGTCCTCTATCAACTCCTCCTCCTTCGTCCAGGCCGCGCGCGGCCCGACCACGCTCATTTCCCCGACTAGAATCGACCAGAGCTGCGGAATCTCGTCCAGGTGCGTCCGCCGCAACACACGCCCGACTCGCGTAATCCGCGTGTTCTCGTCGTCGCCCACCGGCCGCGCGGACTCGCCCTCGGGAATCATCGTCCGGAACTTCGCCACCGAGAAGGTGTCCCCGAAGGTGGCCGTCCGGACCTGTCGATAGAACACGGGCCCACCGTCCTCGGCCTTGATAGCCACCGCAATCACGGCCATTACGGGCGACAGCACGACCAACCCGACCAGGCTAAACACCACGTCGAAGGCCCGCTTCAGGACGTGGTCCTGCCAGTCCCACGGCTCGAGGTCTACGTCGGCCAACTCGCCGGCCACCGTCGCGCTCGTCAGCACGGCGTCGGCGTGGTCTCGATGGACCTTCACCGCGACGCCGTGGTCGTAACACGTATCCAGCGTCCCGAAGAATTCCGGTCGGTCGGTGTCGGCGAAGGCCAACAATGCCGTGTCGACGTTGTGCGTCACGAAGACGTCCTCGAGGCGCGAGAGGCCACCGAGATTCGTCAGGTCGTCGAGTCTGGACTGCGTCACCACGCCGCCGTCGGTCGCGTTTGCCGTCTCCTCCGTCACGTACTCACCGTCGATAGCGTACGACGACGGCGGCGAGACGTACCCAATCACGGGCAACTCGGTCGCGTCCAGTATCGCCTCCATGGCCGTCGGGTCGTCCCCGACGATGACCGCTTTGGACTGGTCGCTCGGCTGGCGCCGGATCGCCACCATGTACGCGGGCAGCCACAGGACGAGCATGACCGTCGAGAGCATCAGCGTCGGCCGCGGGAGCGCCCAGGTGTAGTCGAAGTAGCCCATCGCCGCCAGCACGACCATCGCCAGGACCACCCGCTTCTGGGCCAACAAAATCGTATCGAGCACCCGGCGTGGCCGGGGCTTGAACAGCGGCCACATGACCGCGAGCGTGACCGCGAGCGTCGTCACGACGGCGAAGAAGAGCTCGCCGTTCGAGAGAATGGCCGGGGCGGGATTGCCGACGTAGGGGACGACCGAGAACGCACGCTGGATGAGCGGGAGATTGACGAACCAGATTGCCAGCGCGGCGAAGCCAGCGGTCCCGAGGACGCTCGCGATACGGTAGCGCCAGCCGCGTGCCATTAGGCGTGTCGAGTCTGCCGGCCAACATAAGCCCTGCGACAGGAACGTCGACAGCGACGGCATCGAAACCGACGATCGGCCGACGGCCATGGCACACGCCTGCTTCGAGCACGACGTCGAGGAGTGTCTGCGTCGTGAACGCGAGCGCAAGGACGACGACTCGTCGGCTGTTGGACGGATTTCATCTCTCTGCTGGTGCCTCCGGCGTGCCAGGGAGGGGGACGTGGAGTCGCGATAGATTCGTCGAGTGGCTGTCAGTCGATCGGCGACTCTGTCTCGACCGTCCGGTCCGACCCCTACACATGGCACTATAGAGACGGAGGCAACCGCAGGAGCGCAGCTTGAACCGTAATTCACGGATCGCAACCACACCGCGAGTGGGCATCGGCAAACGCAACGAGATACTGGTGGATTTCTTCGGCCAAACCGTGCAGTGCCAGCGTGAAATCTCGGCCGGGCCGGTCAATGTCGTAATAAAATCGAGCGCGATGTTCGGAGCGAAAGGCGTCGATTCGACTGGCGACGTCCTCGTCAGAGAAGACGTTCCGTGCTGCAATATCGTCAAACACGTCTTCGTGAGTCCGATAGTCCGCTGACTCCGCTGCCGTCATCTCGATGAGATAGAATTGAAACGATCGCTCGATCGCGTTGAACGAGAGTTCGACGATGCTCACGTAGTTGTTGGTCCCGTCCCGAAGCTCCCGACACGTTCCCAACATGGCGCATGCTTTCCCGAGCTGGATGTCAGCGTCGTCGCTGGCCCGCTGCCAGGAGAGAGAATCCTGTGCTGGACCGGTTTCTCCATCCGCCAGCAACTGTTCGGCGCGTTCGAGTGCGTTGACGACGTCATGCAGGCCCACTGTCGAACACCTCCTGTTTCACTGCGTCGAGTGCCGGCGAGTCCTGGAGCGTGAGGCCGTCGGCGAGAATGTCGTCGATTCGGTCGTGATTTGGGGCCGAGTCTCTGGGTTCGACCACGATATGTGCCTCGTACCGATCACCGTCGAACTGCTCGGTGGCGATGTTCTGCTCGATAGCGTGCGCGGCACGCTGGGTTTCCATTCTATCGCCGTCGACAACGACGAACAGGTCGATGTCACTCGTTCGGTCGGCAGTCCCTCGTGCGACACTACCAAAGAGAACGACGCCGATGTCTTTGGAAATCCGTTCGTCGAGCTCCGCGAGGAGCGTTCTGACTGGGGCGTGGTATTCCGATTGTGGAATGGCCGTTATCGGATCATCGGATTTCACGAGCATCGCCGCGTCGATCTGAACGGCGTTTGCCCGCCCGGATCGATCCACGGTAATCACGCCGAGTGCGTCGAGGGAATCGACGGCAGCGTTGACACCGCTCAATCCCCTTCCAGTCACCCGATGGAGTTCCCGGTTCGTAAACTCCCGATCGGGATTATCGACGAGGATGTGAAGAACCTCAGCGGTTGCCCCATACCGGAATGCATCCGGATCGCCGAGCGGAACGGGAAGTCGAACGTATGTCCCCTCCGTTCCCCCGCCGTTTTGATCCGTAATACTGTTCATGAACGCCAACACGGTTCGATTCGGGATAAAGCCTGGGTGTCAGGAGCGGGCCTGGTCACAGACAGACGCGACCGCAGGAACGCAGTTGTCCAACCGTTGGCCGTCCGCGGGGCTTGCGAAACCGGCAGATTGTCGGGCGACCAGACGACGACGTCAGTTGGTGAACGGCAAGGCTTTCTCCTTGCACGTCCGTGACTTCCTCCCCACCCTACTCGCTCGCCGCGTTCGCGGCTCGTTCCTTGAGGGTGGGGCTTCCTGTTTCCATGACGCGCTTTGCAAGAACCGAAAGGGTCCCCGTAGGAAGTGCAGTCTCCGCAGGCGTTGGTTCGGGACAGCCCGTCCCTACTTGCTTCAGACCGCGTACCAATATGTTGTACGCTGCGTTCCAGTCCCGGTCGGCGGTAATTTCGACGCCAACACAGTACGGACTCTGCCGTGTTCCGAAAACGCTTATGATAACACGGACGTAATACTGAGGTATGTCCGACGCTGACGCTGGGGCGGCCGACGACCCCGAGATGACGACGATCACGCTGAAAATTCCGGAGGCGTTTCTCGACGATCTCGACGCGACCTGGCGGGCGGAAGACTTCCCGTCTCGCAGCGAATTCATCCGGTGGGCACTCCGAGACGCCGTCAAACACCCAGCGTTCTCCCGTAGCGGCTGGAAAGACATCGCCGCGAGCGAACACCAGCTGCGAACTGGAGAGGGGCAGACGTACAGCAGTGACGACATTCGAGCTCGGGTGAGCGAGGACGCGGATAGCAGCCGGTGAGTGCTGGGACTGGCGGTTCGCAGAAGCCGCAGAACGGGACTTCACGGCGTTACAACCCCACGAGCAGGAGCGGATCGTCTCGAAGCTCGACGAGATCGTGACTGACCAGTGGCGCGAGCCGGACGACTATCTGGAACCGCTCACCGGCGCCCCACATTCGAAGCTCCGGATCGGTGCGTTCCGACTCGGGTGTGAAGCGCTCCACGAGGACAACGTGTTGTGGATCTATACCGTTGAAAAGCGCTCGGGAGCGTACACGCCGGGCGATGACTAGTCGAGGCCGTCGAACGCGCTGGGGACCATCTACCGCAGGAATTCGGGAAGTTCGTCGTTCTCTTCGCGGGCCGCATGGATCTCCTCGGGATCGAGGCCGATGTCGCGGAGCACTGCGTCTTCGTCCTCGACGGTCACCTCGTCGCTCTCGTGGAGTTCGAGGGCTTCGGAGAGCATCGAAAGCGCTTCGGACTTGGAGTCGCCGCAGGACGCGACACCGCTCTCGACGTCGCGGGCGGTGACGAGCCCGTCTTCGAAGATGAACTCGACACCCTCTGCAGGATCGGGGTCGGTGTAGGTGCTCAAAGCGATGTACCATTTAGCAACATCCAATAAGTCTTCGGCAGCAACGTGCCGAGCGTCGGCACGGCCGGGGGGACTGAGCGGCACCATCGAACCGACTGATCCTGCGGCGTCGGGAGGTGTCCTCGCGTGACCCGAAGCCACCAGGCCGCGCTGGTGCCTGGCCTTTGGGCGCTGCTCGTTCTCGCACCCGTGGTACCCTCGAGAGTGGTATCCCCGGCTGCCGCGCAGACCTCCTCCTATGAAACGCTACTCGAGCAAAGTAGCTACGAACAGGATATTGCCGTTGGACCGGATGGGGATGTCCTGGTAGTGACCCTTGGTGGAGACGAAGAGGAAACCAGGCTCTATGACACCAGCGACGGCTCACTGATTTGGTCGTTTAGCCACTCTGATGATTCCAACAATAAATTTTCACACACTGACGCCATCGACATCCGTCCGTGGGCACGTGATGGCGAAAAACGCCCGAACCGCGGCGAGGACGAGAGCAGCGAGGCCATCGACCTGCTGATCCGGAGCGGGCTCACGATCGACGCCATCGGCATCGAGGGGTGGCGGTCGACGTGGGGTATCCCGAGGA
>Ga0207733_100037_pt1 | contig 149341 bp, 143 predicted proteins | sample A23P3SouthBayCA_FD_187735 | JGI IMG/M metagenome (GOLD analysis project Ga0207733, IMG submission 187735) | Aerobic enrichment media microbial communities from Eden Landing Ponds, California, USA - A23 P3 (SPAdes) | ecosystem: Environmental > Aquatic > Marine > Unclassified | place: Emeryville... | reverse complement strand
AGTGGTGGCCCCTCTTGACGGCCTCTGACTGACACCATTACGCATCAGGCCGTCACTACCGGGCTCTACCCGGTTTTAAATACTCGAAACGGGACAGGTGCTTTCTGGACATCGAGACGACCGGCCTCAGCGCCGAGACGAATCACGTGACAACCGTCAGCCTCCATCAGGGAGGCGAGACGAAGACGTTCGTCAAAGGACGCGATCTGACGAGCGATCGTCTCACACGTGAACTCGAGGAATCTGCCCTGCTCGTCACCTTCAACGGGCAGCGATTCGACGTGCCTTTCCTCGAGACGTGTTTCGACGTCGAAATCGACGTCCCCCACGTCGATCTCATGTATCCCTGCAAGAAACTGGGGCTCGACGGCGGACTGAAAGTCATCGAGCAAGACCTCGGAATCGACCGGGACATGCCCGACATCAGCGGTCGCGACGCGGTTCGGCTCTGGCACGAGTACGAACGCGGAGATGAGGGTTCCCTCGAGACCCTTATCGAGTACAATCGCGCGGACACGGCCAATCTGGAACCGCTGATGGAGACCGTCGCCGACCGGCTTCACGAGCGCGTTTTCGAGGCTGTGATGGCCGAGGAGTGAGACGGGCTGCTTCCCGATATCCCGGGCAACCGCGACCGTCTCAGTTGTTACTACAGGGGCGTAGTGAATCCCGGATGTGCTTCGGAAGCGCCGTCTTCACTCGAGCTCGGAAACCTCGACATCGCCGTCACTCGTGACGACGACGTGATAGCCACAGAAGGGGAACTCGATGCGACCGGTTGGTCGCTCTCGACCGTTCTCGCGGGTCGCAAAGAGCGCGTCGAGCGCCTCGGGATTGATCACGTCGTAGAGGGCATCGTATTCGGGCGGTTCGAGGTCGATCGGGTCGACGCCTTCACGCTCGGCGACGGCCTCAATCACGTCGAAACTTACTGACTGCCCGACTGTCGGTTCCGAGCGATCGACTGAGAGTAGCATTGGCCGGACTCTTACATCGATCCAGTATAAATCCTCTGACCTCAACCTGATCGCAAAATCCAATTCTAGCCGCTAACGTCCGAATGTGTGCGATAATGTATTTATTGTCTCCCGATACAGATATCATTTTATTGATTTCACACAGTCTAAAACTGTTCAAGGACCGACATCAATCGGACAATCATCGGTTGTAGCGGCGGGAAAACCGCAAGCCTGCAGCCCAATTTGAATTAGTTGCGTTACATGTTCGGCACGGACCACCTCATCGTCCGCACCGTGTCCGCGCTGGCGAGAGTTAGATTTCGAGCCAGCTGACGACTGGCAGCCACGGTCATCTCCCGAACATATTCGCAATGATGTGTTTACACGTGTGAGCCGTATCCATTCCGTATGGGAGCCAACCGAGCCACTGGCATCGAGACCGACAGTCGAAGCGACGCCACGACGAGGGTGACGGTCCGCTGTACCGGCCACGTCCGCGACGCTGTCGGCAGTCACGAACTCGAGTTTACCTTCGAAGGCGACCGACTTCGTGACTTCCTCGAAGCCTTTTTCGAGGAGTACGGACTCGAGGACATGCTCATTGCGGAAACCGAGTCCGAGGCGACCCACAGCGGGTGGGCACCGGTACCCGATGACCTGCCCGGCACGTGGCGCAAGAATCCGGAGGGTGACCAGACCCGACCGTACGCGCGGGTCTGTGTTAACGGTCGGTTCAACGAGCATCTCGGGGGATTCGAGACGGAACTGACCGACGGCGATCGCGTCGCGCTGATCTATCCCTTCATGTTCTGCTGTTGAGCGACCCCGTGTCGACGGTGACGGACTCAGTCTGCGGCACCGCCGACCATCGATCCCATTTCTCCACCGCGGACCTCGTCGTCGGAGAGGTAACACTGTGGGTCGGGTTCGAAAAGGTCGCCGGTCGACGCCAGCGCGCGCAGTCGCGAGGCTCCACGACAGATCGACTGATACTGGCAGTCCGCACACTTGCCTTTCAGATGCTCCTCGCGGTTGCGAAGCGCCTCGAGCAGCGGGTTCGACTCGTCTTCCCAGATCTCGCCGAAGGGCCGGTCCCGGACGTTGCCGAGACTGTAGCCCTGCCAGAACTGCGTGAGGTGGACGTTGCCCTGATAGTCCACGTCGGCGATCCGCTCGCCGGTCGGGTCGCCGCCGTTTCGCTCGAGGTAGTCGTAGACCGCTTGTGCTTTCGCCTCGCCGAACTCCTCACGGGCGTACTCCACGAGGAAGGCCGCATCGGCGTAGTTGCCAACCAGCAGGGTCTCGATTTCCTCGCCGCGGTCGTGGTACTCGAGGGTCATGTCCGCCACACGGCGAACCGCCTCGCGTTTCTCCTGTGGGGTGAGGTCAGCGTCGACGATTTCGGCCCCGCGGCCGCCGTAATCGAGGTGATAGAAACAGAACCGATCGAGCCCTTTCTCGGCGAGCAAGTCGACGACTCCCTCGAGGTCCGGCGCGTTGGCCTCGGTGATCGTATAGCGCAGCCCAGTCTTGAGGCCGACCTCGAGACAGTTCTCGATGCCGCGGACGGCGGCGTCGAACGCGCCGTCCTCGCCGCGGAACCGATCGTTTCGATCGGGGAGGCCGTCGACAGAGATACCGGCGTACTGGAGTCCGGCATCGCGCAGCGCCGCGGCCTTTTCACGGGTGATCAGAGTGCCATTCGAAGACAACACCGGTCGGAGCCCCTGATCGGCCGCATAGGAGACGAGTTCGACCAGATCGTCGCGCACGAGCGGTTCACCGCCCGAGAAGAGCACGACCGGCGCGCCGTAGTCGGCGAGCTGGTCGAGAAACGCCTTTCCTTCGGCGGTCGTGAACTCGCCAGACGCGGGGTCGAGGTCTGCGCCCGCATAGCAGTGCGAACAGTAGAGGTTACACCGGCGGGTCGTATTCCAGACGACGACCGGCCGCCGCTGTTTCTTTTCGGTGATCTGTGGTTTCTCGGAGCCTTCGGCCGCGTCGTAGCGGAGTCCGTCGCCCTCCGCGTCGAGATCACAGAGGAGTTTGCTGATCGAAATCACGCGTCTTGCACCTCCGGGTTCCCGTCGGCCCCGTCGTTGACGCGCGATTCCTCGCCCTCGGTGTCGGTTGCGAGCCCTCGCGTCGAGTACCGTTCGACTGCCTCAGCCGGGCAGAGCCAGACGTCGGCGGCGTCCCAGCCGAACAGGCGGGACGCGTGTTCGTGGGCTTCCGTCGCGCTCGCGGCGGCGACGCTGCCGACGTGGCGCATCGGGTCGGCCGCCTCGGCGCGAACGAAGACCTCCCACTGTGGGGTCGGGTTCCCTCGCTCGTCGCTCTCGACGAGAGACCGGCGTGCGTTCTCGACCATACTGACACCTACGAGACGATACCGAAGGCCGTTCCGTGACCTCCCAGTGTGTGGGAACACCTCCCTCCCCGGTCGAACATCTTCCCGTTTTCTCAGCCATCGGGAACAACGGGTCGTATTTTCGGCTGTCTGACACCCAGCTCCCGATATGCGTCCCGGCACACTCGAGACAGCCGAGCGACCGTTCGTCCTCATCTGGGAACTCACCCAGGCCTGTGGCCTCGCCTGTGACCACTGTCGAGCCGATGCCAAGCCCCAGCGTCATCCCGACGAACTCTCGACGGCGGCGGGCAAGGAGTTGCTCGAGGATGCGGCCGAATTCGGCGACGGCCAGCTGGTCGTCCTCTCGGGCGGCGACCCGCTCGTCCGCGACGACGTCGAGGAACTGATCGCCTACGGCGACGAGCTCGGACTCCGGATGACGATTACGCCCAGCGGAACAGGTTCGCTGACCGCAGACCGCATCGAGGCGATGGCCGACGCCGGCCTCAAGCGCATGGCCGTCAGCCTCGACGGTGCTGCTCCCGAGACCCATGATGCTTTCCGCGGCGAGAGAGGGAGCTTCGAGGAGACGATTCGGGCCATCGAGGACGCCCAGACGGCCGGTCTCCCGGTCCAGGTCAACACCACAGTCTGCCAGCAGACCGTCGACGAACTCCCCGCGATTCGGGACCTGTTGGCCGAGCTCGGGGCCGTCATGTGGAGCGTCTTCTTCCTCGTACCCGTCGGTCGCGGCCGGATCCTCAAGCCGGTCGCGCCTGACCGGGCCGACGCAGTGATGGAGTGGCTGGCCGAGATCAGCGAGACGGAGCCCTTCGGCGTGAAGACGACCGAGGCACCGCAGTACCGGCGAGTCGCGATGCAGCGCCAGGACACCCCGGCCGACGGCGGTAGCGCCGGAGCCGCGCCCGATCCCGGTATCCAGCGCCGGACGGGCATCGTCGCGGGCGACGGCTTCGCGTTCGTCAGCCACACGGGCGAGGTGTTCCCCTCGGGGTTCCTCCCCGAATCCGCGGGAAACGTCCGCGACCGGCCGATCACCGACATCTACCGGGACTCGGCGCTGTTCCAGTCGCTGCGCGACCGCGACCGGCTCTCGGGCAAATGCGGGGCCTGTCCGTACCGCCACGTCTGCGGCGGGAGCCGTTCGCGGGCGTTCGCCCACACCGGCGACCCGCTCGCGAGCGACCCGCTCTGTCCGTTCGTGCCCGAGGGCTACGACGGCCCCCTGCCCTGGGATGACGCAGACGGCGGCGCTCGCGGCGTCTCGAGCGGCGACTGAGCGGCACAGTCGACGCCGATAGCGATGTGGCGCACGCTGAACGCGACGGACCGCCAAAAAACGAATCGTAACCGCAGTCGCTCGGCGCCGTTACTCGAGGACGACCAGCGTGTCGCCCATGTCGACGCTCTCGCCTTCCTCGACGGCGATCTGCGTGACTTCGCCGCCCTGCGAGGCGACGATGTCGTTTTCCATCTTCATGGCCTCGAGGACGACCAGCACGTCGCCGGCGGCGACCTCGTCACCGATCTCAACTTCGACGTCGAGGATCGTGCCCTGCATCTCAGCGTCGACGGTCTCGCCGTCGCCTGCGATTTCGGCCTCGTCGCTGCTCGAGTCACCTGCTGGCTCCGGACGGCTGGCCTGTGCGCCGCCGGCGTCGACGTCGCCGGCCGGGATCGCGGGTGCGCCGTGTTCCTCGAGTTCGACCTCGAAGCGCTTGCCGTTGACTTCGACGGTGAACTCGCGTTCGACGGCCTCCTCGTCCTCTTCGCTGGCACCGTCGCCGGTGTCGCCGCCCCACTGCTCCTGGGCTTCCTCGATGCGCGTTTCGTCGAGTTCCTCGTCGAGATACTTCGTGGTGTGTGTACTCGCGACGAACTCCTCGTCAGTCAGCATCAGCCGGTGGAACGGGATGATCGTCGGGATGCCCTCGATGTCGTACTCACGGAGCGCGCGCAGCGAGCGCTCGATACACTCGTCGCGGTCCTCGCCCCAGACGACGAGTTTGGCGATCATCGAGTCGTAGTCCGTGACGAGCTCGTCGCCCTGTCGGAGCGCGTCGTCCATCCGGACGCCGATGCCACCCGGTGGGTCGTACGTCTCGAGGGTGCCGCCGGTCGCGGGCGCGAAGTCGTTGGCCGCGTTCTCGGCGTTGATGCGGAACTCGATCGCGTGGCCGTCGATCTCGACGTCCTCCTGTGCGAAGTCGAGTTCCTCGCCGGCAGCGATCTTGAGCTGGCGCTTGACGATGTCGATGCCGGTGATCTCCTCGGTGACCGTGTGCTCGACCTGGATCCGCGTGTTGACCTCGAGGAAGTAGAAGTTCGTGTCCGGACCCAGCGGACCATCGCGGTCGGCGTCCTCTTCGACGAGGAACTCGACGGTGCCGGCGTTGGTGTAGTCCGCAGCCGCGACCCCGCGACGGGCGGCTTCGCCGATCTTCTCGCGGAGTTCGTCCGAGAGTGCCGCCGAGGGGCCTTCTTCGATGACCTTCTGGTGGCGGCGCTGGAGCGAGCAGTCACGCTCACCGAGGTGGCGCACGTTGCCGTGCTGGTCGGCGACGATCTGGACCTCGATGTGACGCGGGTTCTCGAGGTAGCGCTCGAGGTAGACCGAGTCGTTGTCGAAGTAGGCTTCGCCCTCGCGTTTGGCGCTCTCGAGTTGGTCTTCGACTTCGCTTTCGTCCCAGACGACCTTCATGCCGCGGCCGCCACCGCCACCTTCGGCCTTGATGGCGATCGGGTAGCCGTGTTTCTCGCCGAACTCCTTGACCTGTTCGGGGTCGGTGACGGGATCGGTCGTCCCGGGGACGATCGGCACGTCGGCGTCTTCCATGATCGTCCGGGCCTTGGTCTTCTCGCCCAGCGCCTCCATCGCGTCGCCGGATGGGCCGACCCAGGTGATGCCCTCGGTCTCTTCGACCTTGCGGGCGAACTCGGCGTTCTCGGCGAGGAAGCCGTAGCCGGGGTGGATGGCGTCGGCGTCGGCCTTGCGCGCAGCCTCGATGACTGCCTCGTGATCGAGATACGAGTCGGCCGCTCGCGCCGGGCCGACGTTGTACGCCTCGTCCGCGTAGCGGACGTGCCCCGAGTCCTTGTCGGCCTCGGAGTAGACGGCGACAGTTCCGATATTCAACTCTTCACACGCCCGCATGACGCGGACGGCGATCTCCCCGCGGTTGGCCACGAGAACCTTCCTGAACATTCCTGTCGAAACCGTCGTGAGGCCCCTACCTTACTTTTTCGCAACTGATTCGTCACCGCGGCGACTCTTGTTACTTCTCGAACTATTATGATACACTAATTGTAGTGTGTGACATGGTGGTTATGGACAAACGTTATCCGAACTGAGCCCCTGAAACACACGATGGACGAGCTGGTATCCACTCCACTCCAGACACAATCAGTGCTCGAGGATCCGATACTGCTCGTCGGATCGATCGGGCTCTTGCTCGTCGTGATCACGGTCTGGCAGATGGTCGAGATCGTTGACGCCTACGACAGAGCTGCCCTGACCGTCTTCGGCGAGTACCGCGAACTCTTAGAGCCGGGGCTGAACATCGTTCCGCCGTTCGTCTCACGGCTCTACACGTTCGACATGCGAACGCAGACGATCGACGTGCCGAGCCAGGAAGCGATCACGCGGGACAACTCCCCGGTGACCGCCGACGCCGTCGTCTACATCCGCGTGATGAACGCCAAGCGCGCGTTTCTCGAGGTCGACGACTACGAGCGGGCGGTCTCGAACCTCGCCCAGACGACGCTACGTGCAGTGATCGGCGACATGGAACTCGACGACACGCTCAGCCGGCGCGAGCTCATCAACGAGCGGATCCGCACCGAACTCGACGAACCCACCGACGAGTGGGGCATCCGCGTCGAATCGGTCGAAGTCCGCGAGGTCACCCCCTCCCAGGGCGTCAAGGGCGCGATGGAAGAGCAGACCTCCGCCGAGCGCCGCCGCCGGGCGATGATCCTCGAGGCCCAGGGTGAACGCCGCAGCGCCGTCGAGAAAGCCGAGGGTGACAAACAGTCGAACATCATCCGCGCGCAGGGGAAGAAGCAGAGCCAGATCCTCGAGGCACAGGGTGATTCGATCTCGACCGTCTTGCGCGCGCGCTCGGCCGAGTCGATGGGCGAACGCGCCGTCATCGACAAGGGCATGGAGACGCTTGCCGAGATCGGTCAGGGCGAGTCGACGACGTTCGTCCTCCCGCAGGAACTGTCCTCGCTGGTCGGCCGCTACGGCAAACACCTCTCGGGCAGCGACGTTGAAGCGGATGGGGCAGAACTCGAGAGCCTCGAGTTCGACGAGGAAACCCGAGAACTGATTGGACTCGACGACATCGCCGACATCATTGGCGAAATCGACGAACAGGCGGAAATGGATGTCGAGGCGATGGAACAGCAGGCGCGTGCGATCAAAGAGGGCGGCGATGTGGGAACGGAAATCGACATCGCCGATACGTCGACGGCTGCCGACTCGGAGTCGACCCCGGAATCGGAGTGAACGGCTGTTTCTCTCGCGGATCGGCTCTCTACTCGACCTGTAACGTGCCGACTGCAAAAAACGAGCGAGCGCGGGTTAGAATCTCTCGGTCCGTCCCGCTGCCGCCCACGCGTCGGTCGGCGCGTCACGCGGGACGCGAACGGTCCGGTGTTGCTGTGCGCGCACTCGGCCGGCGAAGGCCCAGCGCTTGTCGTCCCACGTCTCCTCGCCGCCGGCTGCCGCTGCGGCGACTGCGAGCGCGTGATCGTGGAGATGGGCACCGATGGCAGCCGCAATCGCCGCTGCCTCCTCGTCGTCGGCGTCGTCGGGCAACTCGAGGGAGACGTCGCCGGGCAGGGCTGCCTCGAGACCGGGCCCGTCGCCATCGCCTGCGGCCGTCTCGTCCGACGCTGACGCGGATGCGCCGTCGGCGGCAGTCTGTTGCTGGTGACTCATGCTATAGCGGGATGTTGCCGTGTTTCTTGTCGGGCTTGTCCTCGCGCTTGGACTCGAGCATTTTCAGGTCGTCGATCAGCCGTGGGCGGGTCTCGGTGGGGACGATGACGTCGTCGAGGAAGCCCTTGTCCGTCGCGGTGTAGGGGTTGGCGAACTCCTCGCGGTACTCCTCGATGAGTTCGTCGCGGAGTTCGTCGGGGTTGTCGGCTTCGGCGAGTTCCTCGCGGTAGAGGATGTTGACTGCGCCCTGTGGACCCATGACGGCGATTTCGGCGGTCGGCCAGGCGTAGTTGACGTCCGCACCGAGGTTTTTCGAGGCCATGACACAGTAGGCACCGCCGTAGGCTTTCCGCGTGATGACGGTTAGCAGCGGCACCGTCGCCTCGGAGAAGGCGTAGAGCAGTTTCGCGCCGTGACGGATGATCCCACGGTGTTCCTGGTCGGTGCCGGGCATGTAGCCGGGGACGTCGACGAACGTGACGATCGGGATGTTAAAGGAGTCACAGAAGCGGACGAAGCGCGAGCCCTTCATCGAGGCGTCGACGGTGAGCGTGCCGGCGTTGACCCGCGGCTGGTTTGCGACGATCCCGACGGAGCGGCCGTCGAGTCGGCCGAAACCGACGACGATGTTCTGTGCGAAGTTGTCCGCGACCTCGAAGAACGAGCCCTCGTCGACCACCGAGTCGATGACGTCGTTCATGTCGTAGGGCTTTTGCGGACTTGGCGGGACGATGTCGTTGAGTTGCTCGTCGCGTCGGTCGGGGTCGTCCCACGGCTCGACGCGCGGTGGGTCCTCGACGTTGTTCTGCGGGAGATACGACAGCAGGCGCTTGATGTCGTCGAGCGCCTGTTCCTCGCTCTCGCAGGCGAACTGCGCGACGCCGGTCTTGTCGGCGTGAGTCATCGCACCGCCGAGTTCCTCGTGGGTGACGTCCTCACCGGTGACGGTCTTGGTGACGCCAGGCCCGGTGATGTACATGTGGCTCGTGTCCTTGACCATGAAGATGAAGTCGGTGATCGACGGCGAGTAGACCGCCCCACCGGCACACGGTCCCATGATCCCCGAAATCTGGGGGATGACACCGCTTGCTTCCTGGTTGCGCCGGAAGATTTCGGTAAAGCCGGCAAGGCTCTTGACACCCTCCTGAATGCGCGCGCCAGCGGAGTCGTTGAGCCCGATGACGGGCGCGCCGACTTCCATCGCCATGTCCATCACTTTGCAGATCTTCTCGGCGAACACCTCACCGAGCGAGCCACCGAAGACGGTGAAGTCGTGGGCGAAGACGAACACGGTTCGCCCGTTGACTTCGCCATAGCCCGTGACGACACCGTCGCCCGGCACTTTCTTCTCTTCCATCCCGAACTGGCTCGTCTGATGGGTCCGGAGCTGGTCGAACTCCGTGAAGGTACCCTCGTCGAGGAAGTAATCGATCCGCTCGCGGGCGGTCATCTTCCCCTTGTCGTGTTGCTTTTCGATCCGCTCTTCGCCACCGCCCTTGCGGGCTTCTTCGCGGAGTTCCTCGAGTTCGTCGATGCGATCCTCCATCGTCATGCTGGGAACACCCCTGCGCGATTCATACGGCGTTGTGTGAGGACCAACTGCAAAAGGATTCCGTAACTCCTTCACGATTAATGGCCGAGGGCCGATACATCCCTGACCGTCCACGGAAAGCTATATGGGCGTATCATTTATAACAGCGGGTATGGCACAACGCGAATCATGGGCAACACGAACAGGGTTTATCCTGGCTGCAGTCGGGAGTGCAGTTGGATTAGGTAATATCTGGCGGTTCCCGTATCAGGTTGGAGAATACGGTGGAGCGGCGTTTCTCGTCGTCTACCTCCTACTGATCGCGTTCATCGGCTTCCCGGTCATGCTGGTTGAGTTCACGATCGGCCGATACACCGAGCGAAACCCCGTCGGAGCGCTCAAACAGATTGGGCAGGGGATCTCGTCGAAGATCGGCTGGGTGTTCGTCGTCGCCGGGTTCGTCATCCTCTCGTACTACAGCGTCGTCTCCGGGTGGATCCTGCAGTACATCGTTATCGGACTGCAGGGTAATTACGCCGTCGGCGGTGCCGGCGCGCAGTTCGGAGCGACCACTGGCGGATTGCCGTCGGTGCTTACACACGCGATCTTCATGGCCGCCGTCATCGGGATCGTTGCATTCGGTATCCAGGACGGTATCGAACTCTCGGTGAAGTTGATGGTGCCGGCGATCATCGCGCTGCTGGTCGGACTGGCGGTCTACGCCGGGACGCTTTCCGGTGCCGGAGACGCGTACGCGTACTATCTTTCGCCGGATTTGGGTGCGATCGCGTCGAACTGGACCGAAATCCTCCCTGCGGCGGCCGCACAGGCGTTCTTCACATTGTCGCTCGGGATGGGTGTGATGATCACCTACGCGTCCTACCTCGGGGAGGACCGAAACCTCGCCAAGGACGGCGTTATCATCGTCAGTCTCGACACGCTGATCGCGTTTACCGCCGGGTTGGTGGCGTTCCCAGTCCTCTTTACTGCCAACCTGACGGAGACCACTGACGGCCCGGGCTTCATTTTCGTCAGCCTCTCGGAGGCGTTCAGTAGCATCCCATTCGGCGGGATTCTCGGTGCCGTCTTCTTTGCCACCGTCGCGATCGCCGCCCTCTCGAGTGCGATCAGTATCATGGAAGTCGTCGTCTCCTACCTGATCGACGAGCACGGGCTTGGGCGCGTTCCGGCAGTGATGGCCCTCGGTATCGCGATCTTCCTCGTCGGCGTTCCCGTGGCCTACGACCAGTCGTCGAGCCTGGTCTGGCTGACGGTGTACGACGGACTCGCCAACCAGATTCTGCTCATCCTCGGCGGCCTGCTGTTGGCGCTCTACGTCGGCTGGTTCGCGACCGACCTCGGACTCGAGGAACTTAACAAAGGGTTCCGCAATCTCGGCTCGTGGGGCATGGTCTGGATCTGGACGCTCCGGGTTCCGGTCATCGTTCTGCTACTCGTGGTCCTCTGGTACAACGCGACCGGGGTCTACGGAAGCCTCACCGGTATCTTCGGCTGACCGTCTCGGACAGGCCAGCCCGACTCGATTTTTCGACTCACACCGACGGATGACGTGTCGATCGAGAGCATCGCCGCATCGTCGGTCGTAACGGCACGCCTGTTCCGGCCTCTTTGCGGGCGTGAGTCTGATTCAGGCTTCCCCGTAGACTGGCACGGCGGCCCCGCTCGTCACCGCCGCGCCGTCGCTACAGAGAAAGGCCATCACGTCGGCGATCTCGAGCGGGTCGACCCACGAGTCGTGGTCCGCGTCGGGCATCATCTCACGGTTCATCGGCGTATCGATCACGCTCGGCATTACGCAGTTCGCACGCACGGTCCCGCGGTTTTCCTCGGCGAGCGTCTCCGTCAACAGCCGGATCCCGGCTTTCGTGATCCGGTAGGGACCGTCTCCCTCGCCGCCCTCAAGCGAGGATCGCGCGCTGATGCTGACGATCGAGCCTTCCGTCTCCTGCAGATGTGGCAGAGCGTGTTTCGAAGCGAGAAACGCCGTCTTCAGGTTGATATTCATCAGCAGGTCGAACTCCTCGAGCGTGGTGTCCTCGATGTGGTCGCCGCCACGCCACGTGCCAGCGATGTTCAGCAGGTGATCGATTCGGCCGTGATCGTCGATAACGGCGTCGACGAGAGCCGCCACGTCGTCTTCGCTGGTCAGGTCCGCTTCGTAGAACGCGAGGTCGGATTCAGTGGCCGGATCACGCTCAAGCAGACTGTCCTCATCGCCGGGCGCGATCACGTCGACGGCACAGACTGTCGCGCCCGCCTCGCGAAAGCGGTCGACGGCGGCGCTACCGAGCGCACCGCTCGCGCCGGTGATTACCGCCACGGTGTCGCTGAAGTCGACATCGAACGAAGTTGTCAGTGTCATGTGGCCACATACGCCATTCGACTGCATCAAAGGCGGGGCCCAGACGGGCTGCTGTCACTTGTCCCGGCGCACCCGCAGGAGGGGGCGCGGGTGTGCTGGCACTGACTGACAGGAGCCCGTCTCACGCATCGCAGGTCGTCAGTCACCGACGGTCGTCACCGTAACGGTCCGCGTGCGCGGCCCATCACACTCGAGCAGCAACACTGACTGCCACGTTCCCAGTGCCAACTGCCCGTTCTCGACCGGAATCGTCACGTCCGGCCCGACCAGCGCGGCTCGGAGATGCGAGTCAGCGTTGCCGTCGAGGTCGTCGTGGGCGTGCCCCTCGTCGGGGACGAGATCGCCAAGGAACGACTCGATGTCGCCCCGGAGCCGGGGCTCGTTTTCCTGGACGACGAGTCCGGCCGTCGTGTGCCTGACGAACGCCGTACAGAGCCCGGATTCGAGGTCGGCGGGGACAGCGGCAGCGACCTGGTCGGTCACGTCGACGGTCGTCAGCCGTGCGTCGGTGTCGACGGAAAACGTCATACGCGAGGCTTCGACCGCGAGGATCGATTACGTTCCGGTTGTATTCGCGCCCGCAACGACGGAATTACGACAGGCGGCGTACAGCCCACGCCGCCCGATCGCGGACGGTCGGAGCCGGGTCAGCCCGCGCGAGGTCTCGGAGTCGCGGCTTGGCCGCGTCGACACGCCCATGACCAAGCGCGACGCAGGCGTGTGCGCGGACGTGTGGATGATTGTCTGTCAATAACTCGAATACCTGCCATTGAACGGGATCGACGGCAGTTTCGACGCCGATAGCGACACGGCCAATCGTGGCCGCCGCCAGTGCCCGGGTGTCGGGATCGACAGACGAAAGCGCCGCCTCGAACTCGGCAGCGACCGCCGCGACCGCGGCGGGATCGCGATGGGCCACGTCGCCGAGACAGCCGAGCGCGCTGTGTCGCAGCGGCCGATCGTCGTGGGCCACGAGCGCGGCCGCATCGCCGACGAACTCGAGCGACGGTACCGCCCCCTCGGAGCGCGCCAGCCGACCGAGCGCGCGAAGCGCCGACTCGCCGTTCTCGGTCGGATTCGCCGCCAGTGCATCGATGAGGACCGGTGCCGCCGATTCGATCGCCGTCGGCGCGTGGTCCGAGACGTGTGCGATCGCTTCGAGCCCTCGACGATCATAACCAGGGCGACGCTCGAGCACGTCGACGATCCCGTCGACGTGCTCGGCCACGACGTCCGGTCGCTCGGCCGCGACGGCGGCGAGGGTTCGACACAGCGCTTGCGTCATCGGCTGGTCGGCGTGCTCCTGGGCGACGGTGACGATCGTGCCGGTTGACGGCGCGACGTCAGTGGGTGCCTCGGCCGCAAGCGCAGCGAGACAGGCGGCGATCTCGTCGTGAAAATCGTGCTCGGGCTGCTCGAGCAGTGCTCGGAGTTTCGGCACCGTCGGGACGTACGCCGCAGCCCCGTCTTGGTCCTCGATCGCGGTCCGAATCCGGCGCACGGCAGCCTGCTGGTTGGCCGAGACGTGATCGTCGAGCTGTGCGAGAACCGATGGGAGATCGGATCTGGCGGCCCCCCGACCACCTGGCTTGACGGTCTCCCCCCCTTCCCGGTTCATTGTGTCCTCTGCATGGGGGATAACCGGTAAAAACATTCTGGCTGACCGACGCCTCGAGACACCGCGGCACGGACGACCAGCAGTCGGCAACTGCTAGGCGAGCCACTCGTCGGGCTTGGTGTCGTAATCGACGTCGTCGGCCGCAAGGTGTTCGACCTCCTCCCAGGGCACGTCTTCGGTCGTCACCGTCTGGCCGTCGTAGCGGATCAGCTTGCCCTGCTCTTCGGGTTCGGGTTCGCGGTTGCGCCGCTTGGCGACCTCGATGTCGTGGTCGTCGACCTCCTTGACGATCGTCAACAGGTTCACCGGCCGCCCCCACAGCTCGAAGATCCGCTTGAGGGTCTCTTTGGCCTGAGAGAGATCAAGCATGACGCCATTATACTGGTGGCCGAGCAGGAGTTCGTTGGCGTTGTTGTAGTTGCCGTCGTAGACCGCGATCGTCGGCTTTCCGAAGTTGGTAAACTGCAGGAGCAGCTTCTTTTTGACGTCTTCGGCCGCATCGCTCGTGACGTGGAACTGACCGGTCGCCTGCGAGTGCTCGTAGGTGAAGTAGTTGTTCTCGGTGATGAACTCCTGAGTCAGGAACTCATCTAGAAACGTCACGTCGTTGTGACTCTCCCGGACGTCGAACAGCCGATCCCAGCCGACCGTGAAGTCGACCTCCGCGAGCGCCTCCTCAACCGACGAGTACCGGGCGTCGTCGAACAGGTAGCGGCCGATCCGCTCGAGTTCGTTCTGGTTCACGCGCGAGAGGAATCCCCGGTTCTGGCGTTTGACCAGCGAGTAGTGTCGCCGGGCTAGCCCCTCGTAGGTCAGCACCTTCCAGGGGTATTTCGAGACGTCAATCTCGCCCGCGCGAGCGCGCTCGAGCGCCTCGTGGTCGACCCACGCATCCGAGAGGTCCGCGAGGTCGTCGAGCGTCTCGGGGGTGATCGTCGCGAGCGCTGCCGGGGGCTCGAGCGTCTCGAGGACATCATCGAAGTCGACGACATCGGTGAGATTGCGCCAGGAGATGCCCTCGATGCGCAGCAGACGCTCTAAGACCTCCCGACGATTGGTCGTATTCTCGACGTACTCCCAGAGTTCCATTCCGAGGCTGTAGGGGTTGAGTCCGCCCGACGCCAGGACTTTCGCCATGTGATCGGCGTAATTTAAGAACTCGTCGTCGCCGGCGAAGGTTTCGTCGGTCATCATCGTCGACTCCCAGTAGGCGGCCCAGCCTTCGTTCATCACCTTCGTCATCTTCTGGGCGGCGAAGTAGTAGGCTTCAGCGCGCATCATATCGAGGATGTCCCGTTGCCACTCTTCCATCTCGACTGCCCGACCGGCATCCTCGTCGTACTGCTTGCCGTGTTCGCGGACGAACGCGAGCACGTCTTTCTGGGGCTGTTCGGGGAAGTTGGCGGTGAGCTCTTCGTCCTCGAGTTTCTCGATCCACTCCTCGTTGAACACCTCGCCTTTGATCTCGTCGGAGAGCTCGAGTTCGTCTAACTTCTCGGCCAGGTCCTCGTCGAGCTCCGCGCCGGCCGGCCCCTCGACGTCGAGTCGGCGGGTAAAGATCTGGTGCTGGTCGATGTTGTCCTCGAGGCTGAGACAGTGGTCGATCCACTTCTCGACCTCGGCGCGGTCGATCTCTGGATCGGACATGTACTCGTCGATCGCCCGTGCGTGGCGCTCGAGCATGGCGGCGGCGTTGACCTGTTCCTCGTCGGATTGCCCACGGGTGAACATGCCGAACCAGTCGTTGTTCGCGAAGAAATCGGAGTGGGCCTCGACGTGCGTGATCACCGCCTTCTGGTCGGCGAGCGTGTTCGATTCCTGCAGGAACGCGTGGGCGGGGTTGTCGTTGTTGACGATCTCGAAGGCCTTCCCGCCGCCGTACTGGCCCTGCTTTTGCTGTTTATCGTACTGCATACCCCACCGCCAGTGAGGGTACCGGCTCTGGAACCCGCCGTAGGCGATGAGTTCGTTCATCTCGTCGTAGTCGATGATCCAGTACTTGACTGGATACGGCTCAAGGCCGAGTTTCTGTGCGAGGTTCCGAGCCTCCGTAACCGGTTCCTCGAGGTCGCTGGCGATCGCCTGTTTGCGGAAGCGGTCCGCGTTGGAATTGCGTTTACTCATCTGTCTCACTCTCCGTCGAGAGGATTTCGTAGATCGCGTCGGTGACGTCGTCTTTGCCGTTGACGTAGGCCACCGCGACGTCGTCGGCGTCGGTGCCGAAGTGGCGCTCGAGTTCCTCGGCGTGGGTGGCGTTGATCGCGTTGCCGCTTGGCTGGGTCTCCACGTAGGCGTGGAGGTTCGCCGGAATCTCCTCCATCAGCGGGATGACGCGTTCGCCGGTGTCATTTGACGAGTTCTCGGAGTCGCCCGCGGCGAAGACGTACCGGTTCCAGTCGCTCCAGGGGTACTCCTCTAACAGTTCGTTCGCGAGTTCGTAGGCACTCGAGATTTTGGTGCCGCCGCCGCTGCGGATACCGAAGAACTCGTCGCGTTCGACCTCCCAGGCGTCGGCGTCGTGGGCGATGTAGACGAACTCGGCGTTGTCGTACTTGCCCTGGAGGTACCAGTCCAGCGGGGTGAACGTCCGCTCGACGAGTTCGCGTTTCTTCTCGCGCATCGAGCCCGAGACGTCGCGGATGTTGACGACGACGACGTTCTTCTCTTTCTCCTCGATGATTTCGGGGTGGCGGTAGCGTTCGTCCTCGCGGCGGAACGGGACGTGGTCGATCCCCTCGCGGCGGATTTTCTGTTGCACGTCTTCGCGCTCGACGTGGTCTTCGACCTCCTCGATCGAGGCCCATTTGCCGCGTTCCGCGTCGGGAATGTCTGCGTAGGCCTCTTCGATCCAGGCCATCGACACCGGGAGGTTCTCGCCGCGGGCCCACTCGAAGACGTCGCGCGGGGAGATGTCCTCGACCTTACAGAGTTCGCGCAGGAACTCCTCGTCGAAGTCCATCGCGAGCTTGCGCTTGAGCCCCTCCTTGAACATCCGCTCGAAGTCGAGCGTGCTGTTCGGACCGGTCCGGGTGAGGTCCGTAAACGGCCCCTCTTTTTCCTCGACGACCGTCTTGCCCTTCGGATCGAGGTCGAGCCCGAGTTCCTCGTCGAGTTCCTCGGCGAACTCCTCGGGGTCCATCTCGTAGTACTCGTGCTCGCCGCCTTCCTCGCCGGGCTCACCCTCCTCGCCGTCGTCGCCCGGCTGGGGCTGTGGCTGCCCGACCGGCTGGCCGGTGTCGGGCGTGCCGTCTTCGCCCTGTCCGACGCCACCTTTGTCGCGCTGGTCGTACTCGAACTCCGGCAGCGAGACGATCTTCACCGGGATGTTGATCTCGCCCGGGCCGCTCCGGCCGAGTTCACCGTACTGGATGAAGTCGGACAGGTCTTCGCGGCGCTCTTCGCCGACTTCACGGAATCGCTCGAGGTCGTCTCTCAGTCCCATCGGTAGCTCACCTGTCCCATAACGTGTCTGCTTGTCAGTTCGGCCGACGCTTCCGAGTAACCGAACAGGTCGACCATCGTGTCGATCGTGTCCGCTTTGACCGCCGCCGTCTCGGTGCCACTCGGTGGGTCGTCCCACTGTTGCGGATCGAAGTCCTCGAAGGTGCGCTCGACGTCGTCCCAGTCGTGGCTCTCGAGGACGGTCTTGATCACCGGGATCGCCGTCAGGTCGACGTCTTCGACCGAGAAGTCCGAATCGCGGTGCTCCCAGGCGTGGCGGTTCAGCGACGTGATGACCTTCTCGCGTCGGAAGTTCCGGACGCTCTCGCGGGGGAGGTTCCCCTCGTATTCGGCCTCGGAGAACCGTCCCAGGTGTTCGACCTCGAACAGCTTCATCTTCAGCGGGTCGGGCTCGACGCGCTCGCCGCGGTCGTTGTACAGCGGCTCGTCGGTCTCCCAGGCGTAGACGTGTTCGACGTACTCGGCGACGGTCTCCTCGTCGACGCGTTTGTCGTGCATGATGGCCTCGATGACGTCTGACTCCTGCTGGTCGTAGACGTAGTTTTTCACGGGAACGACGCGGTTTTCGAACTCCGAGCGCTCGCCCGACGAGAACACCGGTGCGCCGGCCAGCCCCTCGACCATGGCGTTGAGCACATCGCGGGGCATGACGATATCCTCAACCGGCAGGTCGGCGTGGTGGCGGTCGCGGTCAGTCTGGAGCAACTCCGCGAGCGTGTCCCGCGTGTATGTCACGGGAACCCCGTGGTCGCCGTCTGCCCCGTCGTCGTCGAAGTCGAACTCCTCTTTTTCGCGGCGGCTGTCGCCCTCTTGGAGGTAGCCCTGATCGTAGATCAGCGCCTTGTCGACGAGATCCAGCCCGTTCGGGAGGTTTTCCTCGTCCAGTCGCGTGACGACCGCATACAGCGCGGCCGCCTCGATCGCATGCGGTGCGAACTCCTGGACGCGTGTCTCGCCGTCGCGGTCCTTGACCGTTACCCGCACCGGCTCGCGGATCCGGTCCGCGAGTTCGTCGTAGCTCTCGGCCTCCCAGACTGCCGTCTCACCCGTTAGTTCGCGCCGGATCAGCTCCGTCTCGAGCGAGAGGTTCGTCAGGTACCCGAAACGGTGTTTGTCCAGCCGCCGTTTGAGCGCCTTCAGCGGGTCCATCCCGTTACGGTCGGCGTGCTGGTTGAGCTGGGCTTCCAGGTCGGGGTTCGAGATGATCAGCAGCTGGCTGTCGACGTCCATCCCGATTCCCTTATCCAGTTTGACCGACTGCTCGTCGGGGACGTTCAGCAGCTTCTGGAGCAAGTCGGCGTGCTGGGCCGCGTCCTCGACGATCGTCAGCACGCCGTTGCCCTGCGAGAGGACGCCGTCGTAACTGAACGCCTGCGGGTTCTTGCGCCCGCGCGAGTCGAGTTCCTGGAGCATCCCGTGCATCCACGAGCCGACGAGCCGTTCTTTGGGCCGGCCGTCGTCCTCTGAGTGGAGGACGCCGACGCCCTGGCCGACGTCGACGACGTAGTTTTTCACCCGGAGGTGGTCCTCGTCGGTGATCGCCGAGAACAGGTCGTCCTCACCCTCCCGGCGGTAGCGCTCCTCCAAGAAGTCGTAGGCCTCCCGGGAGAACGGATCGAGCCCCGCGCCGACCTGGATCGGGACGTGATCGTCGAGGTCGTCGTTGAGTTCTGCGAGCAGGTCCTCGCGGACGTTCTCGGGGAAGACCGACAGCGGGTAGGCCTGGACGGGACTCTCGTACCAGTTTTGCTCGTCGGCCGCGGTGGCGTCGCCGCCGTAGCTCAGGCCCCGCTCGCCGGCGTCGGCGGTCGTGACGTTCCACTCGACGGTGTACCGGCGGCCGTCGGGTGTCTTCGAGTACTCGCGCAGCCCGTTGACCAGACAGCGCTTGAGCTCTGACTTGCCGGTCGCGGTCGGCCCCTCGAACCAGATGATCTTCTCGTCTTTCGCCCGACCGGCGGCGACCGACCGCAGGTCGTCGACGAATCCGTTGAGCACCTCGGTGTTGCCGAGGATCGCGTGTTCGCCGTCGTTGTGCGGATCGTCGAAGAAGCGATACCGCTCTTTCTCCTCACCTTCCTCGACCACGGTCCGGGTGCCGGCAGCCTCGATCGCCTCGAGCAGATACTTCGAGGCGTGGGAGGCGATCGACGGGTTCTCGAAGATCCGATCGACGTACGCCGCGAGGCTCATCGGCTCCTCGTAGGTCTCCTCTAGGGCGCGGTCGGCGTCACGGACGTAGTCGGTTCCTCGTGGCATGTTAGTCTTCCATCTCGGCTTTGGCGACCTCCGCGCCGGCGAACTCGAGTACTTCCTTGGCTCCCTCCTCGGAGTAGCCCTGTTCGATCAGCGCGTCGATCCACGACGAGCGTTCGTCGTCGTCGAACTCGTTGGCGCTGACCAGCGCGGAGAAGTTGATGTTGTGTTTCTTATCCTCCCAGAGCTTGCGCTCTAAGGCGCGGCGCAGACGCTCGTTGTCCTGTGGGTTGAACGCCTCGCCTTCGCGGGCTCTGCGGCTGACCCAGTTCGACACTTCCTGGCGGAAGTCCTCCTTGCGATCCTCGGGGATGTCGAGTTTCTCCTCGACCGACCGGAGGAACGTCTCGTCGGGTTCTTGTTCGCGGCCCGTGAGCTCGTCCTCGATGGTGTCGTCGTCGATGTAGGCCATCACGTGGTCCATGTACTTCTCGCCCTGGCGCTGGATCTCGTCGATGTCGTAGGCCAGCGCGTGACGGACGTCCTCGATCGCGCGCTCGCGGTACTCCTCGCGAACCGTCTCGAGGTAGCGGTAGTACTTCTCGAAGTTGTCTTCGGGAATCGAGCCGTGGTGTTCCAAGTTCTCCTCGAAGAAGTTGAACACCGTCAGCGGCGAGAGGAAGCCGCGCTGGCGGTGTTTGGAGTCCATGATCGCCTCGGCGATCTCGTCGCCGATAAAGCGTGGGGAGATGCCGACCATACCCTCGCCGATCTCGGCTTTGCTCTCTGCCTCCTCGCGGAGCTTCTTGACATCGATGTCGTCGCCCTCGTCAATCTCGCCGTTGTAGGCTTTGGCCTTCGAGAGCAGATCGACGGTCTCGGTGTCGGGTTCTTCGATGCGCGTGAGGACGCCGAACAGGCCCGCCATCTCCAGGGTGTGCGGTTCGACGTTGATGTCGGGCACGTCGGCGTTGTTCAACATCTTGTCGTAGATGTTGGCCTCGTCCTCGTAGGAGAGGACGTAGGGGAAGTCGATCCGCTTGGTGCGGTCGTTGAAGGCCTCCATCTTCTCGTCGCCCTTCTTGTCCTTGTACTCGGGCATGTTCGTCCGCCCGACGATCACCTGATCGATGTCGATCCGCGGGTTGTTCTTTGGTTTGATCGTCTGTTCCTGAGTCGCGTGCAGGAAGTCGTAGAGGAACTCCCGCTGCAGTTTGAGCAGTTCCTCACCGGAGAAGATCCCGCGGTTCGCGTTACAGAACGCCCCCGAGTAGTCGAACGCGCGCGGGTCGGACTCGCCGTAGATGGCGATCTTCGAGTAGTTGACGTCGCCAGTGAGTTCGGTCTCGTCCTGGTTTTTCTTGTCCTTGGGCTCGAAGGTCTCGAGTCCCTGGCGTTTGTTCTCGTCAGCGACGAAGCGGACGATCTCGACGTGGTTCTCTAAGACCTGCTGGAGGTCGTCGTCGTAGTAGGCCAGCAGCTTGTCCATGTAGAACTCGCTTTCGGGATCCAGCGCCTGCTCGTTCTGGATGGTGTAGGGCGCGTCTAAGTTCTCGTTGAGATCGTCGATGACCCGCTGGCGCTGCTCGAGCGGCAGCAAGACGAGGGGGTCCTGATTCATCGGCGAGCGGACGACATCGTCGGCCGGGTCCTGATCCTGGATGACGTCACAGAGGTTGGTCCACCGGAAAGTGTACATCCGCCCCTCGTCCCGGAGCGTGTAGTCCTCGAAGTACCGGCGGACCTGCTTGTCGAAGTGGGACTTCCCGGAGCCGACGGGACCGAGCAGGAGTTTGATCCGGCGTTCGGGGCCAAGCCGTCTGGCACCCGACTTGACCTTGTTGACGAATTCGTGGATCGATTGGTGGATCACCTTCCCGTAGAAGGTATTCTCACCATCGTTGAGCGGGTCCTCGCTGGCGAGCTGGTACTCGACCATCCCTTCGGTTTCGTCGTAGGTGGTCCCGTAGTAGTCGAACATGTCCGCGACGCGCTGGTGGGCGTTGCGGGCGATCTTCGGGTCCTCGTAGACGGCTTCTAAGTACCAGTCGAAGGACTTGGTTTCCCGCAGGTCTGCGGGCATCGATTCCTTGTAATCCGTACTGAGCTGCTCGAGTGTCTCGATGTCACCAGTCATGGTATCATTGGGTGCGGGTTCCCCCGATTGCGGTCGGCCGTGATCACACGGGACGTGGACGCAGCCGTCGGTCGACCTGCCGAATCCTCTCGTGGCCGAACTGACGGACTCCGTCGCGTCACCCGGCGTGACGGGAGCGGCTCGTCTCGTGTCGATGGCAGTGGTACTGACTCGCCGAGTGTCGGCCCGAGGAGCGTGGCCCTGTCGTGGGCGGCTATCAGTCGTGTCATGTGTCACCTATTGCCACTTTCCGTCGCGTGATACCCGTATGGGCATCGAGCAACGGTGCGCCGGGGACGGGCGCGGAGTGGATCGGTCCGGCGAACGGATACCGATAGTATTTAATGAGTGAGTAATCCAGCTACTTAGCCTTAGCCCCAAAAGGTATTTGTCAGGACTTTATTCCAGGAAAATACTGCCAAAACCCTATACTGATAGTCGGTATCACACCGCATATTCGACGGTCTACTACATAAGTTGCGGGCCTGCAATGGCCGTGTCAGCTCGCGCGCGCCGGGCTGGTCCACAACAGACAGTATCGATTCATACTGCCGGACGAACGACGAGACGCCGGACGCATGCGTGCGACCGTCCCCACAGGTGACGGCCGAAGTCGCAACCGGCTTCGGATTGACTGCTGTCCAGTAGTATCAGTGGCCGTCGGGACGAGTGGATGCCCGATCGATCGCACCACAGCAGCGACGGCATCTCCGGTCGGTAGTTCTCTGACCGGTGTCAGGCAGTATATACAGCCGGCGCACCTATCGATCGACATGTCGGATTCGGACACAGCCGGTGGGATCGATCGCTCGAGCGTGCCGGACAGCTGGGAGGTCTGGAGCGAGGGAGCCGACGGCCGGCTCGTCCTCGCATACCGGCCCGACGTGTTCAACGCCGCGGACTTTCCCGCACCGTGTCTCCCGACGCTGTATCTCACCCACGGCAAGCGAACCCGTCGACCGGGCGTCAATCCTGCCGACACTGCCGATTCAGAGGACTGGTTCGTCACGCTCTACCTCGAGCCGGACGTCTCACTGGACGAGACGCTTCGCGTCCCGACCCGCGAGGCGGCCGTCGAACGAACCGTCGAACTCGCCCGGCAGTTCGACGCCGGCGAAATCGACTACCGGGAACTGTATCAGGTACCGCGAGAGGCGTATTTCGAGCGCCTCGACGAGTTGACTGGCGGCAATCGCGACGACTGATCCGTCGTGACTGGCGCCCCAATTCAATATCTGCTGTGCCGGATTGTCGGCTGGCCCGCCGGGACGTGACCCTTAACCGCCAGTGGCGACTACCAGGTCCTATGTCGACCGTTACGCTCATCGGCTCCCGGCTGGCCGAACCGGGAACCGAGTTCGTCTACGAGGGCGAAGCCGACGCCTGCGCCGGCTGTCCCTACCGCAGTCAGTGTCTCAATCTCGAGCCGGGCACCAAATACCGCGTCACCGATATCCGCGAGAACGCACAGACGCTCGAATGTGCCATGCACGACGGCGGAGTCCGTGCCGTCGAAGTCGAACCTGCGCCCACGCGCGCAAACATCACTGGAAAAGGAGCCTTCGCCGGCAGCAAGACGAGCCTCCCCGGCCCCTGTCCGTACGTCGCGTGTCCGAGCCACGAGTACTGTGAGCCCGACGGCGTCGACTTCGACGAGGAGTATCGCATTCGGGAAATCGTCGGCGACCCGCCACACGAGGTCTGCCATCTCGACCGGTCGCTCGAGTTGGTCGAGCTCGAGACCGACGGCTGAGGGCGTTTGATAGTCGTCAGCACCGGTGTCAGTCCGATCGCGAGCCGTGCGGGTGGCCGAAACCTACTGTCCGACGTTATTCGAGGTCGCTCTCGTCGAGCCAGGACCCGGCCCAGCACTCGATTTCGCCGAAGACGGGCTCGAGCGATTCGCCCTTGTCGGTGAGACTGTAGTACGTCGCGATCGGGGCGTCTTCCTCGAGTCGGCGTTCGACAAAGCCCATCTCGCCGAGGTCGTCGAGGACGCGCGAGAGGGTTCGTGCGTTCGCGCCGGTCGAGCGTTTCAGCTCGTTAAAACGCTGTTCGCCGTCCAGTAGTTCGTGCAACACCGCGAGTCGCCACTTCGAGCCGATCTGCTCGAGGGAGGCAATGACAGGACAGGCGTCGACGGGGTGTTCGGACGGCTTCGTCTGTGGGGATGACATCAATACGACCTGCTATCGTTTTGATCGCGATCGGCTTTAGTGGTTCGGATCCGAACCAGCTAACGAAACGATAGCTTCTTGGCTTCGACCTGTTGCAGGTCGACCGGCTGATTCGTGCCGCTACCTGTCAGTCCGGCTCCGTCGTCTCCGGTCGTCCCAAACGATTAGATGGTTCCTGTGGTAAGCGCTGCTATGGATATCTGCGAGGCACTCCGGGCCGAATCCGGCGTCGTCGCCGTCGTCGGTGCCGGCGGCAAGAAGACGACGCTGTATACGCTGGCTGCACGGGCCAGCGAGTCGGACCGCCGGGCAGTCGTGACGGCGACGGTTCGGATCCCGATTTTCGACCGCCACGTCGAGGAGGTCATCGTGACCGACGAGCCAGAGACAGCACTCGAGAAAGTGGAGACGTGGCCGGTCGGCGTCGTGCCGGAACGCGAGAGCGAGGATCGGTACGTGGGGTACGATCTCGAGACGATCGACGACCTCGCCGCGGCCGACATCGCAGATGTCGTGTTGGTCAAAGCCGACGGAGCGCGGACACGCGAGTTCAAAGCGCCGGACGAGCACGAACCCCAACTCCCGCAGTGTACTGATACGGTGGTCCCGATCGCGAGCGTCCACGCAGTCGGAACGCCACTCGCTGCTGAACACGTCCACCGGCCGGAACGAGTGGCCGCGATTACGGGACGCGATCTCGGTGAGACGATCCGACCCGTGGATGTCGCCGACGTGCTCGCGAGCGACCGCGGCGGACTGAAAGGAGTACCGGACGGCGCAACCGTCGTCCCACTGCTCAACAAGGTCGATGACGCGACTCACCGGCGGGACGCCGAGGAAATCGCGACAACCCTCCTCGAGCGAGCCCCATCCGTCTCCCGCGTGGTACTGGCGCGACTGATCGACGACGATCCAGTGATTCAGGTGCTCGAGCGGTGACCACCCGGGCAGGCAGTATCAGTCTTCGAGTCGCCGGGCGGCCGCCTCGAGTTCGTCACGCGTATTGACGTTCTTGAAGGTCTCGAGCGTCGTTCGCTCGCGGATCTCGGCTTCGTCGACGACGACGTAGTCGAGGTCGAACAGTGGTTCGATGATCTTTCGCTCGTCGCGCTCGAGCGCGCGTTCGCAGGCGGCGGCCATTGGTGCGGCCCGGTAGACGGCCTGGGTGGTCTGGAACCACTTGTCGTCGACTCGCGGGACCGCAGCATCGTGACTTGCCGCACGGTCGAAGAGGTGCGCGATGAGGTCGGGATCGACGAAAGGCATATCGCAGGCGATGACGGCGGCGTACTCCCCCGTGGCCGCACGCAACCCAGTCATGATTCCCGCCATGGGACCGCGGTCGGGGACTGGATCGATCGCAAACGAGACGTCGGGACCGTCCTCGAGTGCCGTTTCGATCGCTGGCACCTGTTCGTCCCGGCAGTTGACGACGAGTTCGTCGACGAGCGGCTCGAGTCGGTCGACGACGCGGCGAATCATCGGCGTCCCGGCGAGGTCGCCAACGGCTTTGTCTCTCTGGCCGAAGCGCGTCGAGTGGCCGCCCGCGAGGACGACCCCCGTGCGCTCGGTTCGACCGGTCTCGGGGGGCATAGCCGAGCGTTCGCCGAGAACGTGGAAAAACTTCCCGCACGCGGTCGGCCTCGCGGGTCACGCCGACTGTCGCCAGAGCGCGCGGTACAGCGTCCACAGGTCACAGTCGAAGCGGTCGGCGAGCGACCGACAGCGCTCGAGATAGGTTTCGTACCCCGAAACTGACGGCGGATCTGGATACGGTCGGGAGAGTTCACCCGCCTCTCGGAGTGCCGCCCACACGCGGGGGCCGACCACGACGTATGCGTCGGGATCGACGAACATGCAAAACGCCGAGGCGATGGGGATATCGACGGCCTCGAGGGTGGTCAGCGCGTCAATCATCGCGGCGGCATCGTCCGCGTCGACGGCAGCCGCGATCACGTCGCGGACGGCCTCGAAATCGTTTTGCCAGAAGCGCTCTTCCACGTCCCGCCGCTTGGCGTCGGGATACGTCCCAAGAAAGCGCCGGTAGTACCATCTGACGACCCAGGCCGCATCCCGACGGCCGTACTTACCGGATTCGAACGCGGCCGGCAGCGTCTCGAGGGTCTCCGCCTCGACAGCGTACAGAGGCTCGTGTCGCTGATAGTCGCGCGCCTGGGAGTCCACGATCGACTTCGTAAGCGCCATCGTGTGCTGATTTCACATGCGGTGTCGTCAGCGTTTCCCCGCCAGAGTGACTGCTCGCATAATCCATCGAGTGCCAGAACGTGCCAGTATTATGGTAGAAAACCTCATGCATGCACAGATAGTGACTGGCATGCAACGGGTGCGACACCAGGAGAACCCACAATGTCCAGTGACAAAGAGCCAGTCAAGACGATCTGTCCGTACTGCGGTGTCGGGTGTGGAATCCAAGTACAGCCGGGCGACGAGCCCGGAGACGTCCAGTTCATGCCGTGGGGCGACGCCCCGGTCAACGAGGGCCGGATCTGTATCAAAGGCGGGGCGGCGACGGAGGTCGTCGACCACGAGGACCGCCTGACCGAGCCGCTGCTCAGAGACGACGACGGCGAGTTCCGCGAAGCCACGTGGGAGGAAGCTTACGAGTTCATCGTCGACGAACTCGAGCGGATCCGCGAGGACTACGGTCCGGACGCGATGGGCTTTTTCGCCTCCTCGAAGGTAATGAACGAGGAGAACTACCTGCTACAGAAGCTCGCGCGTCGGTATGGCACCAACAACGTCGACAACTGCACGCGGATGTGTCATGCCTCGACCGTCTGGGCGCTGCGGACCAGCCTGGGCGCGGGCGCGATGACCAACAGCATGCGCGACCTCCGCGAGGAGTGTGATCTGTTCTGGATTCAAGGCGCGAATCCCGGCGAACAACACCCCATCGCGAACAGCCAGTACTTCCGGCAGGCAGTGCTCGAGGGTGCGACCGTCATTCAGGTTGACCCGCACGCGAACAAGACGACGCGGTCGTTCCAGATCGACGACACGGACCGCCACCAGCATCTCCAGTTGAATCCCGGGACCGATATCCCGCTCTTGAATATCGTCCTCAAGACGATCCTCGAGCACCACGACGAAAACCCCGACGACGGCTGGATCGACGAGGAATTCATCGAGGAGCGCACCGAGGGGTTCGACCACCTGAAAGAGACGCTCGCGGACTTCGACATGGAGGCCGCAGCCGAAGAGTGTGGCATCGACCTCGAGGCCATCGAACTGGCCGCCGAGAAGTACGCCACAGCCGATAACGCGGCCATCTTCACCGGCATGGGGATGAGCCAGCACGCCTGTGGTGTCGACAACGTCCAAAACGAGATCAACCTGGCGCTGATCACGGGTAACCTCGGTCGCCCGGGAACGGGCGTCAACCCGCTACGCGGCCAGAACAACGTCCAGGGAACCTGTGACGTCGGCGCGATGCCGAACGTCCTCCCAGGCTACCAGCTCGTCGACGACGACGAGGCCCGCGAATCAGTCGAAGATGTCTGGGGTTTCGAGATTCCCGACGAGCCAGGGCTGACGAACGTCGAAATCTCCTACGAGGCCGGCGACTCGGTCAAGGGCCTGTACGTCATGGGCGAAAACCCCGTGATGAGCGAACCCGACGCCAACAGCGTCGCCGAGCGCCTGCAGGACCTCGAGTTCATGGTCGTCCAGGACATTTTCATGACCGAGACCGCGGAGTTCGCGGACGTAATCCTCCCGGCGACGACCTGGGCCGAACGCGGCGGTACCGTCACGAACACCGATCGGCGCGTCCAGCGCATGCGCGGCGTCGGGAAGGTCCACGAGAACACGAAACACGACCTCGAGATCGTCAGCGAGGTCGGGAAGCGGTTGTTCGAGGAGGAGGTGTTCGACTTCGACGACCCCGAGGTCGTCTTCGAAGAACTCCGGCAGGTCTGTCCGAGCTACCACGGGATGACCTACGACCTGCTTGGCGAGGAGGGACTGCACTGGCCCTGCTACGAACTCGGCGACGAAGGCGATCCGTTCCTCTACGAGGACGAATTCGAGACCGAAAGCGGACTCGGCCACATCGAGGGCGTCGAACACACCCCGCCGGCGGAGACGCCCGACGACGAGTACCCGCTGATCCTCACGACCGCGCGACTCGAGGAACACTACAACACCGGGACGATGAGCACGCGCTCGCCGACGCTCAACCGGCAGACCCCGGAGAACTTCGTCGACGTCCACCCCGAAGACGCACAGCGCTACGGCATCGAGGACGGCGAATACGTGAAACTGCACTCACGGCGGGGTGAAATAACGCTCGAGGCCCACGTCACCGAGGACACGAAGGAGGGCGTGGTGTGGACGACGCCACACTTCGCCGCCGCCTCGGCGAACCGGCTCACGAACCACGTGCTCGACGAGCGGGCAAAGATCCCCGAGTACAAGGCCGCCGCTGCGGAGATCGACGTCGACATCGAGCCCGCGGATCGAGCGGCTGGCGACGACTGAGATCGGCGGTATCAATCTGTGCCAGCACACTCCCGCCTCGTCGTTCGGGCACATCGAGTTAGACACCGAGGCCGGCACCGAACGGCAGTCTGACAGCGACAGCCACGTCCGGGCCAACACTGTCTCGAGACGCGAATCGGTCAGACAGCCAGAGGTTCATGGAGAATCGGGATAGCGGTAAGTTTTACAACGAGGTTCGTGGTGCGTTGGATGAGGTTCGATACCTAATGACAATGGACGCAGTCGTATACCAGGGACCGCACGACGTAGCCATCGAGGAGGTTGACGAACCAGAGATCGAGCACGAGAACGACGTGATAATCGATATCACGACGACATGTATCTGTGGTTCGGACCTCCATATGTACGAGGGACGAACCGCAGCCGATCCGGGGATCGTCTTCGGCCACGAGAACATGGGAACCGTCACCGAAGTCGGCGACGCCGTGACGACCCTCGAGGAAGGTGATCGCATCGTGCTGCCGTTCAACGTGGCCTGTGGCTTCTGTCGGAACTGTGAGAACGGCTATACCGGCTTCTGTACCAACGTCAACCCCGGTTTCGCCGGCGGTGCGTATGGGTACGTCGCAATGGGGCCGTACAAGGGCGGCCAGGCCGAGAAACTCCGCGTGCCGTTTGCGGATTTCAACGCATTGAAACTACCGGAAGGCGACGCACACGAGGACTCCTTCGCGCTGCTGGCGGACATCTTCCCGACGGGGTGGCACGGCACCCGACTCGCGAATCTCCAACCCGGCGAGTCGATCGCGATCTACGGGGCAGGTCCGGTCGGGTTGATGGCTGCCTACAGCGCCAAGATTCAGGGCGCCTCCGAGATCTACGTCGTCGACCGCGTCGAAAGTCGCCTCGAGATGGCCGAGGACCACTGTGACGCCCACGCTATCAACTTCGAGGAGGGCGACCCGGTCGAGCAGATCGTCGATGCCCACGGTGACGAAGTCGACAAGGGCGTCGACGCCGTCGGCTATCAGGCGATCGACCCCGAGACGGACCCGGGCGACGACGCCTACGATCCGGCCCGGGAGAACCCTGCGGTCGTCCTCAACCAGCTCATCGAGACCGTCCGCCCGACTGGCCAACTCGGCATTCCGGGGCTGTACGTGCCGTCCGATCCCGGCGCGCCCGACGAGATGGCGGCACAGGGACGGCTCGGCATCGACTTCGGCAAACTCTTCGAAAAGGGGCTGAAGCTCGGAACTGGCCAGTGTAACGTCAAAGAATACAACCGGGAGCTGCGAGACATGATCATCGAGGGACGGGCCGACCCCAGCTGGGTCGTTTCCCACCGCGTCGGCCTAGAGCGGGCACCCGAAATGTACGAGAAGTTCGACGAACGCGAGGAAGGCGTCACGAAAGTCTTGCTGGAGCCATAGCGCTCCGTCGTTGACCGCCATTTTTCATCGAGCGTCTGCGGGCTGCCGTCCGACAATATCAGCTTCGCAGCCAGGCTTTCGGGTGGTCGTCGCGAAGGTGATCCTGATACCGTTTGATCAACTGGGGGTACGATCCCGCAACCGCATACCAGTCGCAGTGGTCACATTCTCGTTCGACCGTGTCAGTCGCGCTCTGTACGTATCCGCCGCGTTGGTGCATACTCATCGCGCTCTGCTGTGACGATATAGCCTTTCTGTCTCGGCCGGAGAAACAGGTATGGTCCAGACTGACATAGCCTGCTGTATGTGCCAGTACTGCAGTTACTCCTTTCACGACGGCTGGACGCGGCTGCTCGAGTACGACGACATCTATCAAGATGCCCTCCCCGACCGAGTAGCCGACCAGTCGACACACGGCTTTCACGAGTCCTGGGAAGAACTCAGTGACGAACTCGAGTGGTAGGACAGCGAGTGGCGAGCTTGCCACTGCACTCCATCCGCCAATCACACGACGGCCCAGCGACCAGCGCAGAGCGCGGGTCAGGAGGCATGCGAGAGGGGGAACGGATCGGTGACGGGCTCGGCCAGTTCTGGTTCGTCGTCATCGATCAGACACGCCTCGAGTTCTTCGCGAATCCGCCGTTCGTTCATCGAGCGACCGATGATCACCAGTCGCGTGCGACGGTCATCCTCGGGCCGCCACTCGCCGATCGGGCCAGCTTGAACCGAGGGACCGGCCTGACTGACGCCGATCACGTCGTCGTGGGTAGCGACGTGACAGACGCCTTTGGCCCGGACGATCGACCCGTCCCAGTCCTCGAGCCAAGCTGCAAGTCGTGCCGGGTGAAACGGGCGGTCAGAGCGGAAGACGAACGACGAGACGCCGTGTCGGTCGGCCACGCTCTGTTCGCTGTCGTGGGCGTGATCGTCTCCACCTCGAGGTCCCTCCTCGCCGTGGTCGTGCCCCTCCCCGCGCAGGTGGCGTTTCCATCCCGGCGAGCGCTTCGCCGTCTCGAAGTCGAACGCACCGGTATCGAGGACGATGTCCGGGTCCACCTCACAGTAGGTCGTCCGGAGCCGTTTCGCCCGCGGTTGGAGAGTGTCGACGACGGCCTCGATCTCCTCGAGTGCCTCCTCGGGGACCATATCGGACTTGTTGAGCAGCAAGACATCACAGAACTCGATTCCCTCCACGAGAACCTCGCTCAACGGTCGGTCTTCGTCGGGTTGGGCGTTCTCCGGGAGTTGCTCCCCAGCGTCGAACTCCTTCCAGAACCCGTACGTATCGAGGACGGTCACCATAGTGTCAACTCGGAACAGGCTCGTCGGGTCTACGTCGCTTGCGTCCGTCCCGTCGGTGAACACCTGCGCGATCGGAATCGGTTCGCTGATCCCCGACGCCTCGACCAGCAGGTAATCGAAGTCGCGACGCCGTGTCAGTCGCGTCGCTTCCTCGAGGAGATCTCCCTGTAGCCGACAGCAGATACAGCCGTTCGAGAGGTCGACGATGCCCTCGTCGTCGGACTCTCGAGCGAGCAGTTCCGCGTCGACGTTGATCTCCCCCATATCGTTGACGATCACCGCGATCCGCCGGTCGCCCGGATTCGACAGGACGTGGTTGATGAGCGTCGTCTTCCCCGCACCGAGATAGCCGCTCACGATCGTCACGGGAGTCGTGTCGTTGCGAGCCATGCGATAGCAGATGTCACGATAGAAGCGCTACTAAGTGATCGGGTCGCTGTCACTGACAGTATCGCACACGAAACTGTCGCGAGCCGACCTCGAGCAATGTGTACCCGCTCTGGACGGCTTTGCGGTCGGGCGATCCGATTCAGACACAGTCCGGACGAGTGTCGATGCGTCGCTCACTCGCCAACGCGGTCGCCGGCCACGTCACTCGCACTCGAGAACTCGCCCCGATCTGAAGCTCTGCTGTCGATAGGACGGCGCGTTACTCGTCAGGAAGGCGGCTCTTGCGGTAGATTTTCGCGGTTTCCATGTCGACCTCGTCGAGTCCGACAATAATGTCCTCTTCGGGGGTCAGCTCCTCGGCCTCCCAGCTCTCGAGGAACGTGATGGCATCCTCGCGGTTGGCGTAGGGGCGTGGGTCGATCCCCATCGGATCGTCGAGAATCTCTTTCGCTGCCTCTTTGTCGGTAATGAGAACGTAGTGCGCTTCCGTTGCGTCGATGAGGTCTTCGGTCTGGTAGTCGGTCGTCCACGCACCTTGGATCGGCGAGTCGGGTGCCGACGACACTTTGTAGGCGAACAGACAGCCCGGCAGGTCGAAGACGGCCGCCTGTCCGTTCTCGTGGACGAGTTGGCTATTGCCGAAGTACTTCGTGACCGGCATGCCACAGACGTCACAGCGTTGGGAGTCGGTAAACTCGACCGGACCTTCCTCGACGCCCTCGAGCGAGGGTTCATATACGTGTGCGGGCAGGTCATCGCCTTCGGAATCGGTTCCGCCGAGGCAGCCGGCAATGCCCGCGGTCACACCCATCCCGAGCGCGCCCAGCAGTCGCCGCCGCTCGAGCCCGTCGCGTTTGCTCATATCTCCCTGTAGCGGCCCAGTAATCAAAACCGACATGGTACAGGTGTCGAATCCGGTTCGGACGTGATGTCGGCCTCGAAACGCACGCTCACTCGAGTCGTGCTTTCGCCAGTCGGTGACGGGCGCGGAACATAGCTGCGAACCCCGGCTTCGAGAACGGTTCGGCGGCGTCGCCGAGCGGTCCGAACGGCAGTTCGTAGTCGACACGATCTAGGACGACGGTCCGATCGTCGTCAGCGAAGAAGGTGTGCGTGTGTTCCCACCGGTCGAACGGGCCGTGGACCATCTCGTCGCGGAAGTATGCCGAACCATCCTCGCGTTCGCGGTCCGTAATCACTGACGTCCAGTGCTGTCGCGGCCCGACACCGAACGGCTGGATCGACAACGCGACTTCCGAGCCGGGCTCGAGCACGTCGGGATTGGCCTCGCCGTCCGGCCCGATCACGCGTTCGACACGTAAGTTCAGCCAGTCGGGCGTCACTTCCTTGAGGCCGGTAATCCGGGAGTGAAACGCCCAGACGTCGTCGAACGACGATCGGACCGTCGTCTCGCGTTCGTACGTTGGCATGGACACGTCTACGGTGGCCACCCTGAAAACAGCGGTCCCGAAATCGGCGGCGACGGAGCACGCCAAGCGGTGTCTGTTCCGCTGTCTTACTTCAGTCGCTCCTGTAGGAACGACGGGTGAGCTGCGGTGACGCCGTCGATTTCGAGCAGTTCGTCGGAGATGATCTCGCCGAGTGCGTCGCCGTCTTCGGCACGCACCTCGGCCATCAGCATGTGGTCGCCGCTGGAACTATACAGTGCCTCGACCTCCTCGAGGTTCTTGATCGCCTGCGTGGCCTCGACGTAGCGTTCGCTCGCGACATCGAGTCCGACCAGCGCGATCGTCTGGCTCGAGAGTTTCTTCGGGTCCACGTCGGCGGAGTAGCCGACGATGACGCCCTCGTCTTCGAGCTGGTTGATGTACTTTCGAACCGTGGGTTTCGAGACGTTCGCCCGCTCGGCGATCTCGGCGTAGGACGCCTGTGCGTCCTCCTCGAGCACCTCGAGAATTCTATCTTCCGTCGCCTGCGCACTCATAGCAATACGTTTTGCTTCGACGGGAAAATATCTTTTGTATACGAAAACGACAGACATCCAATCAGAACAGCCCGACGTTTTGGCTGGCGAGAACGGTGCTTGCGGGCGATTTCGACTGCGGATTCGGTCAGTCGACCCCGCGAGCGACCGGCTCTCGAGGCGGACTCGACGCGGAAAACGAAACTGCTTCGGACAGGTGGACTCGAGACGGCACCCGACTGTCAGCTTTGGACCGGCGTCGACAGTCGGATTACGTGTGTCGCTCGAGCAGGTCGTAGCTGCGCTCCCACTCGGCGTCGTCGTCGAAGTACCGTTCGGCCAGCGGCTGATCGGGCATCTCGCCGACAGCGTGTTTCTCCTGCTGGTAGGACGGCCGGTCGTCCTCGACGTAGTAGCGGCCGGTCAGGACGGTCCCCTCGTTGAGGACGTCCTCGGTCTCGCGCATCATCCGGGCGGCTTCTTCCCGGTCGGAGACGTCGAAGTCGTAGTCGTCGGACTCCTGAATGTCGACGTAGGGGACGTACTGGCGGGCGTCCTTGTTCCAAGTCGGACACTGGGTCAGGAAGTCGATGTGGGCGAAGCCGTCGTGTTCGATGGCTTCCTTGATGATCTCCTTGGCCTGGTTGGGGTTGACGGCGGCAGTGCGGGCGACGTAGCTCGCACCGGCTGTCAGCGACTGCGACAGCGGTCGGATCGGCGTCTTCGCGCTGCCCGAGGGCTGTGTTTTGGACTTGTGGCCCTTCGGACTCGTCGGCGATGTCTGACCCTTCGTCAGACCGAAGATCTCGTTGTTGAAGACGATGTACGTGATGTCGTGGTTCTCCCGGGCCGAGTGGATGAAGTGGTTGCCACCGATCCCGTAGCCGTCGCCGTCACCGCCCGCGGCGATGACCTCGAGTTCGGGGTTCGCGAGCTTGGCGGCTCGAGCCACGGGCAGCGAGCGGCCGTGGATCGTGTGGAAGCCGTAGGTGTCGAGATAGCTGTTGAGCTTGCCCGAACAGCCGATTCCAGTAACGGTCAGCACTTCTTCGGGCGTCTTGCCGGCCTCCGGCAGCGCCTGTTTCAGCGCCTTCAGGACGCCGAAGTCGCCACAGCCCGGACACCAGGTCGGCTGCGGTTCGACACCGGGCGTAAACTCGTCCCGGTCGATTTCCCGTTCCTCTCCGATCGCGTTGAATGCACTCATTGGTCAGTCACCTGCAGCTGGTTCGATTCGTACCTGTGCGGTCGGTTCGCGGTCTTCCTCGACGAAGTTGACTTCGTAGCCCTCGACGATCTCGGCGGGCTCGAAGGGGTTGCCGTTGTACTTCAGCAGGCTGGTCAGCTTCTCGCCGAACCGGCCCAGTTCCTTCTGGAGCAGGCCGCGGAACTGCGCGGTCGCGTTCATCTCGACGACCATCGCCTCGTCGACACTCTCCAAGAACTCGGTCACTTCGGCCTCCGCGAACGGCATCATGTCAGAGACGCTGATACCTTTCACCGAGTGGCCGTCGTCGTTGAGTCGCTTGACGGCCTCCTCGACGGCACCCTGACTCGAGCCCCACGTGATGACGCCGTAATCGGCCGTTTCGTCGCCGAAGTACGTCTGGGTCGACGACTCTCGGCTGTCGAGGTCCTCGCGGATCGACTCGAGTTTCTCGAGGCGTCGGTCCATCTGGGCGACGCGGTTGTCGGGGTCCTCGTTGATGTGGCCGACGGGGCTGTGTTCGTTTCCGGTCGCGAGGAAGCGCCCGCCCTTCTGGCCGGGAATCGAGCGCTGTGCAACGCCGTTTTCGGCGTCCTCGTAGTTGAAGCGCTTGAACTTCCCGGAATTGTCGTGGGCGGCTTCCCGGAGTTCCTCCTCGGTCAGCGTCGCGCCCAGATCCGGCTGCGGTTCGCGGTCGAAGAACTCGACGTCGACGTTGGTGTTCTCGCCGGAGAGCTTCTGGTCGTAGATGATGATCGACGGAATCTGATAGTCCCAGGCGATCTCGAACGCCAGTCGAGTCTGCTCGTAGGCTTCCTCGATGTTCCCGGGCGCGAAGACGACGCGCTGGGAGTCACCCTGACTCGTATAGAGGATGTGCTCTAAGTCGGACTGCTCGGGTTTCGTCGGCATCCCGGTCGAGGGACCGGCACGCATGGCCTCGATGAGGACCAGCGGCGTCTCGGTCATCTCTGCTAAGCCCAGCGGCTCGCTCATCAGAGCGAAGCCACCGCCGGAGGAGCCGGACATGGCCTTCACGCCGGCGTGGCTCGCGCCGACCGCGAGCGCGGCGGCGGCGATTTCGTCTTCGACCTGCTCGGAGACGCCGCCCATGTCGGGGAAGTTCTGGCTGAGGATGGTAAAGACGTCCGTCCAAGGCGTCATCGGGTAGCCAGCGATGAACCGACAGCCGGCGTCGATCGCGCCGTAGGCGATCGCGTTCGAACCCGACAGCAGCGCCTGCTCGGTCTCGTGGGAGCCCTCTGGGGCTCGCAGGTCGTGCTCGAAGTCGTATTCCTCGGTGACGATGTCGTAGGCCTCGTGGAGGATCTCGAGGTTCGCCTCGAGAATGTCCCCGCCCATCGCGTCGGACATTAGGTCCTCGATGTGTTCGAGATCCATCTCGAGCAGCGCAGCCGTCGCGCCAACCCCGGCGGTGTTACGCATGACCTCACGACCGTGATCTCGTGCGAGCCCGCGGAGGTCCATCGGGAAGACGTGCCAGTCGTTTTCCTCGGCACGGGCCTCGAGATCGAGGGCCTCGACGTCCTCCTCGCTGATGAGTCCCTCGTCGTAGATGATGATCCCGCCCTCGCGGAGTTCATCGAGGTTCTCCGAGAGGGGCTTGATCTCTTCGTTGCCGTAGAAGGCGTCTTCCTGTGGGTTTCGGGCGAAGGAGTCACCCAGTGCCAGCAGGAAGTTGTAGCCGTCTCCACGTGACTGTACCTCGTGGTCTGCGGCACGAATCTCGACGTACGTGTGGCCGCCGCGAATCCGCGACGGATAGTGTCGGTGAGTGAATACGTCGAGCCCCGAGCGCATCAGCGCCTTGGCGAAGTTCTGGCTCGTCGAGTCGATCCCGTCGCCGGAACCGCCTGCGATTCGCCAGATAAGTTCGTCGCTACTCATAGTGGATCAGTGGCCGATGGGCCAACCGTATCCGAATTTCGGACTACCGTGCCTAAAGCCTTTGCTATGGATTGACAAGTATCTTTCGTGAAGAATGAACATCCATTGAATAATATGCATGGAAGATCATTATCGATAAGTCGACGCCGCGTTCTGCCCTAATCACATCAGGGAAATCTGTCACTGCCGGGGAATCGACCGGCGATACTTTTTATACCCTATTCATGCTATCCAGTCTCATGGGTTACATCGTTCGGATGCCGAAACTCGGGCTCGAGATGGAACGCGGAACGCTTCTTGAATGGGCGATCGACGAGGGCGACTCGGTCTCCGAGGGAGAGTTGGTCGCGGAAGTGGAGTCCGAAAAGAGCATCGGCGAGGTTGAGGCCCGCGAAGACGGCGTGTTGCGCCGGACCTACCTCGAGGCCGATGAGACGGTCCCGCCGGGTACCCCGATCGGGATCGTCGCACCGGCGGAGGCCGACATCAGTGAGATCGAGGCCGAAGCGACGGCCGACCTCGAGGCCAACGTCGAGGTCGAGGAGGCCGAATCCGAGCCGGAATCGGACGAGACCACAGCCGGACCGGCCACAACCGAGCGCGACACCAGCGCCGGCACTGCGACAGCCGACGAGGTTCATGCGTCGCCCCGCGCTCGAGACCGAGCGGACGAGCTAGGTGTCGAGCTGTCGACCGTCGAGGGAACCGGCTATCAGGGGTCGATCACCGAAGAAGACGTCGAACGAGCGGCCAGCGAAGGCGCGGGCGGCGGCGAACCGGACGCCTCGCCGCGAGCGCGCGCTCGCGCCGACGAACTGGGCGTCGATCTCGCGACCGTCGAAGGAACCGGCTATCAGGGCGCGATCACCGAAGACGACGTCGAGGCAGCCGCCGCTGCCGAGACCGGCGGGACGAGCCGAACGCTCGCGGAGGAACGGCCGTTCGGCGGGATGCGCCAGACGATCGCCTCGCGGCTGAGCGAGAGCTACCGCGAGGCCGTCCACGTGACCGTCCACCGCGAGGCCGATGCCGAAGCGCTGCTTTCGGCTGCCGACGCCGCCGACGACGCCCTCGAGACCGACATTTCGGTTCAAGATGTCCTCCTTCGGGCCGTCTCGGCGACGCTTGCGGACCACCCTGCGTTCAACGCAACGTTCGAGGACGATGTTCACGAACTCTGGGAGGAGCACAACCTCGGCATCGCCGTCGATATCGAACAGGGGCTGATCGCGCCGGTGCTCCCGGACATCGAGAGTAAATCGCTCTCGGAGCTCGCCGACGAACGACGGGACCTCGTCGGCCGCGCAACCAGCGGCGACTACACGATGGACGACCTACAAGGCGGGACGTTCACCGTGACGAATCTCGGCGTCCTCGGCGTCGAGGCGTTCGACCCGATTATCAACCCGCCACAGGTCGCCATCCTCGGCGTCGACGCCATCGCCGAACAGCCAACCCGCGGCGACGACGACAGCATCGAGTGGCGGCGCCACCTCCCGTTCGATCTCTCGTTCGACCATCGGGTCGTCGACGGCGCGGACGCGGCCCGTTTCCTCGAGACGCTCGTCGACTATGTCGAAAACCCGTGGCCGCTCCTTCCCGAGGACGTCGCCGACGCGGCCGACCGCGGGGCTGCCGGGGCAGAGACGGAGATGCCCGGCCGATCGGTCACCGCCACGAACCCCGAGGGCATGCACGGTCGCATCGAGGCCGGCTCCTTCGAGTGGACGTACGACGAACCCGAATCCAGCGGTGGCACCGAGACCGGCCCGACCCCGGTCGATGTCGCGCTCGGCGGCCTCGCCTCGTGTCTCTCGTTGAGTACCAGATTTCAGGCGAGCAAACGCGACATGTCGGTCGAGGAGATCCAGGTCGATGTGGACGCGACGCCAGAGGAAGGAGGCGTCGAGGACATCGCAGCGACGATCCGGCTTGCGACCGACGAAGACGACGAGGCCGTCGACCGGCTCGTCGACCTCGGAGAGCGGGGCTGTCACGTCTCGCAAATGCTTCGGGAGGATCTGGAACTCGACCTCTCCTGGGAGCGCCTCTAAAATCGGTGGGACGGACTCGGTCTGTGGTCCGTCACTCCGGATACGTCCGGTTCGGCTCCGGCATCGCGTCGACGTTCGCCGCGGTCTCGAAGATCGCGCCGTTGAGTTCGTCGGCCGTGTCAAAGTACCAGTATTCGGTGCCGCCGTAGTTGCCGCTCTGGATGACCGGCATGCCGGCGTCTTCGAATTCCTCGACGACCGCGTGCGGATCGTCGAAGGCAAAACAGGCGACGTGGTGGAGCCCTTCGCTGTGTTCCTCGAGGTGCTCCGTGTAGATGCTCTCTCCCTCGAGTGGTTCGATTAGCTCGATCATCGTCTCACCAAGCTGGGTGAGCGCAAGCACCATCGAATACTCGTGAGACTCGCCGCGATAGGTTCGATCGGTGAGCGTCGGCGGCTCGAATCGATAGACATCCCACGGACCGACCCCGAGGATCGAGCCGAATCGGTCCATCCCGTCGTCGATGTCCTCGACGACGAACGCGACCTGTGACAGCTCCGGAATCTCGACCGCCAATTGTGGAATGTTGTCAGTCACCATTGTGGCAACCACCGCTACCACGACGGTCGAGGTAATGGTTTGCCCCCGGGCTCAGCGCGGGCTACTCCGTCCGCCCCTCGTCGACAGCGTCGACCTCGAAGCCGCCGGCCCGCGCGCCCGCCTCGAGCGCCGCGTGGACATCCACGAGCCGCGGCCCATCAGGGACCGGTGTCAGTTCGACCGTCGCGTCCGTCAGTTCGAGTTCGCGCTCGCCGTCGGCACCGACGACCCCGTCGGGCACGTCGAACGCGACGGACTCGTTGGGCTCGAGTCGCTCGCACGCCGTGACACCGATCGTCGCCGTGACGCCCGGCGCGACGATCGCGCGGACGGATCGCGGTGCGTCCGTGGGGTCGGCGAGTCGAACGGCGACGCCGCCAGGATCGGTTGGCGACAGCGGCTCGAGCGCACCTGCAACGGCTGGGAGCCCGATGTCGCCGGGATGGGCCTGCGAGACGACCCCGCCGCGGAGATCGGACGGATCGAGCAGCGCGCGGGTCCCGATAAACGACTGCGAGGAGACCTCGGCAGCCGCGAGCCCGGTCAGCCGCCGCTCGCCGACCGGCGTCTCGGCGCGTGCGTCGACCATGCCGTGTCGCGTCGTCACTGCTTCGGCTGAGACCATCCCGGTCGCGATGAGCCCCGCCGCTGCGCCCGCAACGGTGCCGTCGACGGCCGAGGGAACGACGTTGTTCGTCCCCGTCGAGACGGCAACGAGCGGGACGTCGCCGAGTTCGAGCGCAGCGTCGCGGGTCGTGCCGTCGCCGCCGAGGACGACCGCAACGTCGGCCGCCTCGCGAAACGTTGCCGCCGCCCGACGGGTATCTGCCGGACTCTCCTCGATCGACAACTCGAGCGTCGTCGCGTCGATCTCCGCAGGTGCTTCCCCGACCACGTGGTCGGCGATCCCCGTCCGATCGGGCATGACGAGCATCTCGAGGGGCTCGCTGGCGACGGTCAGGCCGTCGCAGACGCATTCGGCAACCCGACGCTTCGCGTAGTTGTCGACGACGCTCGCACCGCCGGTGAGCCGGCGAATGTCACGGCCTGCAGCGGGGTTGACGATCAGTCCGAGAGTCGCCACGTGGAGGCCCCGCTATGTGATCCGCTCGATTGCGGCTCTGACATCGTCGTCTCCAGGCAGGACCTCCTGCTCGAGCGGTGGACTAAACGGCATGTGCGTATCCGGCGTCCCGACCCGCATGATCGGTGCGTCGAGGCTGAAGAACGCCTCCTCTTGGACGCGTGCGATGATCTCCGCGTGCGTGCCATACGAGAGCGGGCTCTCGTCGGCGACGACCAGCCGGCCAGTCTTCTCGACGCTCTCGACGATCGTGTCGGTATCGAGCGGGTACAGCGAGCGCGGGTCGATGACTTCGACGCTGACGTCGCCCTCGAGGGAGTCGGCCACGCCGAGGGACTCGCCGACGAGTCGCTGGGTGGCGACGACGGTGACGTCTTCACCTTCGCGTTCGACGGCTGCCTCCCCGAGTGGGACCGTATAGTCCTCGTCGGTCGGCACTTCGCCCGACTGCTCGTAGATCATCTTGTTCTCGAAGACGAAGACGGGATCGTCCGAGCGGATGGCGGCTTTCGTCAGCCCTTTCGCGCTCGCGGCGGTTCCCGGTGCAACGGCTTTCAGCCCAGGGAAGTGGGCGATCCAGGTGTGGACCGTCCCCGAGTGCTGGCTGGCAGCACCCATCCCACCGCCCTCTGTCGTTCGGACGGTGACTGGTAGTTCGGCTTTCCCGCCGAACATGTAGTGCATCTTCGCCATCTGGTTCATGATCTGTTCCATCGAGACGCCCATGAAATCCGAGAACATGAGCTCGACGACCGGCCGCGTGCCGGTCGCCGCCGCGCCGGTCGCAGCGCCCATAAAGCCGGCCTCGCTGATCGGCGTATCCCGAACCCGCTCCTCGCCGAACTCCTCCAAGAGGCCACTGGTTACCTCGAGGACGCCGCCGAAGACGCCGACGTCTTCGCCTATGAGGTAGACGTCCTCGTCGTGCTCGAGTTCTTCGCGGAGGCCCTGTCGGATCGCCTCACGGACGGTCATCGTCTCGGTCTCGAGTTCCAGTTCTGCCTGTGCAGTCATCGGTGGTCACCTCCGTTCGCGCCGCCGTCGGTGCGCGCGACGTTCGCGAATCGCTCGAGTTCCGGCGGCTGGTCGACGAACATGTCTTCGTAGGCCGCGCTCGGTTCCGGTGCGTCCGTCTCCTGTGCGTATTCGACGGCGTCGTCGATCGACGCCTCTATCTCGGCTCGAAGGTCGTCGAACTCCTCTTGGGTCAGTTCACCGCGCTCGATCAGTCGGTCTTTGAACGATTCGATCGGGTCCTGCTCCCGCCAGCGCTCGACCTCCTCGTCGTCGCGGTAGGGCTCCTCGTCGCCCTCGTAGTGACCGCGATAGCGGTACGTCTGGGCCTCGACCATCGTCGGCCCGTCGCCGGCGCGCGCTCGCTCCCGGGCTTCGGCGACCGCTTCCGCGACGGCGGTGATATCCATGCCGTCGACGGTCACGCCGGGAATATCGTAGGCCTGGGCCGTATCGCTCAGGTTTTCGAGGTTGTGCTGTTTTTCGACTGGCGTTCCCTCCCCGTAGTGGTTGTTCTCGACGACGAAGATTGCCGGCAGGTCCCACGTCGAAGCGAGATTGATCGCCTCGTGGACCTGTCCCTGGGCGACCGCGCCGTCGCCGAGGAAGCCGACCGCGACCTGGTCGCGGTCCTGATAGTCAATCGACAGGGCCGCGCCGGTGGCAAGCGGCGGCCCCGCGCCGACGATGCCGTTCGCACCGAGCATCCCAGCGTCGACATCCGCGATATGCATCGAGCCACCCTTGCCGTTACAGTAGCCCTCGGCCTTGCCGTAGAGCTCGGCCATCATGTACTTCGGATCGAGCCCCTTCGCGATACAGTGGCCGTGCCCGCGGTGTGTGCTCGCGATGTAGTCGTCCGGATCGAGCGATGCACAGGCCCCGACACCGACCGCCTCCTCGCCGATATAGAGGTGAACGAACCCCGGTATTTCGCCGTCTGCGAACCGATCCCCCGCCTCCTCATCGAACGCCCGTATGGTTACCATCCGACGCAATGCTTCCCGTCGACCATCCGCACTTTCAAGGTCAAAATCTGCCATGTGCGTAGCATGGGGTACGACACCATTGCACATATATCTAGCATTTATAAGCAGGTGGTATTATCCGGTAAACACCTCAGGAAACGAGACTTTCAGCGACTCGAGACGAACACTCCGTGACGGTCGTCGTCCAGTGATCGATCACGACGGCAGCGACGACAAATCGCACACTCTCCGCCGATCTCGCACCACACGGCCCAGCGACGGCTCGCCGTCTACGTTCGGTGCTGCCCGACCGCCCCGCGTTACCGCTCGAGCCCGTCAGGACTGACCGGCTCGAGGCCGGTCTCGGCGAGAAAGTCGGCGAGAAACGCGGCGCGGTCGGGAATCTCGGTCGGCCGGTGGGAGTCAGTGCCGACGGTCACGGCCACGTCGTACTCACGGAGGATGGACAGAAATCGATCGGACGGGTGGACGACGCCAGCGTCGGACAGCGCCCGGCCGGCGTTGATCTCGGGAACCGTCCGCGACTCGGTAAACGCCCGTGCCACGCGCCGGTAGTGGTTGTCGGTTGCCCGACCTCGAAGCGGCGGCGTCCGCTCGAGCAAGTCGACGTGTGCCGCGATTTCGAAGAGTTCTGACTCGACGAGTGCGACGAGTTGGTCGAAATAGTCGTCGACGACCGCGTCGCGTTCGGCCTCGCTCATCGTGTCGAAGTGGGATGGAACCTGCACATTTTTGCCATCGATGTCGTGAACGCTGCCGATCGCGTAGTCGAACTCCGCCTCCGCGAGGAACGTCTCGATCGCAGCCTCGTCGCGTGAATCGTAGTCCATCTCGACGGCGTCGTAGATCGTGAGGTCGAACTCCTCCCGCAAGCGGTCGATCCCCTGTCGGCGGCGCTCGTAGGTGAGATCGAGATTGAACCCGTAGACACTGCGAATCGACGCGTGGTGGTCGCGCGTGGCCACGTTGCAGTGGTCGGCGACGCCGATGCCCTCGAGGCCGGCCGACTCGGCGGCCTCGACCATCGATCGGAGGAACTCACCGTCCGAATAGTTCGAGTGGACGTGAAAATCCCGCATACGTCGTCGACCACGGAAGGCGGGTTAGGTGTTCCGCTCGAGGACTATCGTTCGAATCGATATACTGTCGACTGTGGTTGTTTGTGAACGGAGCCGGTGGCGTGAGCGGAAGAAAAACGTCGTGTACTGCTACCGTGGCTGCACGGAATCACCACGTCCTCCCCAGCCGATTCGCTCACGCTGTTCGCTCATCCCTCGCACGAATTCGTGCCACGGCTTGCTTTCCGCTCACCGCGGCACAGCGCGTGCCACCGCAGGCCAGAGCAGTGCCGGTGAAGGGAGTTTATTCGTTTCGCGGGTTGCTCGGGTGGTAGTCCGTGTCGTACTCGCCGGGCTGGTCGTCGACGCGGTCGGGGTTGAGTCGGCCCGACAGGAGCATGAAGTCGACGAGCGTGAGCGCGAGCATCGCCTCGACGACGGGGACCCCACGCGGCGGGAGCACGGGGTCGTGGCGGCCAATAACCTTCTCCTCTTTTATTTCGCCGGTCTCCCAGTCGGCGGTCTGCTGGCTCTTCGGGATCGACGTGGGTGCATGGAGCGTGACCTCGCCGTAGACCGGTTCGCCGCTCGAGATGCCGCCCTGAATGCCGCCGTGGTCGTTCTCGACGGGCGTCGGGTTGCCCTCGTCGTCGAACTCCCAGTCATCGTTGCGCTCCTTGCCGGTCCACTCGCGGGCCTCGCGGCCGAGGCCGAACTCGAAAGCGGTCGCCGCTGGGACGGCCATCATGGCCTGGCCGAGTCGCGCGGACAGCGAGTCGAATCGGGGTGCGCCGAGGCCGACGGGAACGCCCTGGGCCTCGAAGTAGATGCTCCCGCCGATGGAGTCGCCCTCGTCCTGATACTCCGCGATCAGGTCCTGCATCTCCTCGGCGGTTTCGGGGTGAGCACACCGGACGTCGTTTTCTTCCGAGTGCTCCTTGATCTCCTCGAAGCTCACTTCGGGAGCCTCGACATCGCCGATCTGGTTGACGTGGGCCTTGAGTTCGATCCCCTCTCGCTCGAGCAACTTCTTCGCGATCGCGCCCGCGGCGACCCAGTTGACCGTCTCACGCGCGGAGGAGCGGCCGCCGCCGCCCCAGTTGCGCGTGCCGAACTTCGCCGAGTAGGTGAAATCGCCGTGGCTCGGCCGCGGCGCGGTGATGAAGGGTTCGTACTTGCCCGAACGGGCGTCCTTGTTCTGGATGACGAGCCCGATCGGCGTCCCCGTCGTGTAGCCATCTTGAATCCCGGATTTAATCGAGACGTCGTCGGGTTCGCCGCGGCTGGTCGTGATCATCGACTGGCCCGGCTTGCGCCGATCGAGGTCTTCCTGAATGTCTGCTTCGGAGAGCTCGAGGCCGGCTGGACAGCCCGAGATGGTACAGCCCATCGCCTCCCCGTGGCTCTCGCCGAACGTGGTCACCTGAAAGAGGCGACCGAAGCGGTTGCCGTTCATTACCACGTCCTCAGAGACGGGGACACTTAGCCCTGCAGGATTCTCGCACGACGGGCGACCCGCCATCCGGGCGATCGGATCGTGTGCCGCTGCAGGCAGCGTGCTCATCTATTTGTGATGTGAAAACACACGACTAGTTATGGGCGACGAACAGTTCGACACGGATCTGCGTGCGCTCCGCGCAGCGGCCGGTGACTTCCCGTTCGACGACGTCGTTCGTCTCCTCGGGGATCGCCATACCCGCTACGTCCTCCTCGCACTCCACGACGATCCAGCGCCGACGCTCGAGGAACTGGCCGACGTCGTCGCTGCCACAGCCGCCAGTGAGACGGGAACGATCGCCGCGCCGTCCGACCGCGATCGGATTCGGCTGTGGCTGTACCACGCGATCCTCCCCCGACTCGCGGACCTGGGGTTCATCACGTTCGACAGCGACGCGAAGGCCGTCACCGACACCGACATTCCGGCTGCTGTCAGCGACGCGCTGGGTGTGGCCGACGCAGAGTCATGAACTCGCTCGACGATCTCATCGAGACGATCGAACGCCAGCGGAAAACGCTCGAGGTCCACACCGACGACGACGCGGTCCTCGAGGCGCTGCGCCGGCAGTTCGAGACGCGAAACGTCGACGTGCGCCACCAGTCGCTCGGCTCGCTCGACGGGGCAGGGTTCGTGATCATCCGGGACACCGACGGCGCGTTCCGCGGCGCGCTGGGACTCGATCAGTTTCTGGCGATCCTCTCGCCGCGGACCCACCCGCCGTGGGTGCTCGCCGAGACTGACGACGATCGAACGGCGCTGTTCAATTTCCTGGAGAATACGCTGTTTACCACCTACAGTCGCCGGCAGCTGTTGGCGACCACTCGCGAGATCGAGGACCGGGCGTGGCGCATCGGCACCGGACGGTTGTACGCGGGCTTCGAACGTGCGACAGCGCTCGCAGCACAGCGTGAGGTCTACGAGCGGTTCGGCAGGCTCGGGTCGCTGACGGTCGCGGTGTTTCTCGACGGCGAGTGGACCGAGTCGATACCCGAGGGCGTGACCGTCGTCTCGGCGAACGGTAGCGAACTCGGCGAGTACTGGTTCGTGGGCTTCGACGGCGGCGACAACGACCAGGAGGCCTGTGCGGTACTCGCAGCAGAGCGTCGTCCGGGCGAGTTCTACGGGTTCTGGACGTACGATTCGGCGATGGTCGCGGAACTATTCGCGTATCTCGAAACGACGTACGACGTTCCGTCGGTGTCGTAAGTGTGCGAACGGCCCGGATTCGGACACGATGCGATCTTCGTCGCGCCGGTTACGGTCGGGCCTTGGTGTGATTCCTGTCGGCACCTTCCCTGGCCTGCTGTGGCGCTTTCGCTCCGAAGTGGACTCCGCCGGCGGAGGTATTATACGGCCGAGGCGACGTAAAACGAACAATGACTGCTTCCGCGTTGTCCGATAGTCTCCGGGAAACGCTCGCTTGTTTCGACGCCGGGGTCCCGCGGACGACCAGTGAGGTGGCAGATCAGCTCGATCTCGGCCGACGGAGCACCTACGACCGGCTCGAGCGGCTCGTCGAACGGAACCGGCTCGAGACCAAGAAAGTCGGCGCGAGCGCCCGCGTCTGGTGGCGACCCCCGGGGGACGATACGGTTGTCGACAGTCGAGGCGGACCGGACGTCCCCGACCCGCTCGTCGACGGCGTACTCGACGACGCCGAGATCGGGCTGTTCGTCCTGAACGCGGATCTCGAGGTTGCGTTGATCAACGAGACGGCTGCACGGTACTTCGGACTCGAGCGCGAGCGCGTCCTCGGACGGGACAAACGCGATCTCGTCACGGATCGGATCGCACCGGTCGTCGAGGACAGTACGTCGTTCGCCGACACCGTGCTGGCGACCTACGAGGACAATACGTACGCTGAACGATTCGAGTGCCGCGTCACAGCGAGCGAGCGCCGAGAGACGCAGTGGCTCGAGCACCGGAGCAAACCGATCGAGTCGGGCGACTACGCCGGCGGGCGGATCGAACTCTACTACGACGTGACCGACCGGAAACGCTCAGAGCACGCCTGTCTCACAGAACGGACGCTCCTCGAGCGCGTCCTCGAGGTAAGCCCGACGGGGATCGGCATCTTCGGCACCGACGGCGAAATACGCCGCGTGAACCGGCGGTTTACCGAGAATCTCGGATCATCTGGAGCGGATCCCACAACGTATGTGATCGGCGATGTCCCCCTGTTCGACGAGCATGGCGAGGAAATTCCGTACGCAGAGCGACCGGCAACGCGGGTACTCGCAACTGGTGAGTCAATCAACGATCAACACATACAGGTCGACAGTCCCGATGGCCAGACACGGTGGCTTTCCGTAAACGCCGAACCGCTCGACGACGGCGCCGGTGTTGTCGTCACAACGGCCGACATTACGCAACTCAAAGCACAGACACAGCGCCTCGAGCGCCAGCGCGAGGACCTCGAGAGCGAACTCGACGCGGTCTTCGAGCGAATCGACGACGCGTTCTACGCACTCGACGACGAACTGCGATTTACCTACGTCAACGACCGCGCCGAAACGCTGCTGGGCCATCCGGCATCCGAACTGCTCGGCAGGAACGTCTGGCAGGCACTGTCCATCGACGCCGACGATCCGATCCGAGACCGGTTCGAGACGGCCCTGGCAACCCAGAACGCAACCAGTTTCGAACGGTATTCCGACCCCCTCGACATCTGGGAGACCGTCAGGGTGTACCCCTCGGAGTCCGGCCTTTCGGTGTATTTTACCGACATCAGCGACCAGAAGCGACGCGAACGCGAACTCGAGAAATCCGAGCGTCGCTACCGCACCCTCGTCGAGAACTTCCCGAACGGCATGGTCGCGCTCTTCGACGACGACCTCGAGTACACGCTCGCTGGTGGGCAGCTCCTTGAGCAGTGTGACGTCGACGCGGACGACCTCGTCGGCGAGCCGGTGGGGACGGTGCTCCAGCAGTCAACGGATCGTGACCGGATCGAGGCCGACTATCGACGTGCGCTCGAGGGCGAACCGACGACGTTCGAGGTGACCAAGGATGGCCGCGACCTGTGGATACAAGTCGCGCCCGTGACCGACGACAGCGGTGACGTGTTCGGGGGCATGGTGATCGGCCAGGACATCACCGAGCGCAAGCGAAAGGAGCGACGACTCCGCGAGCGCGAGGCCAGTCTCGAGCGAACGACGGAGCTGCTCGAACAATCACAGCAACTGGCGAACGTGGGTGCCTGGGAACTCGACGTGAGCACGACGCCCGCCGACCTCCGGTGGACCGACGAGGTCTACCGGATCCACGGTCTCTCGCCCGAGCAGGAGGTCGACCTCGAGCAATCGATCTCGTTCTACCATCCCGAGGATCGACCGCGGGTCCGCGAGGCGGTCGAGCACGCGATCGAAGACGGTGAGCCGTACGATCTCACGCTCCGAATCGAACCAGACGACAGTGGCCTGCGATGGGTTCGGGCCATTTGCGATCCCGTACAAACCGACGGTGAAGTGGTCACACTTCGTGGCGCGTTTCAAGATATTACCGAGAGCAGAGAGTACGAACAGGACCTCGAGCGCCAGCGCGAGCAACTCGCCGCGCTCAACAACATCAACGATGTCGTCCGCAGCATCACCGACGAGGTGATCGATCAGTCGACGCGCGCGGAAATCGAGCGAGTCGTCTGCGAGCGCCTCGCCGAGACGGACTCGTACCTGTTCTCCTGGATCGGCGACGTCGACGTCGCCTCACAGACGGTGACCATGCGGACGGAGGCCGGCGTCGAGGGCTACCTCGACGGGATCACGATCTCGACCGATCCCGACGACGAGCGCAGTCAGGGGCCGACGGGCCGGGCGATCCTCGAGCGCGAGATTCAGACGACACAGGATATCGAGGCTGACAGCAGACACGACCCCTGGCGGGATCACATCGAAGAACACGGCTTCCGGTCGTCGGCGGCGGTCCCGATCGTCTACGAGGACACCGTCTACGGGGTGTTGAACGTCTACGCCGACCGGCCGAACGCGTTCGAGGGCAAAGAACGGGCAGTAATCAGTCAACTGGGTGAAGTAGTGGGCCACGCGATCGCCGCCACCGAGCGCAAGCGGGCGTTGATGAGCGACGATGTCGTCGAACTCCAGTTTCGTGTTCGCGACATCTTTGCCGCCGTCGGAGCCGACGCGACGGCCGCCGGCACGATCACGCTCGACCACATCGTCCCCATCGAAAACGACGAGTATATCGCCTACGGGACGCTCACCGAGGATGCTATCACAGGGATGGACGCGCTCGTCGACACGATCCCACACTGGGCAGACATAACCTACCGGACCACAGACGGGTCAACGAGTTTTGAACTCCGGCTTTCCGATCCACCGGTGCTGTCGACGGTCGCCTCGCTGGGCGGGGCCATCGAGCGGGTCGTCGTCGAAGACGGCGACTACCGGATGACGGTCCTCCTCGCACCGGGAGCCGATGTCCGACGTGCGATCGACATCGTCCAGACGACCTATCCGACTGCAGAACTGCTGAAACACCGCCAAATCACACGTCCCGACACCACCGCCGAACGCGTCCGCCACGTGCTGACGGACGAGCTCACCGACCGCCAGCGAGCGGCCCTCGAGTCCGCCTATCACGCGGGCTTTTTCGAGTGGCCCCGCGACGCCTCCGGCGAGGACATCTCCGACTCGCTCGAGATCGCACCGGCGACGTTCCATCAGCACCTCCGGCGCGCACAGAAGAAGATCTTCAACTCGTTACTTTCGGACTCGAGGGGGCCTTGACTGCGTCGTGTGTCGGCCGGCCCACGCTACACAGCGGTTACGTCTGTCGCTCGAGGGCAACGCCTAACTCCTCGAGCATGCCGAAGAAGCCGGGGAACGAGACGTCGACGTGGTCCGCTCCCTCGATGGTGGTTTCGCCGTCTGCGACCAGCCCTGCGAGGGAAAGCGCCATGATGATTCGATGGTCGTCGCGCCCGGAAACGGTCGCCCCCTCGAGCGTCGACGCGCCGCCGTGGATCGTCAGCGAGTCCTGTTCTTCGGTGGTCTCGACGCCCATTTTTCCGAGTTCCTCGGCCATCGCGCTCACGCGGTCGGTCTCCTTGTAGCGGACGTGCTCGGCGTTCGTAATCCGTGTGTCGCCGTCGGCGACGGCCCCGAGCGTCGCGATCGTCGGGAGCAAGTCAGGTGTGTCCTCGACATCGACCTCGATACCGGAGAGTGGGGCTCGCGAGACGTCGATCGTTCCCGCATCCTGGTCCCAGTCGACGTCGGCACCCATCCGTTCGACGATCTCGACGATCGCGCTGTCGCCCTGTGCGCTCGGCTGTGCGCCCTTGATGCGAACCGTCTCGCCCTCTGCAGCGGCGATCGCACCTGCTGCGAGCGGGTAGGAGATCGACGAGAAGTCGCCGGGAACCGCGTACTCGCCGCCTGTGGGCGCATAGGACTGCCCGCCGTCGACCGCGAATCCGGTCTCCGTCTTGTGCGCGTCGACGCCGAAGTCGGCGAGCACCTCGAGCGTGATGTCGACATAGGGCGCGGACTTGAGCTCGGTCTCGAGGTCGATTGCGATCCCCTCGTCGGTGACCGCGCCGGCCATCAGCAGGGCGGTGATGTACTGCGAGGAGACATCGCCCGGAATCGAGACCGTGCCGCCCGCGAGCGGACCGGTGACGACCAGCGGAGCCTGGCCGTTCCCGCGGGTGCTGTCGGCCTCGGCTCCGAGATCGTCGAGGGCCTCGAGCAGCGGCCCCTGGGGTCGCGACCGCAGCGATTCGTCTCCGGTCAGGACGGTGGTGCCGTCGGCCAGCGCCGCCGCCGCGGTGACCAGCCGCATCGTCGTGCCGCTGTTCGCACAGTCGATGACATCCGCCGGAACCTCGGGGCGGCCGTCGAAGCCGTCGATCTCGAGCGTGCCGTCGTCGCGCCGGTCGACATCGCCGCCGAACAGTTCGACGGCACGAGCCGTCGCCTGCGTGTCAGCACTCCCGAGGGCGTCGCGGACGGTCGCCTCGCCAGCGTAGCCCGCCGCGAGGATCGCACGGTGCGTGTAACTCTTCGATGGCGGTGCCCGTGCCGTCCCGGCGACGCGCGAGGGCGTGATAGTGACGTTCATGGTCGCCCTGTGGGGTGGCCCCGTCTTACCGATACCGATCCTGCGAGTCCGACCCGCTCGAGCGGATCGAAAGCGAAACCCCCTAACCCGCTCCGAGAGTGAACCCGAGCATGCACGACGACAGCGAGGTCGCCGTCCTTCGACTCGGCCACCGCCCCGGCCGGGACGAGCGGATGACGACCCACGTCGGCCTGACCGCGCGGGCACTGGGTGCCGACCGCGTCCTCTTTCCCGACAACGCCGGCCAATCGCTCGAGACCGTCAGGGACATCACCGACCGCTTTGGCGGCCCCTTTGACGCCGAATTGACCGATTCGCCCCACGCCGTCATCCGCAACTGGGAGGGCAAGGTCGTCCACCTGACGATGTACGGCGAGCGCGTCCAGGACGTCGACGCCGAGATCCGGACGGCCCACGACAGCGAGGGCGAGCCGCTCTTGCTCGTGGTCGGCTCCGAGAAGGTAACCTTCGATGTCTACGAGGAAGCCGACTGGAACGTCGGCGTCACCAACCAGCCCCACTCCGAAGTCGCGGGGCTTGCCGTTTTCCTCGAACGATTGTTCGAGGGCCGCGAACTCGAGCAGGAATGGGCCGACGCCGATCGAACGGTGATCCCGATGGAGACGGGCAAGCGGGTCGTGCCGGCCGACGACGACGAGGAGCACCACGACTGAGGTGGTTGTCTCCTCGCGACGCGGCGAGACATGATGCGCGGGAGTTAACAAGACTTAATGGCTTCATGCCGTTACGTGTAGGCAATGGCTTTTGAGGACCTGCTCGAGGACCCAGTAATTCAGAAATATTTGCACGAGCTGGTCGGTCCCACGGGGATGCCCGTCGCAGCGGCACCACCGGACGGCGAGGTGACCGACGAGGAACTCGCCGAGGAACTCGACCTCGAGTTGAACGACGTGCGGCGCGCGCTGTTCATTCTCTACGAGAACGATCTCGCGACCTATCGACGGCTGCGCGACGAGGACTCGGGGTGGCTGACCTACCTCTGGACCTTCGAGTACGACAACATTCCGGAGAACTTAGAAGAGGAGATGTACCGACTCCACGACGCCCTAGAAGAGCGTCAGGAGTACGAGCGCAACCACGAGTTCTACCTCTGTGAGATCTGTTCCATCCGTTTCGAGTTCGGCGAAGCGATGGACTTCGGCTTCGAATGTCCCGAATGTGGCTCGCCGCTTGAATCGATGGAAAACGACCGCCTGGTCGACGCGATGGACGACCGCCTCGCTGCGCTCGAGGACGAACTCAACATCGACGCGGACGCCTAATGGTCGTACTCGCAACAAAACTGTACGTCGAAGGTGATGCCCGCGAGCGCTCGCTCGATTCGTTGCGCTCGCTCGTCAACAACGAGGTCGGCGAACTCGACATCGAATTCGATATCGGCGTGCGCCACGACGACTTCCCGTCGGTGACGATCGAGGGCGACGACGCCACCGTCGCACGCAACGTCCTCCGCGAAGAGTTCGGCGAGATCGTCCCCGACCTCGAGACCGGCGAGACTTACACCGGCACGCTCGAGTCGTGGGACGACGACGGCTTCGTCCTCGATGCAGGACAGGGCGACGGCGTCCGGATTCCGACCGACGAACTCGGGCTCGGTCCGGGATCGGCGACGCAGATCCGCGACCGGTACGGACTGGTCCAGCACATGCCGTTACAGTTCGTCTACGGCGGCGAGGACGCCCCCTCCCGGCTCGCAGACGCGACCCAGGACCGCCTCTACGAGTGGACCCGTGGCGATGGTCGCCTCAACGTCAACAGCGCCACCCGCGCAGAAGTGCGGGCCACGCTCAACCGCGCCGGCCACGCACAGGATTACGTCACCGTCGAGCGACTCGGGCTGCTCGAGCAAAGCGTCGTCTGTACCGAAGACACCGACCCGCCGGGCCTGCTCGCGAGCGTCGGCGAGTATCTCCCGGCCGAACTACGCTGTGTCGTTCCCTAGTATGAACCGACGGCTCGTCCTCGCAACGGTCGCAGTCGCCTTGCTGTTGATGGGTGCCGGCTGTGCGGCGTTTTCCGGCGGCATCTCCGACGAGCAACTCGACCGCGAGCAAGACTACAGCGACGTGCGCGACGGCGACGCCGGCGTCACGATCGCACTCGAGGACGGCGACCTCCTCGGCGGCGGCGAGTACCGGGCCGTCTACGACTTAAACGAGACCGAAGAGCTCTCGCTGTCCCAGTCGACGATCTACAGTCAGGAACCGCTGGACATCTACAGCGTTCGCTACTGGTATCCCAACGGGACCGAGGTCAACGGCTCGAACCTCGATATCGAACAAGGCGGATCGGAGACCACCATCGTCGTTCCCGACGAGAACGGCACGCTCGCGTTTTCGGGCGATGCCGGACGAAAGACGTTCCGGCAGCCGGCTTACGTCACGGGCTCTTACGAGGTGCGATTGCCCGAGAACCACCGCGCGTCGAACTTCCTGTTCGGTGAGATATCGCCGAACGGATACGAACGCGAGGTCGTCGACGGGCAGGTACGTCTCTACTGGGACGAGATCGACGCGGATCGCACGATCTCGCTACGATACTACCTCGCGCGTGACATTCCGCTGTTCCTCGGCCTCATCGGTGTCGTCGCCCTCCTTGGTGGGATTGGCATCGGATACTACTACCGACAGGTCAAGCGACTCCGCGAACAGCGCGAGGAGTTCGGTATCGATCTCGACGACGATTCCGATGGAGGACCACCAGGGCTCCTGTAGACACACTGTCGGACACCGGTCTGTCCCCTTCTGACCGCGTCTCGATGACAATCTGAGCCATCGCCACGCGCTCGAGTCGGGCGGTCGGATAGATCTCAGACTCACATCGTCGCACCGAGCCGCGCTCCCGTCGTGCGGTCGGGTGTGCAGTGATGTTCTGTGGCCACTATATGGACCTTGCTGACATATGCCATGATACTAAGCCAAAGAGTTATACAGGCACTACAGCAATTGGTTACAATTGTATGGTCGGTCGGCTGGATACCGGAATCAGCGTGCTCGATCGCAAACTCGACGGTGGACTGCCGCCGGGGTGTCTCGTCGCGTTTGCTGCCGAGCCAGCCAGCCAGTCCGAACTCCTCCTCTACGAGCTCACGGCCGCGCGCGGAACGTTATACCTCTCGACCGAACGCACCGACGACGCCGTCCGACACGCCATCGAGACCTCACCGTCCTCGGTCGGCAGTCCCACGGTCAGACACGTCGCAAGTGACACGCCCCTCGAGGAGGCGACCCAACTCGTCGGTGCGCTCCCCGACGGTGCCAACCTCATCATCGACACGATGGATGTCTTAGAGCGGACCGACACGGACGACTACGTCGCCTTTCTCAACGACCTCAAGTCCACGATGCTCGAGACTGGAAGCATCGCCATGCTCCACTGCCTGAAAGGCCGCAACGAGCCCACGAACCGAACGCGGACCTTCCACGCCGTCGATGCCGTCTTCGATCTCCGGACCGAGATCGCCGGCACCGAACTCGAAAATCACCTCACGATCCCCAAGTTCCGCGGCGGCCGCCAACCGACCGAGGCGATCAAACTCGAGTTGACCGAGGAAGTGGCGATCGACACGAGCCGCGACATCGCGTAACGCGTCGACAACGGCTTCGACTTGCTCTATCAGTACTCAAGAGCATCAGCGAGAGCTGTCGAACTCCATCGATGCACCGCTATTTGTCCCGTGGTGAACACTGGAAGCAATGCGCGTTCGAGCTCGTCAGTATCGGCTTAGAAAAACAACAGAATTTGGCGGGCTGCGTTACTCCTCTGCGCCTTCGAGCTCTTCGACGATCTCGTCGGCATCGACGTCGGCGTCCTCGAGGGCTTCCTCGATGTCGCCGCCGCCCATACCGCCCATGCCGCCCATCATACCGCCCATGCCCATGCCACCCATGCCGTCGATGACTTCCTGGACGATGACGCGGTCGACACCGACCTTCTCGATGATGTCCTGACCGATCTGCTGTTTGCCCATCATCCACTGCTGGTTCATCGTCATCTGAGGCGTGGACTCGAGGTAGAGCGTCTCCTTCTCGACGGTTTCGGTCTCGAATTCGGGTTCGGCGTCCTCGTCATCCTCGTCGGGTTCGACGGGGACTTCCTCTTCGACTTCGTCCGTCTCGATCCAGAGTTCGGGCTCCATCCCGAGGTACATCTCGAAGAGACCGGCGGCCTGCTGTTCGCGGTCGTCGACCACGTCGAGGATTTCGTACTCGTACTCGACGTCGTCACCAGCCAGCGGGTGGTTGAAGTCGACGCGAGCGCGGCCACCGATGATCGTGCTGATGTAGCCCTGCTGGCCGTCGATCTGCACGTTCGCACCGGGGTAGCGGTCGTCCTCGTCGATCTTCTCCGCGCTGACAGTCTGGACGTTGTCCGGGTCGTACTCGCCGAAGGCGTCCTCGGCGGGGATCGTCACGGAGCCGGAGTCGCCGGGTTCGGAGCCGACGAGGGCGTCCTCGACGCCCTCGAAAATGTGGCCCTCGCCGATGACGATCGTTCGTGGCTTGAACTCCTGACCCTGGTCGTCGACGCCCTCTTCCTCGGCGACTTCTGGGTCAGTCGTGTCGACCAGCTGTTCGTCCTCGACGGTGTAGGCGGTGTACTCGAGTTCGACGAAGTCGCCTTCCTGAAGCCCGTCGGCTTCGTTGGCGGCTTCCTCGGCTACTTCTTCGTCGACGTCATCGGCCTGCTCGTCGAGCTCGGCCTCTTGATCCTCAGTCATACGTTGTACGTCCGCCCGTCTACATTTAAGTACGACGTTTTCGAGCGAGAGCGACCGATACTTACGACCGTCGTCCGTTCTCGAGACTATGTACGAGGTCGAAGTGAAGGTCTCCGCCGCGCTCGAGGCCGTCCGTGAGCGCCTCGAGCGCCTCGAGGCGACGCAACTGAACTCGGTCATGCAAGCGGACACCTACTACAACGCGCCACACCGTGACTTCGCCGAGACCGACGAAGCGTTACGGATCCGCTCGGAGCGCCCCACCGACGGTGCCGAGGAGACCCGCGTTACCTACAAGGGCCCGCTCGTCGACGAGGAGACGAAGACCCGCGAGGAGTTCGAGACTGGCGTCGAAGACGACGAGACGATCGATGCGATCCTGACGAGTCTCGGCTTCGAACCCACCGCGACCGTGCGCAAGGACCGCGAGCGGTTCTCGCTCGATGGGTACACCGTCACCCTCGATTCAGTCGACGGCGTCGGCGAGTACGTCGAGGTCGAGACCGAGGTCGCGGATGAATCGGGCCTCGAGGCCGCTCGAGAAGGGGCCTACGACGTTCTCGAGCAGTTGGGACTCGATCCAGACGATCAATTGCGGACCTCGTATCTGGGCCTGTTGCTCGAATCCTGATCGACCGGCCTCCCTCGATTTCCACCCGATCGAATAACCAGCAAGCATTTTCTGATCCGTATCTGTTTCCGCAAGTTATAGAACCTCGCTCGCTCAAGTGCCGCCAATGAGCGAGCGGAACATTCGGATCGAATCTATCGACCGGCAAGCGGTCGAAGACCAGGAGGTCGAAATCGTCGAACGAAAGGGGATCGGCCATCCCGACTCCATCTGTGACGGGATCGCCGAGAGCGTCGCCGGGGCGCTCGCTCGCGAGTATCTCGACCGCGTCGGCGAAGTACTGCACTTCAACACCGACGAGACCCAACTCGTCGCGGGCGAAGCCGCACCCGCCTTCGGCGGTGGCGAAGTCGTCGATCCCATCTATCTCTTGATCGTCGGCCGCGCGACCAAACACTACGACGGCCAGGCCATCCCCGCCGAGACCATCGCGCTGCGGGCCGCCCGCGAGTATCTCGAGTCCGAGATTCCCCAACTGACCGTCGGCGAGGACATCGTCGTCGACGTCAAACTCGGCGAGGGTAGCGGCGACCTGCAGGAGGTCTTCGGCGAGGACGAAGTGAGCGTCCCGATGGCCAACGACACGAGTTTCGGCGTCGGCCACGCGCCGCTGACCGAAACCGAGCAGATCGTCCTCGAGGCCGAGCGCCGGCTGAGCGGCGAGTACTCCGACGCGAACCCCGAACTCGGTCCCGACGTGAAGATCATGGGCAAACGCGAGGGCGACACGATCGATGTCACCGTCGCCGCGGCGATGGTCGACGAGTACATCGCTAACATGGACGACTACGTCGAGGCCGTCGAGTCCGTCCGGGAGTTCGTCGACGAGGTTGCCCGCGAGCACACCGACCGCGAGGTCAACGTCCACGTCAACACGGCCGACGACTACGAGGAAGGATCGATCTACCTGACGGTCACCGGCACATCCGCCGAGCAGGGAGACGACGGCTCCGTCGGCCGGGGTAACCGCGCCAACGGGCTCATCACGCCCAACCGCTCGATGTCGATGGAAGCGACCAGCGGGAAGAACCCGGTCAACCACATCGGGAAGATCTACAACCTCCTCTCGACGGAGATCGCCGAAAGCGTCGTGAGCGAGGTCGACGACATCCGCGACCTGCGCGTCCGACTGCTCTCCCAGATCGGCCGTCCGATCGACCAGCCCCACGTCGCCGACGTTCACCTCGTCACCGACGACGGCGTCGCGGTCTCGGACGTCGAAGCGGACGTCGAAGCGATCGTCGACCGGGAACTCGCCGACGTCACGGAGATCACTCGCAGCGTGATCGACGGCGAACTCACGACGTTCTGAGCCGGGTTTCCGTCGCGCTCTCCGGCCACCGTTTGACTGTGTCCACGCGCTCCTACCCGCCGGTCCGAAACCGGCATAACAGGCGTGGTGACGGAATACTCAAGCGCTGATCCCGTGTACGGCGGTACGAACCGAGAGACATAGTGTCTTCAGTGTCCCACGTCCAACCGATTACCAGTGTCTGACTCGAGTCGTCACTCCACTCGCTCGGTCGTCTACGCCGTCGTCGCGAGTACCTTCTTCGTCGGCTTCGGCGGCGGGGTTGTTTTTCCGATCTTGCCGAACCTCGGCGAGGTACTGGGGATTTCGGCGTTCATGGTCGGCGTTATCCTCTCGGCGAACCGCTGGACGCGGCTGTTCGCGAACGCACCGGCCGGCGTGCTCGTCGATCGGATCGGTACCCGGAAGCCGTTCGTTGCAGGGTTAGCCATCGAGGGGGCCGCGACCGCCGGTTACGTGGTCGCGATCACCTCCTCGGTTCCGGAGTTCTGGTTCGTCCTCGCCCGGATCATGTGGGGCGTCGGCAGCGCACTCGTGTTCGCAACGGCGTATACGATCACCGCCGACGTCAGCGAGACCAGTTCGCGCGGAACGAGCATGGGGATCGTCCGCGCCGGGATCACGTTCGGCTTCCCCGCCGGCATGGTTCTCGGTGGGATCGTCAGCGAAGTCTACAGCAACGTCGCGGCGTTCGTCCTCGCGGCCGCCTTCGCTGGCCTCGCGAGTGTCATCGCGTACTTCATCGTCCCCGAAACGCACGTCGACAGCCCGGACTCCTCGATCAAACCGTGGGACGTCGAGACGACCCTGCCCGCACTGACCATCGGGCTGGTCAATTTCGGGCTCTACTTCGCGTACTTCGGCGTGCTCTTCTCGACGCTCGTGTTGTACCTCGAGGCAGAATCGATGACGCTCGCGCTCGAGATCGCAGGACTCGGCATCAACTACGGTGAACAGGGCACCTCCGGGCTGCTGATGGCCGTGTCGGCGCTTTCGGGAGCCGTTTTCACGATCTCCGGTGGAAAAATCAGCGACAGCGTCGGCGCTCGTGTGCCGATCCTGCTGGTCTTTCTCGTGACGAGCTGTACCGGGTTTGCAGTTCTGACACTTGCGCCCTCGCTTGCCATCGTCGTCATTGGCTGTGCGCTGATCGGCGCGGGACAGGGTGGCGTCGGCGGCCCCTTGACCGCCCTGCTGGCGGATCTCACACCAGAGGACCGGATGGGTCGGGCGATGGGGACCAACAACGTCTTCGGCGACATCGGCGGTGCGATCGGGCCGCTAGTCTCGTTGCCCTTTGCGGACGCGATCGGGTTCGACGTGCTCTACGCGCTCAGCGCCGTTGTTCCGCTACTGGCCGGCGTAGTTCTCGTCGTCGGGATCTACACTTACACCGGCAGCCTGAGTCCGTCGGTCGAGGAGTCGATCGTCTGAGACGGTCTGCTGTACCGATGTACCGGTGCAATCGCAGGACGGTCGCGGTTGCGCCGGCACTGACTGACAGTAGTCCGTATGAGAGGCGGGTCCGCTCTCGTCCGCTCGAGACTGATACGCACCTCGTAACCCCCTTATAGCCACAATCATCTATCACAGTCCATGCACCCCCCGGGAGCCGACACCGTCCTCGTCCGTCATGGGGACGTTAACACCAAGAGCAACACTGTCAAGCGGTACATGGAGGGACTCCTCGTCGAGAACCTCGAGGCCCTCCTCGCCGACCGCTCGATTCCCGGCGAGGTCGAACGCCGGTGGAACCGGCCGCTGGTTCACACGAGCGAGGACGCCGTCGCGGACGCGACCGACGCCGTCACGGACGCGTTCGGCGTCGTCTCCGCGAGCCCCGCCCTGACGGTTAGCACTGAAAAAGCACGGATCATCGAGGCGCTCGAGGAGACTGCCCGCGCGTGCTACGACGGCGGAACGTTCGCTGTCGACGCCCGTCGGGCCGACAAGACGCTTCCCTACGATAGTGAGGACCTGGCCCGCGAGGGCGGGGCCGCTATCTGGGAGGCCGTCGAAGACGACTTCGAGCCCGAAGTCGACCTCGACGATCCCGACCTCACCTTCGGCGTCGAAGTCCGTGAGGATCTGACCTTTATTTACCTTGAGACAGTCCCCGGACCGGGCGGGCTGCCGCTCGGCTCGCAGGAACCGGTGATCGCGCTGGTCAGCGGCGGCATCGACTCGCCGGTCGCGGCCTACGAGATGATGCGCCGCGGCAGTCCGGTCGTTCCGGCCTACGTCGATCTCGGCGATTACGGCGGTATCGATCACGAGGCCCGTGCCATGGAGACAGTCCGGATCCTTTCGGAGTACGCACCCAACTTCGACATGCAGGTCTACCGGATTCCAGGCGGTGAGACGGTGGACCTGCTGGTCAACGAGATGGAACAGGGCCGGATGCTCTCCCTGCGGCGCTTTTTCTACCGCGCCGCCGAGACGCTGGCCGGCCGCGTCGACGCCAACGGCATCGTCACCGGCGAGGCAGCTGGCCAGAAGTCCAGCCAGACCGTCCGCAACCTCGGGGTCACCAGCCGCGCCACGCGGCTCCCGATCCACCGGCCACTGCTTACGTGGGACAAAGCCGACATCGTCGCGAAAGCCCGCGAGATCGGCACCTTCACCGACTCGACGATCGACGCCGGCTGCAACCGGGTCACCCCCGACCGCGTCGAAACCAACGCCCGCCTCGAGCCACTGCTGAATGCTGAACCGGGCGACTTGCTCGAGCGTGCCGAGGCTGCGGCTGCGGACGCGACGCTGGTCTCTCCCTAACGCTAGTTCTGGCGGACGCGTTCTGAGAGTCGTTCTGCGCGTTGCCGATAAAAAGTCAACGGACAATCAGCCGCCGATCGCGCGCGTTACGTGTACGATAGCTCGAGGTCGCGGGCGCGCTCGAGGAGGTCCTCGTCGTAGTACTCCTCGGTCTGGGCGGGCCGGGTCTCGTCGATCGCACGGACCTGCTGGACCGTGTTGCGGAAGACCTTGAACGTCGCTTCGTCGACCATCTGACCGTCGAGCGTGACCGCGCCGGTACCCTCGGCTTTGGCCTCGTTGAAGCGCTCGATCTTGCTCACGTCACGCTCGAGCTCTTCGGGCGTGGGCATATGGATGGTGTTCGCCTGGATCGTCTGTTTGGGGTACAGCGACCAGGAGCCGTCGAGGCCGAGATGAGCTTCGTGTTCGACCTGGTCGGCGTAGGCGTCGGCGTTGTAGTAGGTCAGGCCGGCGCGCTCCTTGAACAGGTCGTCGAAGGGGCCACCGATACAGAGCAGGTCGGCGGCGCTGGCCTCGTTCGAGAGGGCCTCGAGCAGGCCGTCCCAGCGCGGGCGACCGTCGCCGAGGTCTCGCGCACCGAGTTCGGCGGCGTAGTCGACGGGACCGAAGACGAGGGCGGTCAGTCGGGACTCTTCGCCGAATTTCGAGATTTCGCGGAGATCCGAGCGGGCGCGACCGGTCTCGACGATGATCGAGAGTTTGATCGAGCCGTCGGCGTAGCCGTGTTCGGCCTCTGCTTCCGCGACGGCTTCGGCGGCGCGCTTGACGTCCTCGACACGACCAACCTTGGGGACGACGACGCCTTCGATTTCGTCGCCGATCTCTCCCACGAGCTGGTCGATCTGTTCGCGACCGCGGTCGCGGAAGGAGGCGTCCTCGTAGCTCCACTCGACGCGGGGCCAGATCTCGCCAGGGAAGTCATAGTCGGGGACGAGATCGATCGTGTTCTCGAGGCCCTCGTCTTTCATGTTCGGCGCGGTGCCGTCTTCCATGTCGGGGACGAGCCAGTCGGGAGCCTGGAAGCCCTCGGCCTCGAGGCCCGAGCGCAGATACTTCGCCGAGTCGTCTTTCGGAACGGCGGCCGGTGCAGTCTGGAACGTACGGCAGAGTCGGATGTCGTCAGTCATGCTTTGAATTGGGTAGTCGTCTGCGGTCGTTTGTAACGATCGATCGTGTTAGTTAGAACGCTTTCGAATCTCGGCGGTTCGCGTTCCTGAATAGACAGGTTCGTCGTCCTGGTTGAACGCGATGTGTTCGAAGGTGACGGTACCGGCCTCGTCGCTCGAGGCGTCGTCTTCTGCCTCGAGGACGCGCGTAAACGCGTAGACGGTGTCGCCGACGGCGACGAACGTGTGGAACGATTCGTCGTCGAAGCCGACCTCGCGCCAGGTCTGTTCGTCCGAGCGGGCGTGGCCGAGCGCCGTCGAGCGGGTCACGTCGCCGTAGGTGACGATGTCGCCGGATGGCGAGTCGGACATCACGTCGACGTTGTGGTGCTGCTTGGCCGTGTTGAGCGTCGCCAGCGGCAGGGACGCGACGGTCACGTCGTCCTGCGTGCGACCGCGTTCGTGGCGGTAGGCGACGGCGGCGTTTTCGTCGTCGGCTTCCTCGAGGGCTGCGACGAAGTCCTCGAAGTAGCCGCCGTCGGGGGTGATGAACTCCTCGGGGAGTTCAGGTTCGTCTTCTTCCTCGGCGGCCGCTGCGCCGCTGCCGTCGGTGGCGACGGGCTCGCGTCGTGGGATCATGTTCGTGCGCTCGTAGGAACACAGTACCTCGCCGGTCTCGGCGTCTTTCCCGCGGGTGCGCCAGGAGACGATACCGTACTCGGGTCGGGAACTCGAGGTAGCGCGGTTGACGACCTCGCTCTCGACGTGGAGTTCGGTGCCCGTGTAGACCGGTGTTCCGGGGAAGCGAACGTCGGTGCGGCCGAGGAAGTAGCCGCCCTTCTCACTGAGGTCCTCGACAGTGATACCGAGGGTGGCGGCGGTCAGATAGTCGGGATGGACCGGCGGCTCCTCGAAGCCCCGTTCCTCGGCGGCGTCGGTGCGCCAGTAGGCCGGATCGTGGTTGAGCGTCTGGCCCATCCACTGTTCGTTGCCGAACTGGGTGAGGGTGAGCCCGGGGTCGTGCTCGATGATATCGCCCTCTTCGAAGTCCTCGAAGCAGTTGCCCTTCTCTTTGGTCTCGACTTGCTCGAGTGCCTGTGCGAACGTGTCGGGGTCTGTCCAATCAGTCATCTGCAGTCACCTCGTCAGTCTGTTGTGGCTGGTTGCGTGCTCGTCGCGCGATCGTTCGTCGCATCTCGTTTTCGACGATCATGTACCCCTCGTCGAATCCCATGCCGGGCTTTGCGAGCACCTGCGCGGCGTTGGTCGCGAGTGCGACGTGGGCGCAGGCACGCGCGGAGGTTTCCGTTTCGTTGCAGGTCCCACCGAGGTAGGCCCGCGTGTCGGTACCCTCACAGTAGCGAACCGCCTGTCCGCTGCGGTGGATGCCACCGAGGTCGGGTGTCTTCACCTGCACGAGGTCGGCCGCGCCGGCGTCGACGAACGCCTGCACGTCCTCGAAGGTGTTACACCACTCGTCGGCGACGATGTCGACGTCGACGCCGGCGTCGTCGAGTCCCTCGCGGAGTTCGACCATCGCATCGATCTGATCGGCGCGGTTGCCCACGTCCATCGGCCCCTCGATCTGAATCGGGTACGGTGCGGCGGCCTCCTCGAGTGCGGCGAAGTAGTCGACCACTTCGTCGCGGTCGTACGGTGCGCCGAAGATCTCGCCGATCATCCCGTAGACGTCGATGTGGAAGCGCGGATCGTAGTCCTCGGGACCGAGTTCTTGCGAGCGCTCGACGAGCCACTCGACGTACTCGAGTAAGGTCTCGCCGTTCTCGCCGATCTTTTCGACGCTATTGATGAGCGCGTGGGGCAGGACCGGCACGCCCTTGATGAACATCTTCTCCGTGTTGGTGTAGCGGTCGTCGCCGGACTGGCCGAAGACGGGGACCGGCTCCGTCGCGGGTTCGGTACCCAAGGCGTCGGCCATGACGTCCGTTTTCGTCGTGTTCTCGGCTTCGGCCGCTGCGGCGAGCAGCGCCTGCGAGACGCCGTAGCGGATCGCCGTGTGCAGGCGGTCGCCGTCGACTTCCATCTCCTCGAGCAGTTCTGCGTTGTCGAGGAAGTCGGTCGCATCGCGGCCCTCGAGTTCGTCGGCGACGGGGCCTTCGATGACGGGGGCGTACTCCTCGGCTTTGAACAGCGGGTCACGCCCGCCGGCACCGGAGTACTGGACGGCGGCACAGTCGCCGCGGGCAACGGTCCCGTCCGCGAGCTCGACGTCGACAACGATCGACTCGCCGGCCTGGCGAATCTCGTCGAAGCCGTCGGTGACCGGCTCACCCTCGTAGGTGAAGCCGTCGTGTTCTGCTCCCTGCTTGATCGCGCGCTGGTCGTCGAAGAAGAACCCGGAGTAGCCGGGCGTTGCGTATATTCCTGTAATTTCCATTGTTAGACGTCACCCTGTGGGCGGCCGATGAGCTTTCCGTCGCTGATCGCGTCGACGTCGTCCGCGACCATCCGGAACGACTGGTCGCGGCCCTCGGTCGTGGCGCGTTGCGAGAGTCGAGCCTTGTGAATCTCCTTGATGTCGTCGTCCATCGCGAGGTCGGCCCACTCGAAGATGCGGACGCGACCGTCGTCGTCCCGCGCTGGGAGGACAGCACCCTTCGCGCTGTCACTGGGTGCGAACGGCACGTCGAGCGCGCCGGAGTCGAAGGCCTTGAGCGTGCCCTGGACAACGTCGCCGTCGCCGTGTTCGAAGATCGTGTCCATCAGACAGCGTGTTTCGCGCTCGATGAGGTCCTGTTCCTCCGCGATGCCGTCGATGTCGATCTTCTGCTCGATGGCCATATCGATGACCTGACGCGTCGTGCGCAGGCCCGAGGCGTTGGCCTCCTTGGTCGGAACCCCCTGGAACTCCTGGGGCGACTTGGTGATGACCTTGTCCGGCTGGGCGATGGCAGCGGTCATCCCGCCGAGGCTGATGACGCCGTTGGCGCGGGCCTCGTCCGGCGGGAACCCGCCCATCCACTCGTGGAAGACCGTCGTGACGACGACCTCGTCGGGCAGGTACTCGTTACCGAGCTTCTTGAGGGCGTTCAGGGCGGCAACGTCTTGGACGACGTTACCGACCTGTCCGTAGCCGAGCGTCAGCGAGCGCACGCCCTGCGTCGCGGCGAGCTTGCCCTCGACCAGCATGATCGCGATCGCGATCGACGGCGGCACCAGCGTGCCGGTCAGCGGGCCGAACGGCTCGCGGTTGATGCGGATGCCACGTTCGGTGTACGCTCCCGCGAGGCGGTCGACGAACTGCCACCGCTCGATAGTCTCTTCGAGTCCGTGTCGTTTCGTGTACGGGATGTTGTAGGAGATCGGGCCACCCTCGAAGCTCTGGAAGCCGCCGGCGAAGGTGATCGCCGCCAGCAGCCGGGCGTCCGGCGTGCCGTGACGGACCTCGATCGGCGCGTCGATCGCGTCGATCAGTTTCCGGCAGCCCTCGACACCGTGGTTGACGGCCGGGAAGCCGTTCAGGGTGTCGTCGCCCGTCTCGCGGGCCTTCTCTAGGCCCTGCTGGGCCTTTTCGTACTCGTTGTCGCGCGTGTACGAGTCGATCGTGGTCGGTAGCAGATCGGCCTGCCCTTCCTGATGAAGGTATTCCAGCAGTTCGATCTGGTCGTCGAGCCGGGGCACACCGGCTCGGGGCTGCAAGAGCGGCTTGTCTGCCGACTCGAGGACGTCGGCGAATCGCTTGTGTTCGGGCAGCGATTCGTGGTACTCGATCGCTTCCTCGAAGTCGACGTCAGCCCCCGTCGGCCAGTTCGACCGGATCTCTTCGTCGATACGCTGTAGCTCGTCGGATGGAATGCGTTCGTCTCGTATCATCTAGACATTAAGAACTAATAGTTGCGCGTTCCGACTCGGTCGGAGTGATCTCGAGGTCTTCACGCAGCGCAGCGATCGCGTCTTCGGGATCGGTTTCGGAGTCGAAGACGCGATCGAAGCCGAGCTCCCGGAACGTCTTCCGGGTTTGCTCGAAATCGTCCTGTCCGACAGCGAGGTTGCCGCCGATGTAGCTGACGGCATCGACGCCCGCCTCGTCGAGGACGGTATGGAATCCCTGGCAGTCCTGCTCGGCGTGGCCGTAGAGCGAGGAAACGAGTACAGCCTGTGCGTCGTGGGCTACCGCGGCTTCGGCGAACTCCTCCTGGGAGGTCTGGACGCCGAGGTTCACGACATCAAAGCCGGCTGCGCTGAAGGCTTGCTCTAAGATTGTGATGCCAACGACGTGGGCATCGGAGCCAATCACGCCGAGGACGACCGTTTGGGACATCGTATTGAGAACCATGAGGAACTCGGGTATAAACTTAATGATCTTCCATGATAATATTCTTTAAACATCCTATGAGTGTCCCAATGGTGAGCGTTCGCACTGGTCGTGGTATAGAGTTTCAACTTCATGATCGATGGTAAGGGTTTTGGGGATGGTTTCGTAAGAGGGCGTACAGACATGGGAGCACTTTCCAACCTTCGCGTGCTAGATCTGACCCAGGTGCTGGCTGGGCCGTACTGCACGATGCTACTCGCGGACCTCGGTGCGAACGTCGTCAAGATCGAACGTCCCGGCGGTGACATGATCCGGTCGAACCCACCGTTCGTCGCCGATCCCGAGGAGGAAGCCTACGGTGGCTACTTCCAGAGCGTCAATCGCGGCAAGAAGAGCATCGAGCTGAACTTCCGCGAGGAAGCGGACCGCGAGGATTTCCTCTCGCTGGTCGAGGAAGCCGACATCGTCGTCGAGAACTACCGCTCGGGCACGATGGAGAAGTACGGCCTGGGCTACGAGACGCTCACAGAGTACAACGAGGACATCATCTACTCCTCAATCCGCGGGTTCGGTGACCCGCGCACGGGCGAAACGGATCGACAGGGCCAGCCCTCCTTCGACCTCATCGCGCAGGCGCTCGGTGGCGTCATGGAGACCACCGGCCAGCCCGACGGCCCGCCGACGAAGACCGGCCCCGGCGTCGGCGACCTCTTTACCGCGACGCTGAACTGTATCGGCATTCTGGCCGCGGTCAACCACCGCGAACAGACCGGCGAGGGCCAGTACGTCGACACCGGCATGTACGACTCGATGATCAGCTTCACCGAGCGGGCCATCTACCAGCAGTCGTACACCGGCGAGGCTCCCACCCGCCGGGGCAACTCCCACCCGACGCTGTTCCCCTACAACGCCTTCGAAACCGACGACGGCTACGCCGTCATCGCCGCGTTCAACAACAACCACTGGGCGGAATTGTGCGACGTGATGGACCGCGAGGACTTAGCCGAGGACTACCCCACGACGCCCGAGCGCCTCGAGCACCGCGACGCGCTGCGCGAGGAGATCGCCGAGTGGACCCGCGCACAGACCAACGACGAACTCGTCGACAAACTCGAGGGTCGTGTGCCAGCTGCGCCGGTCCAGACCACCGAGGAGATCTTCGACGATCCGCACGTCCACACGCGGGACATGCTCGTGCCGGTCGAACAGCCCGGTGCCGACACGGACGTCGAGATCGCGGGCAACCCGATCAAGATGACTGAGACCAACCCCAAGCCCCGCGGTCGCGCACCGCTGCTCGACGAACACCGCGAGGAAGTGCTGGGGGAGCAAGGGGACACCGAAACGGCCGACGACTAGTCCCGGTTGGAACCCGGTCCTGACACAGCCACACGACGGCTCGCGGGTGTGTCAGCAGTGACTGATAGTCGGCGGGACGACGCCCAGATCGTCTTGTCGTCGGTTTCTCCTGTTTCCGAATCCGCTCGCCGAGCGTGAGCTCGGCGGTCGAATACACAGCCGTAGAGCCTGCGCATTCTGTATGAATATTGCTGGTACTATGCGAAACCGTGCGTACTCTCTGCTAATATTTCCGAGGGAATGTGGGTAATTATAAGGGGCGACTGTCGTTCCCACTATATTGGAATCGCAGCACGACCCATCAAGCGCCGGTCTCATAAGTCGGATAATGTCTGCGCAATCAACGACGGCAGGACAGACTAACTCGCTAATCAGTTCCCCATCGAATCCGGTCGGGTATCTGGTCATACTCGCAGCTGTCGTGACAGGCGTGTTACACCTAGTGCTCGGCCCCCGTGCCATGGGATTCAGTCAGGTAATGGGCATCCTGTTCATCTTGAACGGGCTTGGCTTCCTCGGCGGAGTCGTCCTCTATCTCACACCCTACTGGAATGAGACGCTCTATCTCGTCGCGGCGGCCTATGCGATCGCCACGATCGTCGCCCTGTTCGTCTTCCAAGGGTTCAGCATCGACGCGTTCTACATGGAGGGGAGCCTCAATCCGATGGCCGTCATCACGAAAGTCACCGAAGCAATCGTCGCCATCGGTGCGGTGTATCTGTACGCGAACAACTCGTAGCATGGGCCCGACACACCGGCACTGGCTTCGACTGTTCGGTGGCCCCGTGTGCCAGCACGGTTACACGGCCGAGTGTGGGTACGCGACACTGATTGACTGACTCGTGTCGGGCGGTCCGTAATTCGTTCATGACCGTCGAACGGCTCCGTCCAAGACGCGCTACGTCCCTTTCTTCGGACAATTTCGACGAGTGGATCGCTGCGCTCATAGCTGGCTCGTCGCCGCTGTCGACGGCCCTATCGGCGATACACGGATCGAACGGGCCGATCCCGAGCACGTCGGCCGCCAGCGAGGTGACAGCGCCAAGGAGTAATCCTTTTGCGGGTCCCCTGCACACGTCGGGGTATGAGCAACGATTGGCCAGTCGACCCCGACGGAGAGGAAGGCAGCGAGGGGATGCGCAAGTTCGACATGCGGATCATCGCGGACAAAGTCGACGAGGAGGAGGACTTCCCGCTCGACCGCACCGAGTTCGTCGACGAGTACGGCGACTACCCGATCCGGGTCAACCACGAGACGATCGTCGCGATGAGCGAGATTTTCGACTACGTCGACGAGGACATCGACGAGTTCGAGACGATCCTCGACATGCACAAGGCCGTCGGCGCAGCCATGCGCGAGGGCGGCTTCTGGAAGTACCACCCGCAGGGCAAAGACCCCGAGAAGGTACCCGCGTAACGCTGTTTTCCGAGCCGTATCACGAATCTGGATTGCGTATCACTTATACGACGGCGTTCGAAAGAATCGGCCACAGTGACTAATACGCAGGTAACGCTCGTCCAGATCGACAACTACGGGCCGTGGACGGTGACCCCTGAACCGCGCCGGGAGGCCGACCTCCAGACCATGCAGTCCCGGCTGTACGCGGACATCTCCCAGTTCGTCGGTAACCGCGGCGGCTACACCTTCTTCACTCGCTTCGACAACATGATCGCCGTCACGAACGGGCTCGACCTCGAGGACCACGCGCTCCTTCAAGAGTCGGTCGGCAACCGCTATCCCGTGACGCTCAGCCTCGGCGTCGCGACCGGCACGAACCCCGTGCAGGCGCTGGCCGACGCGACCGCCCGCCTCCAGGAGGCCGGCAGCGCACAGGACAAACACCGCCGCGAGTGTCTCGAGGGCCGGACGATCGACAACGCCTATCGGACCGATGACGACATCCAGATCGCTCACTTCGACGTGATCAACGCCACCGGCAACTACACGGACGAACTCAACGCCTTCGACACGTTCATCGAGATCGAGCAGGGGTATGCTGAACTCATGCGTCACATGCGATATGCCCACGACAGCCTCTCGTTTTTCGTCGGTGGTGACAACGTCATCGTCATCTGTCCCGATCTCGAGACGAGCGATTACGAGGAGGCACTCACACACGTCGAGGAGGCCGTCGACGTCGAAATGCAGGTCGGTGTCGGCCGCGGAAAAAGCGCTCACGATGCTGGCTTCGCCGCGAAACACGCCCTCGAGACCTGCCGGGCGGACGGAACCAGAGTCGAACTCGAGTGGGAGACGGCCTGAGTAGCGGGATCACCGAACTTCGGTGCCGTCTTGCTTAAGTGTGCCGGAGGTAGCTTTTAGCCCATTCGTGCGAATCATTGGCATATGGAATCGGAACTGTCCGTCAGAGACGTGATGACGACCGACTTCGTTGGCGTCAGTGAGTCCGACACCGTCCTCGATGTCGTTAGACTCATCCGCGACGAGGAGACGAGTTGTGCGCTGGTCGTGCGCGGTCCAGAGCCAGTCGGCATTCTGACCGAGTGGGACGTCCTTGATCTCGTCGCAAACGAGCACGACCCGGCCGAACTGGCTGTCGAAGATGCGATGACGACGCCGGTCATCGCGGTGGGACTCGACCGATCGCTCACCGATGTCGCGACGACGATGGCCCGCCAAAACATCCGAAACGTCGTTGTCGAGGGCGACGACGGCGTCGCCGGGGTCGTCACTCAGCGTGATGTCATCGCCGCGGCGAGTTCGTTCCAGGCGACGATGACGCCCTCGCGCTCGAGCGAGCGGCCGGTCGACCGCGATCGGACGTCCGCCGAACTCGCAACCGCTCGTGCGACCGCGGAGGGCGAAACCCAGTTGCTCCCCAACGGTGGCGACGAGTATACCACCCAGGGCGTCTGCGAGGTCTGTGGCTCGCTCGCTGAGTCGCTGTGGGACGCCAACGGTCAGCTGGTCTGTGCGGACTGCCGATCGATGTGAGTCGGGAACAGTTCCGACAGTATCGTGTGTGGTGCCAGCATACACCGCCCCTATCTCTCCGATAGAAAGACCTTTCGGTGGCCGCGGTGGAGGGGTCGATAATGATCGCGACCCTCGACGACCTGGACGTCGAAGGGACTACCGTCGGTGTTCGCGTCGACGTCAATAGTCCGATCGACGACGATGGCACGCTCGCAGACGACGCCCGACTGCGCGCTCACGTCGATACCCTCTCTGAACTCGTCGCGCGTGGCGGCCGGGTCGCCGTCCTCGCCCATCAGGGTCGGCCCGGCGGCGACGAGTTCGTCACGCTCGAGCCCCACGCCGATCGCCTCTCGGAGTTGCTGGGCCAGCCCGTCGACTACGTGGATGCGACGTTTACAGACGCCGCTCGCGAGGCCGTCAGGGACCTCGACGACGGCGACTGCGTCGTCCTCGAGAACACCCGCTTCTACAGCGAGGAGTACATCGAGTTCGAGCCCAAGCGAGCCGCTCAGACACACCTCGTACAGGGCCTCGAGCCAGTCCTCGACGCCTACGTCAACGACGCGTTCGCCGCGGCCCACCGCTCACAACCCTCGCTGGTCGGCCTCCCGACCGTCCTGCCGGGCTATGCGGGCCGCGTCATGGAGTCCGAGCTCGACGTGCTCGGCTCGATCGAGGAGACCCCCGAGCCCCGCGTCTACGTCCTCGGTGGGGCAAAGGTTCCCGACTCGATCGACGTTGCCTGGTCAGTCCTCGAGAAGGGCCTGGCCGATCACGTCCTCACCGCGGGCGTCGTCGGCAACGTCTTCCTCATCGCCGACGGCGTCGATCTAGGCGACGCCAGCTCGGATTTCATCTACGACCAGGGCTACTGGGACGAAATCGACCGCGCTGCCGACCTGCTCGACGCCTACGGCGATCGAATCGCCCTTCCGCGAGACGTCGCCGTCGCCCGCGACGGCCAGCGCCACGAACTCGGCATCAACGCCCTGCCGCCGGGCGACGGCGAGGCCGCCATGGACATCGGCTCGTCAACGCTCGAATACTACAAGCGAATCCTCACAGACGCGGAGACGGTCATCCTCAACGGCCCCGCCGGCGTCTTCGAGGACGACTGCTTCGAGACGGGCACCAGACAGCTGTTCGGTGCCGCCACGGAACGGCCGATGAGTATCGTCGGCGGCGGCGACACCGCCTCCGCCCTGCGGCAACTCGGCGTCGAGGGCTTCTCCCACGTCAGCACGGGCGGCGGCGCTGCCCTACGGATGCTCACCGCTGAACCGCTCCCCGCCGTGACCGCACTCGAGAATGCCCCCGAACAACCCGCAGCCGACGATTGAACCCGCCACGCGAGACGATCTCGAGACGGTCACTGACCTGTGGGTACAACTCGCCCGCGATCAGCGTCGCCATGATTCGGCCGTCCGCGCCGATTCGAACCGCGACACCATACGCGAGACGCTTGCGGCCTACCAGATCAACGACGGCCTCCTCGTCGCCCGACTCGCAGGCGAAATCGTTGGCTTCGCCTCGGTCACGATCGAACGCGGCACCCTCGAACTCGACAACACCCGCGGTCTCCTCTCGAACATCTACGTCGAACCCGCGTTTCGCGATCGCGGTATTGGGGCCGCGTTGCTCGAGGCTGCCGAGGCGGCGGCTGCCGAACGCGGTGCCGACGAGGTGTTGCTCGAGGTGATGGCAAACAACGAGGCCGCCCGTCGGTTCTATCGTCGCGAGGGGTACGACGAGTTCCGGGTGACGATGTCGCGGTCGCTCGAAAACCGGGACGAAAACGATACACATTCAAAGGAGGACGGCTAATCAACAGCCAGCGCCAGGGGAGCATGGGCGGTTCATGCACTCGACTTGTAATCGAGACTTCCGGGGTTCAAATCCCCGCCCTGGCTTTTCTTCGCGCGAACAGTTGTTACCGAAACTCGAGACCGTCGGACCACCACTGTCGGAACGGAGAAATCGGTCCAGACTTACTCGAGAAACCGCGTTCAAACGTCACCAGTCGGCTTTCTGTCCGAACCATCGATAACGACGGGCAGCGACGAAGTCGTAGGCGTGTCGGGGCGAGATGTGGTTCAACGGCGCTTCCCTGGCTCTGTCTTGTTCTCGTGATCCTCTCGAACGCGTAGGCAGTCGGCTACACCCAGGGTCCCGAACCCGGTGAGGAAGCACTTGAGGCGACCGAAACCGGTCAGAGCTGGCAGATGTTTGCACCGGAACCGCTCGGAATACAGAGGTACAACTGCGACGGCGAGTTCATCCAAGACTGAGACGGACGCCTGTCAGTGGATGCCGGCAGGTCTGCGACCGCCTCAGTGGCGACTCTCATGTGAGCAGCACGCGACTCGAGCCTCGCTCGTCACAGCGTCGACGTGGACGTGGATCGACCCGGCATCGGTCTCAAGGGGGACGATCCAGGAGGCGCTGGTTCGGTGTGGGTTGTCGCTGGCTGTGATGTCATCGTATCCCTCCGCTTCGACGGCTTTGCGCGCGATTCGGGCGGCTTCGTCGGCATCCTCGATCCGAATCTCGTCGTTCAGCCGGACGGTGACGACCGGGATGTCGGCCATCCTGACGACCCGTTCGGCGACGCTGCCGACGAGCACCCGATCGAGCCCCGTTCGACCCTGTGTCCCCATGATGATCATGTCGATATCGTGGTCGTCGGCGTACGCGAGGATCTCCTCGTGTGGCACGCCCTGTTCGACCGCCGTCACGACGTCGACCCCCTCGCGCGTCGCTTCGGTTTCGACGCGCTCGACCGCTCGCTCCGCGACGCGGTGTCCTTCGTCGGTCCGGAGCGTCCCCAGTGGCCCCTCCGGGACGACCGACAGTGCGTGGATCGTCGCGTCGAATCGCTCCGCGAGCGTGAGTCCGTGCGTGAGCGACTGCCGGGTCCCGTCGCTCCCGTCCGTCGGAACGAGGATATTCTGATACATCACTACCGCGGACTAGGGATCCTGACGGTAAATACGCTGTTGGACGGCGATGTTCGGAGTGCTATCGTGCTCGTGTTGCCGTCGTCTGCACACCCAGTCTCGAGTCGCACTCGATGCTCCCGGTGTGGGCGTCGACCGTTAGTCGTTACTGACGGTCGTAAGTGTCGACACCCGCGCGTTCTCCTTGAGCTGGAGGCCGCCGTCGGCGACCGACAGCGGCATCAGCGGCAGATGATCGCACACCAGCATCGAGGGATGCGAGCCGCCACGGGCCAGCAGTTCGTTGCGCGGCTGGAGCTGGACCGGTTGTTCGAGCCCCGTCAGGAACTCGTTGTGCTGGATCACGTACTGGCCACCCTCGAGGTCCCACCAGCCGTACTCGTCGTCGGGAGCCGCGAGCTCGGTCGGCACCGGCTCGAGGTCGGCGTCTGCGAGTTCGTCGCCGCCGAAATCGATGCGACCGGGAGCGGCGACTTCGTAGACGGCAGCGACCGTCAGGTCGATGCCGTGTTCGTGGACCTGTACCGGTTCGTACACCAGATTATCGACGTACTCGGCGAGGGCGTGATCGGCAGACATGTCGATTGAAAGGACGGTTCCGAGTGGCAAAAAGGATACTGTCGCTCCTGCGAACCCGCATCCGGGCAGGCAGACGGCAGTGTGATGGGACAGCGAAAGAATCGCGACGGCGGCTCGCGTGCGAGCAGGTCTGCCCATGGTGCCGGCAGCATATTTGTGCTGGCAGCCGGTATGCTCGCGTATGACCGACGTTCTCACCGATGACATCGCCCGCTTCGTTCGCGCGGCCGGTCCGGACCCTGACGAGACGCTGCTCGAGATGGACGAGTACGCCGCCGCGGAGGGCTTTCCCCATGTCGGCCCCGAGGTCGGCGCGTTCCTTCGGTTCGCCGCCCGACTGAACGGCGCTGAGCGGATCTTCGAGTTCGGCTCGGGATACGGCTACTCCGCCTACTGGTTCGCCGCGGCGCTCCCGGACGACGGCGAGATCGTCCTCACGGAAGTCGACGAGAACGAACTCGACCTCGCTCGCGAGTATATGGCTGCGGGTGGCTACGATGCGATCGCACGATACGAACACGGCGACGCGATGGCAGCGATCGACCGCTACGACGGGCCGTTCGACGTGGTGTTGATCGACCACCAGAAGCACAAGTACGCTGATGCGTTCGAGGCCGTCCGCGCGAAGGTCCCGGTCGGTGGCGTCGTCGTCGCCGACAACGCGATCACGGCCGGCGTCATCGACTTCGACGACCTGCTTGCGTGGGCCGATGGGGCCCTGCCTGCGGAGACGAACGAACACACGCAAGGAATTATCGACTACCTCGAGACGGTCCATGCCGATCCGGCGTTCGAGACGATGATCGTTCCGCTTGGCGAAGGGATCGCGGTGAGTTATCGCGTCGAGTAGTCGGAAGTCTCGCCGTCGAGGACCTGTTCGTCCGCCGGAGCTGGCGAGCCGTACTCGCGGAAGCAGAGAAAGAGCGTCGCGCCGGCGGCCGCGAGCAACGTCGCCCACGTGATCGCGGTGAGCACGACGACCGTCACCGCGGCGGGTCCCGGCACGACGGCACCGATCGTCTCGAGGCCGACGGCGTGTGTGCCGGCGATCCCGATAAACGAAAGCCACAGGCCAAGCGCCGTGTGTGCGAGCGTACGCCGTGTGACGGACTGGGCGTAGCGAGCGACCCCGTAGACGCCGACGATGGCGAGCGCGGTCGCTCCGAGCGTTAATTCGACTCCGTCGACGGCGGTGGTCGCGACGCCGGCGATGGCGAAACAGGCGAGCGAGGCGGCGAGCAGGGGTCGATCCGAATCAGGTAGTGTCGGAATCACGTCGTGCACCGCTTTGCCGGGTTGAGTCGGTGCCGGAATATATAGCTGTTGGCTGACTGCAGCCGATGCGTGCTCGGACTGGTTCCTGCCGGTCAGTGCCAACGCACCCGAAACCCGTCCTGGAGTACCGGGAACCTCTGAACGGATCAGTCGTCGCCGCCGTCGGCGAGGACGCGCTCTTCGGGCGTTGGCCGTCCCGGATGGATGCCATACCAGGCGAAGGCGTACAGGATCGACATCGACACGGCACAGAGGGCCATCGCACCGGCGACCGACTCGAGCACGAGACCGGAGACCGGACCGGCGAGCGCGTCACCGACGGCGGCCGCCGAGTCGCTGTCGGGGGCGGTCGCAAGCGCATAGGGGAGGAAGGTCGCGAAGGCAAGCACCCACCACCGTTTCGCCACGCGTCGAAGCTGTGCCGTTTCGGCTTCCCGTGCAGTACTCGTGACGCCGGCGATACCGACCGCGATCAAAACGAGGGCCGGAATCGTACGGAGCGGGGTATCAAAGCCGGTATTACCCGCGACGCCGACGGCGACGATCGCGACGGATCCGGCGAGGCGGGGAATCGAGTGGGTGCGCCCTGTTCGAGGCATGCTGTCCCGCGGTAGTAACGGATTGTACAAAACTCTCGCGAAGCAACAATACACACGCTCACGTGACCTTCTTGTTGAGATATCGTTTCCGACAACAAAGGACGTATTACCGATGCCCGCAACTCGAACGTGAGAACGAATGAGGGAACGCGATCGAGCCGATCCCGTCACTCACCTTCGACGGCGCGTGTCGTCTGCGGCCGGCCGAGCGACCGACATCGCGTCGCGGGTGCCCGGACCCGGAGTCGTACAGCATCTAGGGCGACTCTGGCAGCGACACGTCCGGGAACGGCCCGACCAGTATCAGGCATCGATCACCTTTCCGACGGCACCGGATCAGCCCACGGTCGGCGAGATCCACGGCTGGATCGGGGACTTAGAGCACGTCTTCGAAGGGCGTCTCGACGTCTACGCTCGGCGCGGGAGCGTCGCGGTCGTGACTGATCACGTCTCGGACGAACTGTTCGACGAGGCAGCGTTCGATGCGGTCTGCAAGCGGATCGAAGACGGCTACAGCGGCTCCCGCTCGACCGTGCATCTCAGGAAATGGCGACTGAACGACGGGAACCTCGTCCGCGCCCATGTGATCGTGCCGGTCAAGCCACTCTTTCCGCGCGACGAGGCCGACGATCCGGCGGCTCGAGCCACGACCGGACTCGAAGCCGACTGATCGTCACTGCCGCGATCGGGCGCGTTGCCGGCCTCGCCAGGTGCCGCGTCGTATCGGTAGCGACCGCAAGCGGGTCCGTGCGGTTAGTCGTCGTCAGTCGGTCCGGGACCGGGCTCGGATCCCGGTTCGCGATCGGCGCTCGGACTGCTGCCGGTGCGGTCACCGGTGCGAGACTGGCTTCCGGTGGACTCGCTCTCACCGGGCGTGACCTCGCTCGTCCGGCTCATCCAGCGATCGATATTGTCGGCGACGTAGTCCTTACCACCCCAGCCGAACGCGACGCCAGCACCGATGGCGATGGCCGCGCCGAGGCCCCACGCGAGCGCCCGGGCGAACACGTAGAGGATGCCGACATCGATCCCCATCGTGTCGAGGCCGATGACGATGGCCGTGAAGTAAAGGAACATCCGCGCACCGGTGGCAAACCAGGTGGTGTAGGCCGTCTCGGTCGCTGCACGGGTCCGTTCGATGGCGTCGCCGATGAAATCAGCGACGACGAATCCGAAGACGATAACCGCCAGCCCGGCGATGAAGGCTGGCAGGTACGACACCGCCGTCGAGATCCACTCCGACAGCGTCGCGATCGCGAGCGCGTTTGCAGCTGCGAGGAACGCGAGCGCGTAGACGAACCACTTCGCCAGCGAGCCAAACGCGCTCGAGACGGCCTGTTCGGTGCCGCCGAGGATGCGTCCGAGCGGCGTCTCGAGGACCATTCGATCGAGTTCGACGCCATCGGCGATCCGGCGGACGGCGCCCGCGGCTACGCGGCCGATGATCCAGCCGATGACGAGGATCACCAGCGCGCCGACGAGACGCGGGAGAAACGTGACGAGCTCCGCGATTGGGTCTTGTAACCACTCGGGAACCTGTGCTTGAGCGGGATATTGGAGTACCATGTACTGATTCTCATCGGTCCGACCGTCCGTTGTAATTGAGTGCCTATCAATCAGTAGTGAAACTAACAGGTCGCGTTCAACGCGGTCGCGACGATTGAAGTGTGCGTTACGGCGAATTGCACGCTCGCCGTACCGTGACGTATCAATACGGGTTCCGATCGGAACGACGAGAACGAATGCGATCGATCACGAAGCGATTCGCACGCAGGCAGGCGATAAACACGTGTTGTAACCGAGCCGAAAGCATGGGAGAGACCAATCGGTCGTGACTGAAACGTCCCTTCCTCATTGGGCGACCGAACGTGTCCGATTTCACGCATAGAGCGCGATCGGTCGTGTGTCGAGCAGATGGGGGCGACCGCGGTCGCACACGGGCGTTCCGGACTCGAGACACGGATCACGGTACACCGGTTCGCCCGAGTTCGATCCCATCATGAATCGGTAGCCTGATTGAGGGTTCGTATAGTTGCTGCCCAAATAAATTGAATAAACACTCTCTTATACTGGAGAACCAACGATATCGGCGGAACGAAGGCGACAGTACGCTCGTTCTTTCACGTCAGGACGCCGATTTCGGTAATATGGGATTACCGACGACACCTCGTCAGCGACGGGTTTCCACGTGTTGGTTCCTCGGTTCGGCCAACTGTCGCTTCGACGCTGCTCTCGGCTCTCTTTCTCGTTTCCGGGCAACGTGCATTCGTGTGCTGGTCTTTCACACTACGCTATTGGTGCTCCACACACGAGAGAGTACGTATGTACCTCGCCGACGAAGCGTGGCCGGACCTCGAGACGTACTTCGAATCGGAATCGCTCGCGCTCGTGCCGCTCGGCTCGACCGAACAGCACGGTCCGCACCTGCCGGAGGCAACCGACCACCTGATCGCAGAGGCGTTCGCCCGAGAGGCCGCCGACCGGACTGGCTATCTCTGTACGCCGACGATCAACGTCGGTGTCAGCGGCCACCACCGGCAGTTCCACGGGACGATGTGGGTCGACCCGCCGGCGTTTCGCCAGTATATGGAGTCGCTAACCCGGAACCTCACCACCCACGGGATCGACCGCGTGATCTACGTCAACGCCCACGGCGGCAACGTCGAGCATCTCCGCGAGGTTGGTGCGCGACTCCGGCAGGAGGAAGTCGCCTACGCCATCGAGTGGATGTGGGACGAGTCGATTCCGGAACTGGTCGACGATTGCTTCGAACAGAACGGTCCCCACGGCGGGCCGAAAGAGACGGCGATGATCAAGCACCTCGAGCCGGCGTTGGTCCACGACGACCGCCTCGAGAAAGCCCGGGACACCGGCATCCCGAGCGTCGAGGACGCCGGAACGGTCAAACACGGCTCGCAAACGTTCTACGATGCGATCGACAACAGCGACAACGGCGTGTTCGGCGATCAGACGGACGCGACGGCGGAAAAAGGCGCACAGCTGTTCGAGGCAGCGAGCGATCAGCTCGTACAGCTCTGTGAGTGGCTCGCAGAACAGGAGTTCGAGGACCTGCTTCCTGCAGACCACGTATAACCTTCTGTCAATCCGTTCTGGCGCACCCGACCGTCTTGCGATCGTGCCTGGAAATCGTCCCAGAACCCTGTCTCAATCGGCGGCGTTCCTGCGATCGAGGATTCGTTCGATCGTCTCTTCATCGAGGAGTTCCATCAGCGTCTCATCGCCGGATCGGTACCGCTCGAGTTCCGAGTCGCTCAACCGATCCTCGAGCTGCTCGTCTCCGAGGTGCGCCTCGAGTGCGTCGTCGATGTCGTCCGGATCGTACCCTGGGACTGGCATGTGTTGTCATACTATACCGATGGTCTTATAGACCGGTGCTCATTGCCGAAGTGCCAGTCGATCCGAACGGTTTCTGTTTGATAAGGCTTAATAGATATTCTCATCGATTTATTATATGGCAGTCGTCAGCGTCTCGATGCCGGACGAACTCTTGGAGCGACTCGATCAGTTCGCCGACGAGCACGGCTACACCGGCCGCAGCGAAGTCGTCAGGGAAGCCTCGCGGAACCTACTGGGCGAGTTCGAAGATACCCGACTCGAGGACCGCGATCTGATGGGGATCGTCACCGTGTTGTTCGATTACGAGACGACGAACGTCGAAGAGCGGATGATGCATCTGCGCCACGAACACGAGAACCTCGTCGCGTCGAACTTCCACAGCCACGTCGGCAATCACTACTGTATGGAGCTGTTCGTCCTCGAGGGCGAACTCGAGGACATTTCGACGTTCGTTGGGAAGATCCGGGCGACCAAAGACGCGCTGACAGTCGACTACTCGGTCATCCCAGTCGACAGCTTCGATCCGCTCGCATAGGGCTCCATGAGCGCAATGAACGCGCATACTGTTGGCCACCAGTCCGTGAACACCTGATCGCGACGCGAGTGCGATCGGTGTGTGAACAGTGGTGGCCAACAGTATAGTTTTACTGTCGCCCTCGCAAATGAGGGCATATGACATACCGGAAGGTCAACTACGAGGACGTCGAGCAGGTCTCGAGTGCGATGCACTTTCTCAGCGATCCACTCGAGACCGAGCAGGTCGGGGTAACGATTGCCCGCTGTGATCCGGACTGGAAGAGCAAACCCCACGATCACACGGCCAACGACCACGAGGAAATCTACGTGCTCATCGAGGGGGCGGCGACGGTCGTCGTCGACGACGAACCGGTTGACATGGAGGCCGGCGACGCACTCTGGATCCCGCCTGAATCGACGCGCCAGATCCGCAACGGTGACGACGAGAGCGCGTTCGTGCTCGTCAGCGCCCCGAGTATCGCGGATGATGAGGGTGACAACGACGAGTGGCTCCTGTCGGGATTCGCCGGCTAGTGCTACCGACGGCGTCGGTGGCTACCTCCAGACCGACGGTCACGCCGACGGCCCCCATCACGAATTGCACTGTTCGCCCTTGGTTATTTTCACCATGGAATCGTCCCACATGACATGGACCTACTCGATGAGCACCTCGTCCCGGACCACGCACGCGAGATCAAAGCCGAAGCCCGCGCGTTCGCACGCGACCACATCGAACCGAACGCCCAGGAGTACTTTCAGGCCGGCGAGTATCCCGAGGAACTCCTCGAGGCGGGCCGAGACGCCGACCTCGTCGCACAGGACATTCCCGAGGAGTGGGGCGGACGTGGGTTCGACCTGGCGCAGTTGCTCGCGCTCACGGAGGAGTTCTACCGGGCCGACGCGGGAATCGCGCTGACGCTGCAGTTGGCGAGTTTCGGCTGTGAGATTACCTACGAGCATGGCACTGACGAGCAGTGCGAGGAGTACATTCGACCGGTTGCGGAGGGTGAGCAGCGCTCCGGACTTGCAGTATCAGAACCCGATACTGGGAGCGATCTCGCGGGGATGCAGACGCGGGCCGAAAGAGATGGCAACGAATACGTCATCAACGGCGAGAAGTACTGGGTCGGCAACGGTGTCGAGGCGGACTGGATCACCGTCTATGCCCGTACCGGCGACAACGAGGACAATCCATACGGGAACCACTCGCTGTTTATCGTCCCGACCGACACGGACGGCTACGACGCCGAGCACATTCCCGAAAAGATGGCAATGCGCGCTTCCAAGCAGGCCCACATCGAGTTCGACGACTGCCGGATTCCCGCAGCCAACCTGATCGGAACGGAGGGTGCCGGCTTCATGCTGCTCGCGGACTTTTTCAATCACGGCCGTATCGCCGTCGCCGGCCACGGGATCGGCCTCGCCGCAGCCGCTATCGAGGAAGCCTGGGACTTTACCCACGACCGCGAGGAGTTCGGCCGGACGATCAGCGACTTCCAGGCGGTCCAGCACAGTCTCGCGGATATGCTTCTCGAGTTCGAGAGCGCCCGGACGCTCACGTGGCGTGCCTGCGAGCACGTCGCAAACAGGGACGACGCGGGCTACTGGGCGGCGATGGCGAAGACGAAAGCGACCGAAACCGCTGTCGACGTCGCCGAGCAGGCCATGCAGTTCCACGGCGGGCGCTCCGTCTTGGACGAGCGGCGGATCGCCCGTGTCTACCGGGACGCGCGGGTCCCGGTCATCTACGAGGGCGCAAACGAAATCCAGCGCAATCTGATCTACCGACAGCAGCCCTGATCGGTCGTCTCTCACTTTCGACGTGGGGGCGCTCTGGCTCGTGAGAGCAGTGGCTACCGGAGACGGATAGGCGGACACCGCGGCCGAAAGCGAGGACGGTGGGGCCCGGTTCGAGTTCGAAACTGACGGCTACTTGTCGGACTGCAGGTCCTGAAACGCGTCGACGAACTCATCGTGCGTGGTCATCTCGGCGACCGTTTCGTCGACGCGAGCCTGGAGTTCGTCGACGCGGTCACAGAGATCCTGGTACTCCTCGTTGGCTGCGAGTTCGCGGTCGGTCTTTTCGGACTCGAGGAGCACCTTCTTTGAAATGAGCGCGTAGTACTCCTGAATATCTGTCTCGTACTTCGAGCGGCCGACGACGTCGTCGACCATCTCGAGGAGGTCGGCCTTCGAGACCGGCTTGACGAGATAGTCGTCGAAGCCCAGCTCGATGATATCGAAGTCCGGGTCGACCGCCGTTACCATGACGACGCGCGAATCGTATCCCTGCTCGCGGATTCGCTCGAGGACATCGTCACCGGAGAGTCCGGGCATCCGCCGGTCGAGCAGGACGATCTCGACGGTATCAGCCATCTTCGCGAGCGCTTCCTCGCCATCGTATGCTGTCTCGACTATCCAGTCCTGTTCGAGCCAGGCGGCAAACAAGTCGGCCAAACGAGCCTCGTCGTCGACGACGAGGACCTCGATCCCGTCAGTCATTGGGTACCCCCTCCGTTCTCTTCATCGGTTACAGCCACGCGTCACCAATGGTACCTCTGGGTGATAAATCTCGCGACCATTTCACCGACGAGCGGACGGTCCGACCGCCGTCCTCGACAGCCACGCTGATCCACGACCGAGTGCCACGGGTGCTAGTCGAATCGCAGTCCGGCAGCGAGTTCTGGACCCGCTCTTATCGCCCTTCAAACTCGGGTTCGTCGTCGCCGAAGAAGGCGTTGATCCCCTCGTGAACGTCTTCGGAGTTGACGACGTGGCCGAAGCCCAGCGATTCGATCTCGAGTCCGGCCTCGTGGTTGTCCCAGCCTTTGTGCATCGCCCGTTTCGTATAGCGCATCGCAAGCGGCGGGTCACCGGCGAGTTTCTCGGCGTAGTCGTGTGCGGCCGTCTCGAACTCGGTGGGTTCGACGACCTCGTTGACAAACCCGAACTCCGCCATTGTCTCGGCAGGGAACCGCTCTGCGGTGAAGATTATCTCCTTTGCACGACCCATGCCGACGATGCGCTGGAGCCGTTGGGTACCACCCCAGCCCGGGAGCAAGCCGAGATCGAACTCGGGTTGACCGAACTCCGAGCGCGTGGTCGCGAGCCGGATGTCGGCACACGTCACTAGTTCCATCCCGCCGCCGAGACAGTAGCCGTCGATAGCGGCGATAGTCGGAATCTCGATCTCCTCGAGGCGGCCGAACGTCTCCTGACCGTATTTCGAGAGTTCGACGATGTTGTAGGGGTCGATTCCCCCGCCAGCAATGCTCATGAAGTCCGCGCCCGCGGAGAACGCCTTCGAGCCGGCCCCCGTCAGCAGGAGTGCGCGGACACTGTCGTCGTCCTCGATGAGATCGAGCGCGGTGTCGAGTTCCTCGATCAGCTCGAGGCTGATGGAGTTCATCTGCTGGGGCCGGTCGAGTTCGATCTGTGCGACTCGTTCGCTAGGATAAGTCACCTCGAGCGTCTCGAACTCCGGCATCCCGTCCGTTTCCCCCGCACCCGCGTCGTCGTAGAAGCCACCCGCTTCGGCGACGGCCGCGAGGTGGTCGACCGGCTCGTATCGTGGGTGTTCGGTTTCCTCGTAGGCGTCCTCGAGTGCGTCGGCGAGCGTTTCGACGCCGTACTCGTCGGCGAACTTCGCGGGTCCTTTCGGCCAGCGCCCGCCGAGTTTGACCGCGGTGTCTATCTCTGCGGGCGATGCGACGTCCGCACCGACGAGATAGGCGACTTCGTTCGCGATGACGGCGAGTAGCCGTTCCTTGACGGTCTCGTTGAACAGGTCCTCGTCCATCGAAACGTCTGCGCCGTCGCCGTCCTCGTAGTCGTAGAAGCCCACGCCGGACTTCTGCCCGAACGCCTCGGCGTCGACTTTCGCTTCCAGCAGCGGACACGGTTCGTAGCGCTCGCCTGCGACCTCGTGCATGTACTCGAGGACGTGGTAGCCGACGTCGATACCGACGTAGTCAGCGAGTTCGAAACTGCCCATCGGCAGCCCGATGTCGAACTTCGTCGTCGCGTCGACTTCTTCGATCGTGGCGACATCGTCCTCGACCAGCCACGCGGCCTCGTTCATCAGGGGTACGAGGATGCGGTTGACGATGAACCCGGGTACGTCCTTCCGGACGCGCACGGGGGTCTTCCCGAGGTCCTCGGCGAGGTCCTCGACGACGTCGAGCGTCTCGTCCGCGGTGTGTTCGCCGGCGATGACCTCGACGAGATCCATCCGGATCGGCGGATTGAAAAAGTGCATCCCACAGAACCGCTCGGGGCGGTCGGTGACCTCCGAAAGGTCCGTAATCGAGAGACTCGAGGTGTTCGTCGCGAAGATCGCCCGGTCGGGGGCGACCGCCTCGAGATCGGTGTAGACGTCCGTTTTGATCTCCATCTGTTCGGGGACGGCCTCGATGACGACGTCGGCGTCGGCGACGGCCTCCTCCATGTCGACAAGCGGCGTCACGCGCTCTAAGGCCGCGTCGGCTTCTGCCTCGGTGAGCTGGTCGTTTTCGGCGAGTTTGCCCAGCGACCACTCGAGCTGCTCGTAGCCGTTCTGGACGAACTCATCTTTGATGTCACGCAGACAGACGTCGTAGCCCGCGATGGCGGCGACCTCCGCAATGCCGTGGCCCATGTTGCCTGCACCCAGAACTGCGATAGTGTTGATATCCTCGAGTACCATGCCCAAACGTCCTATGTTGAGGTGTTTCAACGTTTCCCCACATGATGTATAAACTATATTTATGTTTACTACTGGTTACAAAGCTCTTTACCGCTTCGTTTGGAACACGTTCTCATGGAGTTCGGGCTCACCGAAGAACACCAGCAGATCCGCGACGAAGTCCGCCGGTTCGCCGAAAACGAGATCGTCCCCAACGCCGAGCAGTACGACACCGAGGAGTCGTTCCCACACGACATCGTCGATAAAGCTGCCGAGATGGGACTTGTCGGTGCCTCGATCCCCATGGAGTACGGCGGCGCCGGCTACTCGATGCTCGAATCGGTGCTCATCATCGAAGAGTTGTTCGCCCACGACCCGGGTATCGCGCTCTCGATTACGGCTAGTTCCTTCGGGACCGAAGCCATCCGAGAGTTCGGGACCGAAGACCAGAAAGAGCGGTTCCTAGAGCCGGTCGCGGCTGGAGAGAAGATCTCCGGGGCGGCGATCTCGGAGCCCGATACGGGATCGGACGTGTCCTCAGTCTCGACCCGCGCCGAGAAAGACGGCGACGAATGGGTGATCAACGGGAACAAGATGTGGATCACCAACGGCTCCGTCGGCGACTTCTTCGTCGTCCTCTGCAAGACCGATCCCGACGCCGAGGGTCGCTACAACGGGTTCAGCCAGTTCGTCGTCGAGGCCGACCGCGACGGCTTCAGTTCGGAGAAGATCACCGGCAAGATGGGAATTCGTGCCTCCGATACCGCCGAACTCATCCTCGACGACGTCCGCGTCCCCGAGGAAAACCTCATCGGCACCCGCGACGCCGCCTTCATGCAGCAGATGTACTTCTTCGACGAGACCCGCACCGGCGTCGCCGCACAGGGACTCGGCATCGCGAAGGGCGCGCTCGAGGCATCCCTCGAGTACGCCCAGGACCGCGAGCAGTTCGGCAAGTCGATTTCGGAGTTCCAGGCCATCCAGCACAAACTCGCCGACATGGCCACCCAAACCGAGGCCGCGCGCAACCTGACCTACAAGGCCGCCTGGAACGTCGACCAGGGCAACGACATCACCAAGCTCGCCTCGATGGCCAAGGAGTACGCCTCCCGCGTCGCCGTCGACGTCGCCGACGAGGCCGTCCAGGTCCACGGTGGGGCCGGCTACGTCAACGACTTCCCCGTCGAGCGCTTCTACCGCGACTCGAAGATCACCCAGATCTACGAGGGCACCACCGAGATCCAGAAGAACATCATCGCGCGGGAGCTACTCGACTAAAATCGGATCGGCCCACGTCGCTCGAGCCGCACTCTCGGCCACTGCCATCCCTCGCCAGCAGCCCTTTGTCGCGTCAGCCCCTATCCGGGCGCAATGAGAGAGTTCGTCTTCGCCCTCGAGTACGACCCCGGCACGAACCCGGTCGCGGACGTCCTCGAGGCAAATCCGGAGACGACGGTGCGGTCGCTCGCGTGTCACGTTACGCCCGAGAGCCTCTGGCGGGTCGATCACGCGACCGGCTCGCAGGCGGGGATCGAGGCGCTGGAGGCGGCCTACCGCGAGCCGGCCTACTGTGCGGACTGTCTCGTACGGGACGACTGTGGGGCTGACTGCGAGACCCAACTGCTCGACCGCTCGAGCGACGAACTCGTCGTCTACACCTACTGGGATCGCACCGACGTCTGTACGTCGGTTCCTCACCTCGCGCTCGAGTATCTCGGCGAGGGGTTGTTGTTCGAGACCTACCGAGAGGGACGGCGATACCGCTGGCGGATCGTTCTCGGACGTGACGCGCCGGTCGGCGACTTCTTCGACGCGCTCGGTGACGAAGTCGGCGAGTGTGCCGGGATCGAGATGCTCCGGCTGACCGATCTCGATCCGGGTCGCGAGGAAGACGGAGCGGACGAATCGCTGCCGGCCGAACAGCGGGCAGCGCTGCAGGCCGCTGTCGAATACGGCTACTACGAGACGCCCCGCCGAACCGACCTCTCGGAACTCGCGGAGAAACTGGACGTGCCACGCTCGACACTCTCCTACCGACTCCGGCGGGCCGAGGCGAGCCTCGCGACCGCGTTCGTCGCGGATGACTCGCTCGAGTACGACGAGACGCTCGCAGTCGGTCGGTGATCGCCTCGAGTGTAACTGGTTGCACTGCTGAGTCGAGCCACGCGTGCAGTCGGTAGGAAATGCGCCTCGAGAGGGTCAGGAATTGTCTTCGACAATACAGATGTCCTGAAAGTCGTACGTGTGGCAATACTGGTCGCCGAAGCTATCGTTGGTATCGCCCCACACATGGAGGACGTGTGTGGCGACGATCTGTGACCGAGCCGTTCCCCACCCAAACCCCTGTGGCGGACTCACCGGCTCGCTGTCGGCTGTCTGCAGACAGTCCTCTTCGTCTATTGCGACCGAAACTGTGAATAGCGAGTCACAATCGAAGCATTCCGCTTCGGCAGTCACGTCCGCTGCCAGTTGCTCGTTGTCGGCCCCCATAAAGTCCGTCACAGTCGTGAACTCCCACATTTCAGACTCACAGACGGGACACTGCGGTCCAAGGTCGATATTCGCAAACATGAGTGCCCGTCGCTAATCAGACCCATCCAATAAAGAGCCGTATTCCCGGTAACGGGGAGTAGAATGCGATAGCGGCCACGCCACCCCATGCCGGTGCCGAGTTGGCGCACGCCGAATAACCCGTATGAGTGACGAGCGAGTACACGCGAGTAATGAGTGACGATTCGCCGCCGGACGCAGACGAGGGACCGGACACGACCCGCACCCTCGAGCTTCGCGTCCCGGAAATGGACTGTTCGTCGTGTGCTGGCAAGGTAACGAACAGCGTCGACCGCCTCGAGGGGATCGACGAACTGGACGCGCGCGTGACCAGCGGCCGGCTCGTCGTCGCGTACGATCCGACGGAGACGAGCGATGCGGCCATCCGCAAACGGGTCCGGGCGGCCGGCTACGAGATCGTGGGCGACGACGACCACGGCGCCGGCGAACTGACCGTGTCGGTTCCCGACATGGACTGTGCCTCCTGTGCGACCAAAGTCGAAACCGCGCTCGAGGGAGCCGAGGGCGTCGACGAGATCGAGACCCGGCCCACGTCGGGCCGCGTGACCGTCGGAGTCGCGGACGGGACCGACCCCGAGTCGATCACCGACGCGATCGAGTCTGCCGGCTACGACGCGACGCCACTCGACACCGACGGCGAGCCGATGGCCGACGCCGAGCCCGTCTGGAAGAGCCGACGGGCCGCCATCACGGGCATCGGTGCCGTCGTCGTGGCCGTCGGGATGGCCCTCGAGTTCGTCGTCACCGGTCTCAACCCGACTCTCTTTGCGGTCGCCGGGCGGAGCTACGCCCTCTCGACGCTGCTCTTTATCGCGACCGCGGCCGTCGCCGGCATGCCGATCTTCCGGAACGGCTACTACTCCGCGCGCAATCGGAGCCTCGACATCGACTTCTTGATGACCGTCGGTATCATCGCCGCGGTCGCGGCCCACCATCCCTTCGAGGGGGCCATGCTCGCCGTCCTGTTCAACATCGCCGAGTTGCTCGAGACGTACTCGATGGACCGGGCACGCGACTCCCTGCGGGAACTAATGGACCTCTCGCCGGACACCGCGACCGTCAAGCGCGCGGACGGCTCCGAGGAGACGATTTCCGCCGACGACCTCGCGGTCGGCGACCGCGTCGTCGTGCGGCCGGGTGAGAAAATCCCCGCCGACGGCACCGTCCAGGAGGGCGAGAGCGCGGTCGACGAGTCCCCGATTACGGGCGAGAGCGTCCCCGCTGACAAGACGGCAGGCGACGAGGTCTTCGCTGGCACCATCGCGGAATCGGGCTACCTCGAAGTCGACGTCGAGCACACGGCCGAGGACTCGACGATCTCTCGGATCGTCCGACTCGTCGAGGACGCCGAGCGCGAGCAGACCAAACGCGAGCAGTTCGTCGACCGCTTCGCGAGCGTCTACACGCCGATCGTCGTCGCGCTCGCGATCGCGGTCGCCGCCGGCCCGCCCCTGCTCGTCGGTGCATCGTGGAACATGTGGTTCCTGCGCGGGCTGACGCTGCTGGTCATCGCCTGCCCCTGTGCGTTCGTCATCTCGACGCCAGTCAGCGTCGTCTCGGGAATCACCAGCGCCGCGCGCAACGGCGTCCTGATCAAGGGCGGTCGATACCTCGAGTCGGTCGCCGAGAGCGAGGTTTTAGCGGTCGACAAGACGGGCACACTCACCACCGGCGATCTGTCGGTGACCGACGTGATCCCGCTCGAGGGGGCCGACGAAGCCGACGTGCTCCGCCGGGCGAGCGCGGCCGAACGACGCAGCGAACACCCGCTCGCGCGGGCAATCGTCGGCTACGCCAAAGAGCAGGGGATCGACCCCGATGAGTCGGCCGTCTCGAACTTCGAGGCACTGACCGGGAAAGGCATCCGCGCCGAAATCGACGGGGAGACCCACTACGTCGGTAAACCCGGGCTGTTCGAGGGGCTGGCTGACTTAGAGCACGCCCACGTCACGACCGACGGCGGGACGGCGCTCGAGACCGAGGCGACGGCTGCCGAATCGCGACCCGACTGCGACCGCGAGGGCTGTCTCGACGTGTTGCGCGATGTCGTTCCCGAACTCGAGGCCGAGGGCAAGACCGTCGTGGTCGTTGGCACCGAAGATGGTCCGCTAGGCGTCGTCGCCGTCGCGGACCGGGTCCGGCCCGAAGCGAAGTGGGCCGTCTCGCGACTGCAGGAACAAGGTGTCCGCGTCGTGATGCTCACCGGCGACAACGAGGGCACCGCTCGCGCGATCGCCGAGGAGGTCGGCATCGACGAGTACCACGCCGAGTTGCTTCCCGACGAGAAACTCGAGTGGATCAGGCGGCTCGAGGAGGAAGGCAACGGCGACAGTGACGATACGGGCAGCCACGTCGCCATGATCGGCGATGGGATCAACGACGCGCCCGCACTCGCGACCGCGAGCGTCGGCATCGCGATGGGGGCTGCGGGGACCGACACGGCCCTCGAGACGGCCGACGTGGCCCTGATGGGCGACGATCTGACTCGACTGCCCTATCTCTATCGGCTCTCAAATACGGCAAACGGTGTCATCCGCCAGAACATCTGGGCCAGCCTGGCCGTGAAGGCGGTGCTGGCCGCCGGTGCGCCTATCGGTCTCGTGACGGTAATCCACGCGGTCGTCATCGGCGACATGGGAATGAGCCTCGGTGTGACCGGCAACGCGATGCGGCTCGCGAACGTCGAGCCGGAGCTGCCGGCCGAGGCCGAGGCGCTCGAGGAGTAGCGGAGACGACCGACACCCGCGATCAGGCCTCGTACTCGGCCCAGATATACCGCGTCGCGGTGCTCCGATAGGGTCGCCACGGCTCGGCGAGCTCGCGCATTCGGGTCCGCGTTAGCTCGTCGCCATCGTTGTATAGCTGCTCGATCCCCCGCCGAACCGCGAGATCGCCGAGCGGTAAGACATCCGGCCGCTCGAGGACGAACATGAGGTACATGTTGGCGGTCCACTCGCCGACTCCTGTGATCTCAGTGAGTTCGTCGATTACCGCTTCATTGGTATACTCGGCCAGGCCGGCACGGGTGAGATCGCGCTTCTGAAACGCACGGGCGGCGTTTTCGACGTAGTCGACTTTCGTCCGCGAGAGGCCGGCCTCGCGGAGCGCGTCTCGAGACGCAGCGAGCACCGATTCCGGGGTGACGACGCCGTCGAGTACGTCAAAGACGCGTTCGCGGACGGCCGCAGCGCTGGCCGTCGAGAGCTGCTGGTTGATGATCGACACACAGAGGCGCTCGAACTCGTTTTCGACCGGCTCGAGCGGATGTGGCTCGCGGCGTTCGATCACGCCGGCCAGCACGGGGTCCTCTCGGAGGACGGACTCGGGTGCGTTGCGAGCGGTGGTGTCGGGATCGGCCATCGTCATCGATAGAGAGGCTTGAGCGATCAAAAGCGAGTTGGTTGGACGGAGCGAGATGTGGCAGCTGTCCGTTGCTTGGCTGGGCCGAGCGGGTAATCAGCTCTTATCCGTCGGAAAAGATTGGCAAGACTGTCGGATCGACCGGCTAATACGTAATTACACACCCGACTATGCAGGCCACGACAGGGGTCGTGAGAAACTAGACAGTGCACCGATGGGACGGCCCTGTTGACTGAAGTACAGATCGGTTCCACCGCGAAGTGAGATGGCAGACGAGACATCTTCGACCGAGATAGACGCTGCTGAGCAACGACGAATGACAACCGATCCCGACCGGATCAGAGAGTGGGCCGAAGCTCACGACGCTGTTCCCGTCAGGGTTCGGGACAGCGACGACCACGGCCACTCGCTCGCCCACCGAGACGAGATCGGTGAGGATCACGAGGAGTACACCTGGGACGAGTTCAACGACCGGTTCGAGGACGAGGACCTCGTATTCGTCTACCACGAGGAGGAACCGACCGGCGAGGGGCTGGGCTTCTTCGAGATCGTCGAGCGCGAGCAGGCCTTCGACCGAGCCGATCTCGGCCGGGACGAACTCGAGGACTCGCTCCGACGCGGCGAGACGGTGACGACCGAAATTGTCGAGACGCAGGTGATCGAACAGGAGATCGTCGAACGGGACACGATCGAGAGCGAAGTAGTCGACACGGATATCGTCGAACGAGAGATCGTCGACTCCGAACTCCTGAGTCGCGAGCTCGTCGACTCCGAGTTCGTTAGCGACGATGTCATCGAGCTAATCGTCGACGAGGACTACCTCGAGACCATCGAGGAGATCGAACGCTACACCGTCGAGAGCCGTGTCGTCGACGTCGATATCGAGCAAGACGAGAAACTCGAGCGTGACGAGATCGAGGCGGCCGAGACGGACATCGAACTCGATAGCGTCCACCGATCCATCCTCGAGAGCGACGTCGTCCGCTCGGACGTGATGGCCGACGAGGTGATCGAACGGGAAGTGATCCAGAGCCAGCGGACCGAAGGCGACACCGTCCGGAGCGAACTCATCGAGCGCCGGACGGTCGAGGAGGAGGTGGCCGAGCAGGTGGAAATGCGATACACCCTCGAGGAGTCCGAACTGCTCGAGTCCGAAGTGGTCGCCAGCGACGTGATCGAGGGCGAGATCATCGATGTCGAGGAGTACGGTGCGATGGAAGCCGGCGGGATGGAAACCGAATCCACCGGTCCTACGGCCGGTGAACCGATGGCAAGCGCCGAGACCGACACGGGAACGACGAACGAGGCGACCGAACCGGCAACGATCGAACTCTCCCAGGACGAGCAGGGCAAAGACGTGATCGATGAGTCAGGCCAACAGATCGGCATGGTCGCCGAGGTCGAGGGGCAGACGGCGTACGTCGATCCGAAACCTGGCCTCACGGATCGGCTCAAAGCGCGTCTCGACTGGGGCAGTCACGGTGACAAGGACTACCCGGTCGACGCATCACAAATAAAAGAGATCACGGACGACGAAGTCGTCATTCACAGCGATTGAACGGGACGCGCGTCCGATACCGGTCCTGCTGCGGAACGGCCGCCGTCACCGCGGCCGTCCGCCGAACGGCCGTCGCAGCTCGGTTACTCGAGGTCGAAGCGGTCCAGCGTCATGACCTTGTGCCAGGCGTCGACGAAGTCCTGGACGAACTTCTCCTCGCCGTTCTGGGCCCCGTAGACGTCGGCGTAGGCGCGGAGGCGGGCGTTCGACCCGAAGATGAGGTCGAATCGGGTGGCCTCCCATTCGACGTCGCCGGTCTCGCGGTCGCGGATCTCGAAGACCAACTCGTCCTCGTCGACCGGCTCCCACTCGTAGTCCATGTCGAGCAGGTTCACGAAGAAGTCGTTGGTCAGCGTGCCCGGTTCGTCCGTGAAGACGCCGCGGTCGTCGTCCTCGTAGGTCGCGCCCAGCGCGCGCATGCCGCCGACCAGCACCGTCAGCTCGTCGACGGTCAGGTTCAGCAGTTCCGCCTTGTCAACCATCCGCTCCTCGGGCGTGCCGTAGAAGTCGTCCTCGAAGTCGCCGTCGCCGAGGTAGTTCCGGAATGCGTCGACCTCGGGCTCGAGTACCTCGAAGGACTCTTCGTCGGTCATCTCCTGGGTAGCGTCGGTGCGACCCGGCTCGAAGGGGACCGTCACGTCGTGGCCGGCCTCGGCTGCCGCCTGCTCGACGGCCGCGTTGCCGCCCAGCACGATGAGGTCGGCCAGCGAGACGCGCACGTCGTCCTCACGCGAGCCGTTGAACTCCGCCTGAATGTCTTCCAGCGTCTCGAGGACGGTCTCGAGTTCCTCGGGCTCGTTGACCTCCCAGCTCCGCTGGGGCTCGAGTCGGACGCGCGCGCCGTTCGCGCCGCCGCGCTTGTCGCTGTCGCGGTAGGTCGATGCCGACGCCCACGCGGTCTTCGCCAGTTGCGAGACCGAGAGGTCCGAGGCGAGGATCTCGTCTTTGAGTTCGGCGGCCGCCTCGTCACCGATGACCTCGTAGTCGGCCTCGGGGACCGGGTCCTGCCAGACGAACGTCTCGTCGGGGACCTCCGGGCCGTGGTAGCGCTCGGGCGGGCCCATGTCGCGGTGGAGAAGCTTGTACCAGGCCTTCGCGAACGCCTGCTGGAAGGCTTTGGGGTCCTCTTGGAACTCCTCGAGGATCTCCCGATAGTCGTCGTCGTGCTTGAGGGCGACGTCCGTCGTCAGCATCATCGGCTCCTCTTCCTCCTCCGAGTCCTGTGCGCCCGGCGCGGGCTCGGGGTCGTCGCCGACGGGCCTCCACTGCCAGGCACCGCCGGGACCCTTGACCGAGGTCCAGTCGTGTTCTAGCAGGTTGTCGATGTAGCCCATATCCCACTGGGTCGGTGCGGAGGTCCAGGGACCCTCGATTCCGCTCGTGATCATCCCGCCGATAGAGCCGAAGTCGTGGTCCCAGCCGAGACCCTGCTCATCGATGGGGGCCGCCTCGGGCTCGGGGCCAACGTGTGCGTCGGGTTCGCCCGCGCCGTGGACCTTCCCGAAGGTGTGGCCGCCCGCGATGAGTGCCACCGTTTCCCGGTCGTTCATCGCCATGCGCGAGAACTCCTCGCGGATGTTCTTCGCGGACCCTTCGACGTCCGGTTCGCCGTAGGGGCCTTCGGGGTTCACGTAGATGAGCCCCATCACGGTGTTGGCGAGCGGGTTCTTGAGCGGGCCGACCTCCTCGTCACCCTCGAAGCGTTCGGGGGAGGTCGTCTCCCACTCGTCCTCGGGACCCCACTCGATGGCCTCGTTGGACTTGAACGCGTCCTCGCGGCCCCCGGCAAAGCCGTAGGTTTCGAAGCCCATCGACTCCAGAGCGACGTTGCCGGCCAGTACGATGAGGTCGCCCCACGACAGCTTGCGACCGTACTTCTGCTTGACCGGCTGGAGCAGCCGCCGGGCCTTGTCGAGGTTGACGTTGTCCGGCCAACTGCTCTCCGGCGGCAGGCGCTGCAGACCGCCCGAGGCACCGGCGCGGCCGTCGGCGGTTCGGTACGTCCCGGCGCTGTGCCAGGCCATCCGGATGAAAAGCGGCCCGTAGTGGCCGTAGTCCGCCGGCCACCAGTCCTGCGAGGACGTCATCACGTCCTCGATGTCCGCCTTCACCTGCTCGTAATCGAGGTCCTCGAACGCCTCGGCGTAGTCGAAGTCCTCGTCGTAAGGACCGACGTCCCGGGCGTTATCGTCGAGAACGTCTAATCGCAATAGATCCGGCCACCAGTCTTGGTTGGACCATGTCATCGTTCGTTAAAAGCCACGTTTGCCTATTAATATTTTCGGTACCATAACGCTGTCTTCCCGCTACCGAAATAATTCTTGCAAATATATTAACTCTGATGGACTCCAGCTCGGCTTTCGGTGTCTATCCGAATCGAGGATCGGTCAGAATTCGAGCGTCTTCCTCGAAGCGCTCCTGAGATCTATCCGCGATCCTTTCAAAACGCCGCAGCGTACCTGGATCGCTAGCGACGCGGAGCCTGTCCCGTCGACGACGGCCTTCGCGAGTGGCGGCGATCAGTCTCCGCTCGGATCGTCGCCGTCGGTTCTCGACTCGTCCGGCCGACGCGATACTCGCCGCTGTCGGCCGCCGCGAATCGGAAGCCATCGTCGGCCGTCGGTTCAATAGGGATATCCAACAGTTCGGTCGTTCCAAGGTCAACCGTTACGTTTCTTATTCCTCTTCCTCGGGCGTGTCGGCCGCGTCACTGTCGATCCGGCGACTGACATCGACCTGGTAGTTCTCGAGGATGTCCCGACCAAGCAAGACGGGGTAGTCCATGTGGCTGCGATCCTCGACGCTTGCCGTAACGGTGTGTTGGTTGCCACCGACGCCAACGACGACGTCGACGACGGGACGGCTCTTGGACTGCTTGCTACTCCCGGATCGAATCCGGGTAATGGATTTGATCGGTCCGGCACCGATATCGGCGGCGAGGCTCGTGTCGATACTCGTTCGCGTTGCGCCGGTGTCGGATTTGGCCAGTACCGATTTCGACCCGCTCGTGCCAGAGAGGACAACCTCCTCGGTGTAGCCGATCACGGCCGGCTCGGTGTCCTGTGCGATCGCTTCTGTCGGCTGGGCCGTCGGCCGGGAGTCGTCGAGCACGTTCGAGAGGTCTTGCACGCGGTCGTCGTCGACCTCGCCGCCGGCACGTTCGATCGCCAGTTTGGCGATGTGGGGTGCGGGGCTGACCTGTGTCGCCTCGTAGAGTCCCTTGAATCCGGCCGTGGGGTTCACCTCGAGGACGAACCAGCCCTCGTCGCCTTCGACGAGGTCGACGCCGGCGTAATCGAGATCAACGATGTCAGCCGCACGCTGGGCCATCTCGGCAGCCTCCTCGGGGAGGTCGTCGGTCGCGTCCTCGACGGAGCCGCCGAGCGCGACGTTGGTTCGCCAGTCGTTGTCCGGCGCGTAGCGATACATCGCGGCGACGACCTCGCCGCCGACGACGTAGACGCGCAGGTCGCGGTGGCGGACATCCTCCTGATCGACGAGTTCCTGCAGGAAGGCGTACCGGTTACCGACCTTGGCGTTGATCGGGTCGTCGGGACCGACCTTCCACGTGCCGCCGCCGTGGGTGCCGATCGCCGTCTTGTAGACCGCCTCCTCGCCGTACTGCCCTCGTGCGGCGGTCAGTCGATCGCCGCTCAATGCGAGCGTGACGTCAGGGGTCCGGACGTCGTTCGACGATAGCGCGATCGCCGTCGAGAGCTTGTGGATCGCGGTCAGTACCGAATCCGGCTCGTTGAGCGTCGGCACCAGCTGTGAGAACGTGTTTGCGAGCCCGAGTTCCTCCGCGGGCTGTTCGGTGTTCGACAGCAGCATCCGATTGGCGATCACGTCGACCTCGGGCTCGAGGACGGGACTGCCGTCAGTGACGCTGATCGACGTGTTTTCCGCGCGAAGCCACTCGGTATCGTGTCCGAGATCCTCGACGGCGTTGAGAATTGCTTTCGTTTCCTTGCTCGTATGAAGACTCAATACCCCGACGGTCACGGGATCTGCACCGGCCATACCGGCTAGACTCTCACCCATCGGATAAGTATTGGCAGTTCGGTCAGTCCGCGTCGGAAGGTGAGGCCGGCCCACACAGCCCTAACTGATGACCGACCGCACCTGTCCTGGATCGACCAGCCCGCTTACCACCGCGAGCAGCGCCCAAGTGATTGCACCGATCGCGATCGCACCACCCAGCATGAACAGACTCGAGACAAGCGGCGTCACGAGCAAGACGGCGACCGCCATCACGCCCGTAATCGCACAGATCAGTCCCGTCGTGCGAGCGAGCCGCACGACGTTCAGTCTGAGTTCGGTATGGACGACATAGAGGTTCACCGCCACGTACACCGTGTGGGTCGCGACCGTCGCGATCGCCGCGCCGACGACGCCGATCCACGGAATCAACAGGATGTTCAGCCCGAAATTAGCGACCGCCGTTGCGCCTTTTGCGATGGCGCGCGCTCGAGCACGCCCGAGATAGTCCAGACTGTCGCTGGTCAGGTTCGTAATCGCCTGCAACACGACGAACCCTGCAAGCACCTGCAACACCGGCACCGCAGCCGCGTAATCGGACCCGAAGACCATCGTCAGGAACGGCCCCGCGACGATCGCGAGCCCGACCGCTGCCGGAATGTAGAGCAACAACACGTTCGTCAACGAGGTCTCGTAGATCCGTCTTGCCTTCTCGAGTTCGTCCGCGGCCTTCTGTTCGCCGAAGTTCGGCGAGATGGTAAAGCCGAGCGACGCGGCGGGTGCGAGGACGAAATCCGAGATCTGCTTTGCGAGCGTGTAGAACGCCACCGCGGCGGGATTTAAGAACAGTCCGACCAGGACGATGTCGATCTGCTTGTCGATGACGTTCGCGCTCTGGGTTGCCGTCAGCGGCACGCTGTACTCGAGCAACCGTCTCGAGAGTCCTTCCTCGTACTCGTCGGCTGCATCGTACTGTCTGTAGAACCCGTAGTAGAGGATTCCAATACCGATGACGCCGGCGAGTGCGTAGCCGACGATGTACCCGAAGAACGCACCGAGCGCGCCGAGGCCGGCGAGGACGAACGCGACAGCAAATAGCAGCCGTCCCGCGCCGCTGATCGCCTGGACGATGGCGCTGTAGCCGAGGTGATTAAATCCCTGAAACGCCACTTGCGAGAAGGTACTGAACGAAAAGGCGACGAGATAGAGGACGCCCGCCGCAAGAAAGGGGACCGCCTCCGGTTCACCGAGCACGGTCGCGATCCACTCGTGATAGAGCAACAGCACGTACGCGATGAACGTGATCAGGACGAGTTTGGCCGCGACTGTCGTCTTGAGGAGATATGGTACCTGTCCTGGGTCCGTCTCGCGATACTCGGAGAGATACCGGGCGACGGACCGCGAAAGGCCGAGGTCCGCAAAGAGCTGGATGATCGCCAGTACCCCGATCGCCCAGTACAGTGTGCCGTATTCATTCGGATCGAGCAGGTACCGCGCCAGCACGAACATTAGCAGCGCGCTTGAAAGCATGTAGACCGCGCGCGCAACGAGCGTTGCCTTGAAGCCGTGAACGATGTGATCTTCCCTGTTCATTCGACGTACTCACCCCGAGAGACTCCCGCAGTCATCCGACGGTGCAGCCGAGAGCGACCCACGTACTCCTCGCAGCGACGGCTCGACCAATTGTAATGCGGAGACAACAGACGGAGCACAGTCGTTACGAGAACAGTGATAGTCGGTTTTCCGGCACGGAATCCGCCCCAGATCGTGTTCCGACCCGACCGAAAGCGCAGTCGCTGGTAACGTGGTTCAAACAGCCGAAAGACAACCGTACACGTCGAATAGACACTCGTTACGGTGGCTCACGACCGGTGCGACCGAGCGGACAACACGACAGGTGAGAACCGAATTCGAAGTCGCCTAGAGGTGCGCGGAGTCCCACCGGGTCGCTTTTCGCCGGTTCCCGCAGTTGTTACACTCGATCCGTCCCATCGCGTCCATCGCGTTATCGATCGACTCACAGTTCCCACAGAGCCAGGCGTAGCGTTCCTCCCGGTCTTCGGTCTGGTAGGCCGTGTAAAACGGTGCCTTCGAACCACGGGCCGCTTCGCCGTAGCTCACGTAGACCGTCTCACCGTCGACCGTGACCTCGTCGATCGCACCCCACTCGCCGTCGTCCTCGAGATCGCTTTCGACATAGACGTTCTCCGTGAACGTCTCCGAGCCGATCTCGATCTCGCGCTGGCCGGCCTGTTCGAAGCCGTGGGTCCGGTAGAACTCGTTGCCGACCTCGTTGTCCTCGAGCACGAAACACCGGATCTCGCCGGCTCCCTTCTCGAGCAGCCTCTCGCGGGTTCGAACGAGGAGGCGGACGCCGGTGCCGCCGTCGCGGTGGTCGGGATGGACGTGCAACCAGAGGAGATGGCCGGTGTGTGTCTGTTGGCCGATCAGTTCGCTCTGGGAGAACGCGACGACCTCGCCGTCGTCTTCGACGACCAGAAAGACCACGCGGTCGTCGGCGAGATCGTCGACGAACGAGCCACCGTACCACTGTTCGATCGCATCGTCGATCGTCTCCTCGGCGAGGAACGACGTGTATGTGGAGTTGAGCGAGTCGTGTGCGATGGTGCGAATCGTCTCGGCATCCGATTCGGTCGCCTCTCGAATTTCCATGGGTCCCCATAGCACGGCCTGATACAAAACGTATGCCCACAACCCCAGATTCTGCTATCCGTTGTTCGAACGAACCCGGCGTTCGCCGCGAAAGTGACACGAAACGGCTCGAGCACCTGTCAACGATTACGTTCTGAGTTGGTGAACAGTCTCCTCGAGCGATACTGAAGGGGGAAGATTCACGGTGGTGCCCCCGGAGAACCTTCTATGAGCGACGATACGGCGACCGAACCGCCCGACGACGGACGCGAACCCGACGGAACGAACGAACCGTTTACGTACAACGGCGGGCGCGTCGATCCCGGCGAGTCGGCGAACATCCGATACGGTATCAGCGAAACGTATCTCGGGGACCCCGTCAGGATTCCCGTCACGGTGATCAACGGCGAACACCCGGGGCCGACGGTCTTTCTCTCGGCGGCGGCCCACGGCGACGAACTCAACGGGATCGAAGTCGTCCGGGAGGTTGCCCACGACTGGGATCACTCCATCCTTCACGGAACGCTGGTCTGTCTGCCCGTCATGAACGTCCCCGGTTTCATCGCACAGGAGCGGTATCTGCCGATCTACGATCGGGACCTGAACCGCTCGTTCCCCGGACGCGAGGGGTCGACCAGTGCCAGACGGATGGCCCACCAGATCTTCACGAACTTCATCGAACCCTGTGACCTCGGCGTCGACTTCCACACGTCGACCCGCGGGCGGACAAACATGCTCCACGTGCGGGCCAACATGGAGCGACCGGCCGTCGCCAGACTCGCCAACGCATTCAGTTCGAACGTCATCATCGCGGGCGAAGGGCCCTCTGGGACGCTGCGTCGCGAAGCCAGCGAAGCCGGCATCCCCACGATCACCGTCGAGATGGGCGAAGCCCACCGCTTCCAGCGCCGGCTGATCGACCGCGCACTCACCGGCGTTGCGAGCGTGTTGGCCGAGTTCGGCCTCCACCGAGAGTCGTCGGTCCACTGGCCCGGCTGGCGGACCGTCATCGACTCCGACGACGAGAAAACCTGGCTCCGTGCCGACGCCGGGGGCATCGTCGATATGAAACGCGGCCGCGGCGCACTCGTCGAGGAGGGCGAAGTGATCTGTGCCATCACCAACCCGTTCAAAGAAGAGGAGGACATCGTCACCGTCGAAGCGCCGTTTACCGGCCTCATCGTCGGCGTCCTCGAGAACCCCGTCGTCTATCCGGGGAACCCGCTCTGTCACCTGGTCGGCCTCTCGCCGGATACGCTCACTGTGCTCGAGCGCGAGCGAACGACAGAGAGTTCACGGTCGGAACTCTGAGAACGTGTCTGAGCGCTTCGGGACGCCGATCACACACCGAGAGGGCAACGCGGCGACCGTACTGATCCGAACCAATTCGGTAGCCGGCCAAAACTAGTTTGGATTCTGTCAAGTGGGCAACGCACTGAGGCCGTCGCTGACAAGATAAAAGTAACTTCTATACCCCCGCGGTCTAACGGACCACATGAGCGTATGAGTCAGTCTTACAATCGCGGTCTCGTCGAGGACTTCGGGCGCTGGAAGGAGTTCTCGGCCGGGATGTGGGCGTGGATCTTCCACAAGTTCACCGGATGGATCCTGATCGGCTACCTGTTTACCCACATTTCCGTGCTGAGCACTTCTCTCGGCGCAGCCGGTAACGAAGCGGCAATCATGAGCGAAACGGACGTCTACACCACGACGCTGCAGGGGCTCGAGGGGCTGTTCCTCATCCGACTGCTCGAGATCGGCCTGCTCGCGGTGGCCGTCTTCCACATTCTCAACGGCCTCCGCCTGCTGATGGTCGATCTGGGCGTCGGACTCGAGGCACAGGACAAGAGTTTCTACGCCTCGCTGATTCTGACGGGTGCGATCACCGTCGCCAGCGTCCCGACCTTCCTGACGGGGGTGAGTCTCTAATGGCAGAACGATACTCCTCGTTTACGCCCGGCGGGACCGGCTGGTTCTTCCAGCGAATCACGGCGGCGTTTCTCGTCGTCGTCCTCGCCTTCCACTTCTTCCTTCTGCACTTCGTCAACCACGCGTACGAGGTAACGTTCTTGGGAACGCAGGCCCGAATGGAAAACGTCGGCTACCTCCTGACGATGGTCCTGTTCCTGGTTACCGCCGCGTTCCACGGCGTCAACGGCGTCTACAACGCGTTGGTCAACCAGGGCCTCAAGGGCACCCAGAAGAAGGTCATCCTGGCGGTGCTGACCCTTGCCGGGCTCGCACTCGTCGCACAGGGTACCTACGTCGCACTCGTGATGGGGGGAATGATCTAACATGAGCACACAACAAGCCGAACCCGACACGCAAGACGCACCGGAAGACCCGGCGATGAAAGGCGCGGAGTCGCCGGCTGCCGAGAAACAGAACGACGACGGCATGGTCGACGACCGTGCCGACCTCGAGGGGGAGACGGTCCACATCAAGGTGTTCCGCTACGACCCCGAGGTCGCGGCAAAACAGGAACCGCGCTTCGACGACTTCCATGTTCCCTTCGAGAAAGGGATGACCGTCCTCGACGCGGTCATGTACGCCCGCGACGAGTACGACTCGTCGCTGACGTTCCGCCACTCCTGTCGGCAGGCCGTCTGTGGCTCCGACGCCTTCTTCGTCAACGGCATGCAGCGACTGGGCTGTAAGACCCAGATCTCCGACTTAGAGCAGCCGATCCGCATCGAGCCGCTGCCACATCAGGAGGTCGTCAAGGACCTGGTCGTCGATATGGACCACTTCTACGACCAAATGCACGCCGTCGAGCCGTACTTCAAGAGCGAGGATACGCCCGACGCAAGCGACCTCGAAGAACAGCGCCAGTCACGTGAAAACCGCGAGAAGGTCAAGATGTCCACGCGCTGTATCTGGTGTGCATCCTGTATGTCCTCGTGTAACATCGCAGCCGGCGACAACGAGTATCTCGGCCCTGCGGCGATCAACAAGGCCTACAAGTTCGCGATGGACGACCGCGAGGAAGCGGAAATCAAAGAGCACCGACTCCGCATCTTAGAGCAGGAACACGGCGTCTGGCGGTGCCAGACCCAGTTCTCCTGTACCGAAGTGTGTCCGAAAGACATTCCGCTTACCGAGCACATTCAGGAGCTCAAGCGGGAAGCAGTCAAGAAAAACCTGAAGTTCTGGTAACCATGTACGAACACGACGTTATCGTGGTCGGCGCCGGCGGTGCCGGCCTCCGAGCCGCGGTCGCAGCGCACGAAGCGGGAGCCGACGTGGCGATGGTCACGAAGCTCCACCCCGTCCGCAGCCACACTGGCGCTGCGGAAGGTGGCATCAACGCCGCCTTACAGGAAGGCGACGACTGGGAACTCCACGCCTACGACACGATGAAGGGGTCGGACTACCTCGGCGACGCGCCGGCGGTCGAAACCCTCGCCCAGGACGCCCCCGAAGAGACGATCAATCTCGAGCACTGGGGGATGCCGTTCTCCCGCGAGGAAGACGGTACCGTCTCACAGCGACCGTTCGGTGGGCTCTCGTACCCACGGACGACTTACGCCGGTGCTGAGACCGGCCATCACCTGCTGCACACGATGTACGAGCAGGTCGTCAAACGCGGCATTCAGGTCTACGACGAGTGGTACGTCATGGACCTCGCGACGACCGACGAAGACGACCCCAACGACCGCGAGTGTCACGGTGTCGTCGCCTACGACGTCCAGTCCGGCCAGATTGAAGGGTTCAAGGCCAACGACGGCGTCGTCCTCGCAACCGGTGGCCCCGGCCAGGCGTTCGACCACACGACCAATGCCGTCTCCTGTACCGGCGACGGACAGGCCATGGCCTATCGTGCGGGCGTGCCCCTCGAGGACATGGAGTTCATCCAGTTCCACCCGACGTCGCTACCGTCGACGGGTGTCCTCATCTCTGAGGGTGTCCGTGGCGAAGGTGGCATCCTCTACAACAACGAGGGCGAACGCTTCATGTTCGAGCACGGCTACGCGAACAACTCCGGCGAACTCGCCTCGCGTGACGTCGTCGCTCGAGCAGAGCTCACGGAGGTCAACGAGGGCCGTGGCGTCGACGACGAGTACGTCCACCTCGACATGCGCCACCTCGGCGAAGAGCGCATCATGGACCGCCTCGAGAACATTCTGCACCTTGCGGAGGACTTCGAGGGCGTCGACGGGCTCGTCGAGCCGATGCCGGTCAAGCCCGGCCAGCACTACGCGATGGGCGGCATCGAGGTCAACGAGAACGGCCAGACCTGTATCGACGGCCTCTACGCGGCTGGCGAGTGTGCCTGTGTCTCCGTCCACGGCGGCAACCGACTGGGCGGCAACGCCCTGCCGGAACTGATCGTCTTCGGTCGACGCGCCGGCTACCACGCTGCCGGCGGCGACCTCGGCGAAGCCGAGATCCGCACCGGCTACGGCGACGACGTCGAAGACGAAACCGACACCGAGTTCCCGGTCGCCCCCGGCGCAGCGGGACTCGATACAAGCGGCGGCGTCGCTGCTGACGGTGGCGTTACGGCCGATGCCGAAGGCGTCCTCGAACGGAGCGTCGAGACGGCTCGCGAACGCGTCGACGGGCTGCTGGACAAAGACGACGGCGTTCAGCACTCCGAGATCCGCGCCAAGCTCCAGCAGGCGATGACCGACTACGTCAACGTCTTCCGAACCGAGGACGGCGTCAAGAAGGCGCTGAAGCTCATCCGCGAGTGCCGCCAGGAGTACCAGGACGTCTACGTCGACGACCCGTCGCGGACGTTCAACACGGACCTCCAGCAGACCATCGAAACGCGGAACCTGATCGACGTCGCCGAGACGATCGCACTCGGCGCGCTCGTCCGTGACGAGTTCCGTGGCGCTCACTGGCGCAAGGAACACCAGGAACGCAAAGACGACGAGTGGCTCAAGCACACGCTCGTCTCCTGGGACGACGGCGAACCCTCGATCTTCTACCGGCCGGTCATCCTCGAGGGCCAGAACAAAACCTACGAACCCAAAGAGCGCAGCTACTAACCGCGAGCGCTTCGGGTTCCGATTTTCAGTGTGATCGACGCCTCGAGTAGAACCGTTTATAGTTCCGACGTTCCATGTCGACGCTATGGACGACGATCGAACCGGTCAGCGAGCTCCTGTCATTCTCGTCTTGCTTCTCGTCGGCATCGGTGCTCTCCTCTACAGTACCCTCCCACCGACGCTACTCCCGTTCGTCGCCACCGTGTTCGCACCTGCGGGGATCCTGTTGTTGATCTGGGCAGCGATGCGGCTCTCGGTGAGCGTCAGATCGGCATAAGCGGGAGGGCTGGGCTATAAGCCGAGTATCTCGAGGAGATCGACGCCGACGTCGAGATACTCAACCACCTTGTATCCGAGATAGATCCCGACGATGCCCATAAGTCCGGGGAGTTCCGGCGGCGCGGGGATCGGGATGTTGAGAAAGCGAAACAGGGCGCCGGTGACCAACCCCGTCAGGAGCGCCAGAACAGTGATATATGTCGCCATTGCGTGTCCAATACGACTGACAGTAAGTCAGTGTAGCGGTTCACCGAATCGATTTCACGCGAACTTGAGTCCGGTCGTTGTTAGAGCTCGATCCGTTCGACCAACTGCTCGCGGTTTTCGTTCGTATTGACGGCGACGATCCGAATCTGGTCTGCGAGGCCGGAATCTTTCAGTTTGGCTTTGAGCAGGTTGTCGACCTGATAGACGCCGGCAGCGTTGGTCATCTCGATCTCGACCATGACGGGCGTGGTATCGCCCTGCTGGAGCGAGACGCGGCTGATCGCCTGACTCGAGAGGGTGTTGATGCCCCGACCGCCGGACTCGTAGGGGATCCGGGAGCGGCCGTGTTCCATATCGAGGGCGTCCGCGACGCGGATGACGCCGGCTTCGGTCGTCAGCGGCGTCTCGGCGGTGTGATGACAGAGGATGGCGTGGAGAACTTCGCCTTTCATTCGGACGGTATCCGCGCCGTCGTAGAACTCGGGGAGGACTCGCTCGAGGATGTCTGCTGCCAGCGGGATCGAGTAGTAGGCGTGGCTATCGCGGTGGACGACGTGGCCAACGTCGTGTAACGTCGCCGCGAGCGCGATGATGACGGATTCGTCTTCTTCGGCCAGTCCCTGCTGGCGAGCCCCGTTGAAATCGACGTTGCCGGTCTTGAGCAGGTCGTACAGACACAGTGCCCGGTTGCGGACGATCTCGATGTGTTTCGTTCCGTGGTCGTTGTATCGCATCCGATCGACCGCGTTGACGTTCTGTGCCTCGAGATACGCTGCGATCTCTTCGTCGTCCTCGATGTACTCGAGGACCCGGTTCAGCTTCTCGTCGGGGAAGGCGTGGTCGTCGTCCGGAGAATAAACGCGGCGGGAATCCTCTTCAGGAACGGAATCGCTCATACCGAACACTCGGGTGCGGACTAAAAAAGTTCTGCGACGGCCGTAGCCGGCTGTTGCTCTGCGGGTCGTTAGGAAAGGTTCTCGACTGCGGCCTCGACCTCGTCGTAGTCGGGCTCGACGCCGGGGTCGTCGCTGACCCACGAGTAGACGACCTCGCCGTCACCGTCGACGACGAACACCGAGCGCTTGGCGACGCCGTAGACGCCCAGATCGGCGAAGTCCATCTCGATGTCGTAGTCGTCGACGACTTCCTTGTTGTAGTCACTGAGCAGACCGAACTCGAGATCGTTCTGTGCACGGAACTCGTTCAGCGTAAACGGCGAGTCCCGGCTGACACCGTAGACGCTGGCGTCGAGGTCGTTGAAGGTGGCCAGCCGATCCTGGAACGTACACATCTCGGTCGTACAGACGCTCGTGAACGCGCCGGGGAAGAACGCCAGGACGATCGGCGCGTCGTCTTCCAGACGCTCCGAGAGAGTGAATTCCTCGATGTCGCCGTTCGCAAGCGGTGCGGTGAAATCGGGTGCGGCGTCTCCGGTGGTTACCATCGTCAGTCCGTTGCGTCCACGCGGGAAAGACAGTTTCGTTCGCGGAACGGTTTCGCCGGATGGCAGCCGGCGGAAACCGATATGGGGGCGAGATTATCGCCGAGCTGTATCGATTCATTTTTCGGCGAATCTCGTTCGTAGACGGACTGTCGTGGCCGCTTGATTACCTGAGCGGTCCAAAAAGGTTATAATTGCCAGTGGACAAGCTGTGCGTAGAAATGCAAGCCGAACTAACACCGCTGTTCATCCCCGGCGGATTCGGTCCGATGGAGCTGGGCGTCATCCTGCTCCTTGCCATCTTGCTGTTCGGGGCAAACAAGATTCCGAAGCTGGCACGGTCGACTGGCGAAGCCATGGGTGAGTTCCAGAAGGGGCGTGAAAAGGTCGAGTCGGAGCTCGAGGAAATGCGCGAATCCGGCGAGTACGACACCAGTGCAAGCGGTGACGATGACGACGACGAGTTCGTCGATACGGAGCCGGTAACCAGCGAGGAAGAGACGGAAACCAACTGAGGTTCTTTTACGCCGGGGCGTGTGGCCTAGCGGAGAGGGCAGGAGGTTCCTAACCTTCTGATCGTGGGTTCGAATCCCGCCACGCCCGTCTTGCGACGAATGGATGTGAGGAGCAGACGGGTACGGAATTCGAAGCGGGGAGGTCGCGCGCAGCGAAGCGAGCACGTCCGACCGTGGTTCGAATCCCGCCACGCCAGTACAGCGACGAGCGACCCGCCACGCCCGAATCTCCTCAGCAGCACCTCACGATCACAGTTGCTTCTCGAACTGTGACCCACATCGATTCCGCCGGTTCGAAGCGAACCCTGTCGCTAGACGATCGTTCCAATGCGAGTGACTACCCGCGGGGCTGTCCCAATGGTCGTCAGCACGCCAGTTCGTGGGCCGTCGGCCGGGTAGTGATACGGTCTGCTATCACTGGTTCCCGGCGCACCCGCAGGACGGGTCGCGGGTGCGCCGGAACTGACTGATAGGAGTCCGTATGAGTGGCTAGGCGAACTACTGTGCCATCCAGCCGTCGACCGCGAGCACCGATCCCGTGATGTGATGAAACGTCAAATCTATGAATTGAACGAATCACCAGCAAGCGGGTGGTGATCAGTCGAAAACAGTCGGAGAAAATTATCAGAAATGGTAATGGGCGGATGAATTTTTTGGGGGGTGAATTTCAGTATGAATGTAATGGCTATTGACGAAGCCGACCAGTCGGATGCCGGGGACTTTTCTGAGGGGGAGGCGTCCGATTCTGCGTCGGAAGAAGCGCAATCCCACGAATCAGGGCCGAGCACGAACTCGGCCGTCCGTGTCGGGGAGTACACGTGGGAGGAGTTCATGAACGAGTACGGGTACGGCGACGAGGTATCAGACCTCTATCCGGACGAACCCGCCAGTGGGGACGAACAACTCGGCCTCGATACGAACGCGGGTGCCGGGACGACCGTTCCCAGCGGGGACGACTGGGATCTGGTCGAGTTCGATCCCGAAGCGTATCTGGGCTATCATCCCGACGATCTCGAGGATCAGCTGGTGCCGGTCGCCGGCGACAACGCGGGGACGCTCCAGGAGCGCTTCCTCGAGTACGTCGATCCCGAGACGACGCCGGTCGTCAAAGACACTTGGTCGTGGGAACACTACAAGTGGGAATACTATTACGAGGACGACGGCAGTCGGCCCCGCAATAGCAACGGCGAGATTATCCGCCATGACGAAGAGGAGGCGCTCGGATTCGATCCCGACGCCATAGAAAAACGACTCGCAGCCGCAAACGACGCCGCGCTGGAACTCGACGACATCGTCGACGAGCGAACCGTCAACGTCCAGGAGGAACTCGAGGAAGACAAGTTTTTCTCGACGGCCGCGGGCAACACCACCGTCACCAACCGCTACGACCTCGAGAAGGCCGTCCCGATGGAGAAGAAGACCCACTTTCGCGAGGTCGAGCGCTACTGGGTGAACAAACCCTATGCCTTCGTCGTCATCTTTCATTCGGAGAAGGAGAACGAAAAGAAGTACTACATGGTCGAGCCGTACCAGAACGAGATCGAGGAGGAACTCCAGGAGTTCCTCTCGGGCAAACTCAGGACGGCGATCAAGTACGCCGAAGAGGGAATCAAGGAGAAAGCCACGGAGGATGGCCGGCGAACAGTTATCGAGGACGAGACTCGACGGCTCCTCGAGCGATACGATCTCTTCGAGGCGACTGCGGACGATGCGTCAAAAGGAGTCCTCGAGACGCTGCAGGGACTGCTCGACGACGAGAACGACGAGGACGACGAGGCCGACGACGATGGTCCGAGTCAACTCGAGGGGATCGAGGTTCGCCCCGAGCCGGCGATCCTCGAAGACGATCCGGACACGCTAAGCGAGTATCAGGTCGAAAAGCTGCTCTACGTGCTCAAACGTGACTTCATCGGCTACGAGCGCATCGACGGTATCAAACACGACATCAACGTCGAGGACATCTCCTGTGACGGCTACAACTCGCCGGTGTTCGTCTATCACTCCGAGTACGAACAGATCATCTCGAACATCTACCACGGCGAGGACGAACTCGACGACTTCGTCGTCAAACTCGCCCAGCGCTCCGGAAAGGGGATCAGCAAGCGGCTTCCGCAGGTCGACGCGACCCTGCCGGACGGCTCGCGTGCCCAGCTGACGCTTGGCAAAGAAGTCTCCGACCACGGGACCAACTACACCATCCGCCAGTTCAAGGACGTTCCCTTCACGCCGATCGACCTCATCAACTGGAACACCTTCAGCCTGGACGAGATGGCCTTTCTCTGGCTCGCCATCGAGAACCACAAGAGCCTGATCTTCGCCGGCGGGACCGCGTCCGGGAAGACGACCTCGCTGAACGCCGTGTCGCTGTTTATCCCCTCGAATGCGAAGATCGTCTCGATCGAAGACACCCGCGAGGTCGAACTCCCCCAGCGAAACTGGATCGCAAGCGTCACTCGACCCTCGTTCACCGACGACGAGCAGGGTGACGTCGACGAGTTCGACTTGCTCGAGGCCGCACTGCGACAGCGCCCCGACTACATCGTCATGGGTGAGATCCGTGGCGAGGAAGGTCGGACGCTGTTCCAGGTGATGTCGACCGGCCACACTACCTACACGACGTTCCACGCCGACTCCGTCGACGAGGTCCTCAAACGATTCACGACGGACCCGATCAACGTCTCGAAGACGATGTTCACTGCGCTGGATCTCGTTTCGATTCAGACCCAGACGCGGGTGCAGGGCCAGAAGGTCCGTCGAAACAAGTCGCTGACCGAGATCAACCACTACGAGGCCGAACACGACGAAATCAACGTCCAGGACGTCTACCAGTGGCAGGCCGAAACCGACGAGTTCCTCAAGATGGGGGACTCGAACACCTTAGAGGAGATCCAGTTCGACCGCGGCTGGAGCAAGGAGAAACTCGAGGAGGAACTGTTCAAACGCGAGGTCATCCTCGCCTATCTCATCAAAAACGGGCTGAACACGTACGCACAGGTCGCCGCGACGGTCCAGGCCTTTATCAACGATCCCGACACCATCCTCACGCTGATCGCGAACGGCCAACTCGAGGACAGCCTCGAGGACCTCCGTGAGATGGAAAGCGTCCTGATCGACGTCGATCAGGAGAAAGAAGACCTCGTGCCACGACCGGAGGCGACGAACGAGACGTACAACCTCTCGATGGACATCTTGGAGCGTGCCGAGGAGTCGCTGTTCGAGGAATACCGTGGACGGGTCCCGAGCGGTCTCGCGAGCGCGCTCGGCGACGTCGAGGAAGAGAGTTCCATCGAGGTCGATCGCGCTGACATCGACGAGTTCGACTTCGCCGGTGCCGTCGACGACGACGTTACCGAGGACGAGTGGGAACTCGGCAACGACTCGACGGCGTTCGCTGTCACTGACGAGGGCATCGGTGACGAACCGGCGTGGCTCAGCGAAGAGACCGGATTTGCCATCAGCTCTGACGAAGAACACGACGACGGCGCGGTGGCCGCTGCCGATTCGACAGCCGACGCGACTGACGCTGATACTGCCGCTGGTGTCGACGAGAGGCCGAGCGCACTCGAGTCGGCACCAACCATTGACGAGGTCGACACGGCTACCGACTCGAGCGGCGAGTTGCCCGCATCGTCGGAGACAGATCTCGAGTCGACGGACAGCGCCCGCAGCGTCGAGACCGAACCGTCAACCGACGAGAACCGACCGAAGTCGGCCGAAGCCTCGACTACTTCGAGTCAGTCCGCGAAATCGGATGACCGAACGGACGAGGCACAACACGAGTCGGCGAACCGTTCGGCGGATACCACTGGCGACGACGACGAGGACCTGGTCGGACTGTTCGACGACATGGGCGAGACGATCGACGAACTCGACGATTCGGACGCCGATCGAGCGAGCGACAGCGAGGAAGCGGCCGGTCACCCGAACACCTCCGGGTTCGAATCGATGTTTCCGGAGGACGATCTCGATTCGATCTTCGATCCGGAATCGTCCGATTCGGATTCGAGCAGTGACTCCGGCGTACAGCGCGACGACGAGCCAGATGAGGGCTCGAGCGACGCGGCCGAATCGGAGCCGCCGACGATCGACATTGACACCGAGTCAGCAACGGATCGAGACGAGGCGACTGAAACTGAGCCGGAGCCACCAACAATCGACATCGACACCGACACGTCGGATCCGCCGGCCGGTCAGGAGGACGGGTCTGAATCAACGGACCAAGCAAGTGGGAGACGGACAACCGAGACTGATACGTCAGCCGACGGGTCGACACCAGTTGACGCTGACGGTGACGATGGCAAGTCGATATTCGGCGACGAGACTGACTCGATCTTCGGCGATGACGAGGCGGATACGGACGACAATGACGACGGGTCGCTGTTCGACAGCAGTGAGACGAACGACGACGGTTCGATTTTCAAAGACGACAGCACAGGCAGCGACGACGCACTGGCAGACAGCAACACGGGGATCTTCGAGACCGAGACTGACGAAGACGGAGACGAAGACGAGGACGGAGATGCATGAGTTTGAAAACTGATAGCAGTGGCGGCTCGAGTATGTCGGCGAGTTCCGACGCACTGGGCGATCGCTTCTATCCGCTATACGATCGACTGTTCGGTGAGGACAGCGAGTTCGTCGCCGATGTCGAGACGAAACTCTCTCAGGCGCGGATGACCGATACGGTCGAACTGTACCTCTCCCGGTCGCTTGGGATTGGTGCGATTAGCGGGCTGAGCCTCTGGCTGATCGGGCTGATTCTTGGGTACAGCCTCTTCGCGATCGGCATCCTCTCGAACGAGCCACTCATCGGCATGCCGGTCAGCAGCGATCTTCTCCTTCGGATCATCGAGACGCTTCGCGTCCCGGCGGTTATCTTCTTCAGCGGACTACTGTTCGGCTCAATCGGCTTCGCGATTGGGTTCGGCGTGATGGTCTCGATACCCTACTCGCGCGCCTCAGCCCGCAAACGCGAGATCAACATGCTGCTGACCGACTCGGTGTCGTTCATGTACGCGCTGTCGGTCGGTGGCCTGAACCAGCTCGAGATCATCGAGGCGATGGCTCAGGCCGACGACACCTACGGCGAGGTCGCAAAGGAGTTCCAGAGTATCGTCAAGGAGACCGAGTACTTCGATATCGACTACCGGACGGCGATCCGCAAGCAGGCCCTCGAGACGCCAAGCGACGACCTCTCGCAGTTCCTGACCGACATGCTCTCGATCGTCAACAGCGGCGGTGACATGGAGAGCTTCCTCGAGGACAAGAAAGAAAAGCACATGCGGACGGCAAAGCAGGAACAGGAGCTCACCCTCGAGACGCTCGAACTGTTCGGCGAGATGTACATGACGCTGTCGCTGTTCCCGCTGTTGCTCATCATCATCATGGTGGTGATGAAGATGATTCCGAACGCCAGCGTGACGAACCAGATGCTCTATATGGTCGTCTACGCACTGATTCCGATGATCGGGGTCGGATTCATCGTTCTCGTTTCGACGGTCAAACACGACGAGCCCGGCGACGGCTACCTCTCGATGGGATCGACCGATCAGCGGACCGAAACTGGGCAAAACGACGGGCTGTTGAGTCTCGGTCTTGTCGAGCAGTTCACTGGCGAGCACCGCGTGTTCGACCGCATCAAAAACCGCGAGGGGACACACGAAACGCTCGAGGTGCTACGGAAACCTCATCTCTTCTTCCGAGACCATCCACTGATCACACTTGTCGTGACCCTTCCGATCTCCTTGCTCATCGTCGTGACGGCCATCGTAACCGGGTCGGCACCCACGTCGTGGGGACAGCTCTTGGCGAAGCCGATCTGGGGCACGGTCATCTACCTCTACTTGCCGCTGTATATCACCGCCATCCCACTTGCCATCTTCCGCGAGTGGAACGTCCGCCACAGAAACGCCGTCCTCAATCAACTCTCCGAGGACCTCCGCAAACTCTCGAGTTCGAACGACACGGGGCTTACGATTCTTGAGTCGCTCAAGGCAGTCTCTGATACCACGAGCGGCAAGTTAGCCCGCGAGTTCGAGATGATGTACACGAAGGTCAACTACGGGATGAGTCTGAAGGAAGCACTCATCGAGTTCAACAACAAGTATCACATTCCGCGGCTCGCCCGAACGACCCGCCTGATCACCGAAGCCCAAGAGGCATCGAACCAGATCTCGGCGGTGCTCCGGACGGCCGCACGCGCAAGCGAGAACCACGACGACATCGAACGCGAGCGCAAATCACGCACGCGCATGCAGATCGTGATCATTATTATGACGTTCATGACGGTGCTGGCGGTGATCGCGATCCTCAAAACACAGTTTATCGACACGATGGCCGGGCTCAACGCTGGTGGGAGTGGAGCCGGGACTAGCAGTGCCGGCGGTGCCGGTGGTGGCGCGATGAGCGGGGCGAACCTCAGCGAGAACATCGACGTCGATATGCTGTCGGTGTTGTTCTTCCACGCGGTGACGCTCCAGGCGATCATGTCGGGCTTCATCTGTGGCTACATGCGAGATGCCGACCTGCTGAGTGGCCTGAAATACGTTATTGGACTATCATCGGTTGCACTCATTGGCTGGACACTGGTGGCCTGACATGAGTGGGAAACAGGCATCACAACGCGACCAGGACCGCACTCGAGCGCATCGGCCACGCACGATTTCGACAGCATGGCTCGAGCGGGGCCAGACCACACAGGACTTCGTCGTGGGGATCGGCGTCTTCCTGCTGGCGATCGCCTTCGTCTTCTCGTTTTTCCCGGCGCTCGTCACGCCGTATGACTCCTCGGTCGGCGGCGCCGAGACGGCACAGGCCGATCGGATCGCGGATCGGATCGTGAACGATACGTCGACGGGGACGGCGAATGAACTCAACATTTCACAATTCGAAGACAAGTACGTGGAGAAGTCAAAGTCGGATCTGATCGAACCGCTTGGAATCCGGGGTGATGCAGACAAAGGTGCCACGTACGATAACGTCAACGTTCGGATCGAACTGATCAACGGTTCGGATACCGTGGTTAAAAGAAATGGGAACAGACTCACCACAGAACCCAGCTACGACAATCAGTCGGCAGCCAGTTCGGCTCGCATCGTCACGTTCAACGACGAAAGCGGCCTCGACCCGGGAAATCAATCTGCATATCGACTCGTTGTGAGGGTCTGGTGAAATCATGACTGGAAATACTGATCGGGGGCAAGCCTACACCCTCGAGGGGTTCGTCAGCGCGATGGTCGTGTTGATGGCCGTACTGTTCGCCCTGCAATCGGTCGTGATTACGCCAACGTCGGGCGGACTGTCCGATCGTTCCGTGCAGGCACAAATACAACAAGAAGCCCAGGATGCGCTTGTGGTCAGCGATCAGGACGGCAACCTCTCGGAGACGATCCGGAACTGGAATACGGACGACGATCCGGAGAAATTCCACAAGGCGACCGTTCCCGGACCTGACGGAAACCGCACCTACAATACGACAGAATTCGCGGATCAATCGCGACTCGGGGGGATACTGGAACAGCGGTTCGCAGACAACGGCTATAGTTACAACGTCGAGATCATATACGAAAATGATGGTGAATTTAATACCACATATTTGGTTTACCAAGGCGCTCCATCGCCAGATGCCGTGACCGCGAGCTATGTCGTTACATTATACGAGAACAATATTTTGACAGCAGACAAGAGCAAACAGATCGCACTCACTGATTCTGAAGCTGATGACTATCCAATACCTCACGAAACTGATACTGAACTCGTCTACAACATCGTGGAGGTGCGGGTGATCGTATGGTAACTCCAAGCGCTCGCCGCAATCGGGGCCAAGTGATCCTCATCGGTGCAATCACGCTGGCGTTCATTCTGCTTGGCATCGTCGTCGTCTTCAACGGCGTCCTTTACACGGAGACGGTCTCTGAGAGTTCCACGAGTCAGAGCACGGCAGACGCAGAAGTGGTTGAACAAGGGGTCGAGCGAAACCTCGTTGAAATCGCTCATCGATGGAACTTCAACGAAAGCACAGATCGATCTGATTTCGAAGACATCGGCTCTGGCGAATTCGCCTATCAATATCGGGATATGACGGCAAATAGCCGGTCAGCGATCACGAGTGTCGAAGATATCAACATTGAGAGTGATCAAGAAGCAGATGTTGTTTCTGAAAATGATACTACTGGAAATATTAGCTTTGATTCAGATAGTGAAATCGGATACTTCGTTCTTAATCTCAACGCAAATGATGATATCATTACCGTTGAAGCTAACCATAGTACTGGGGATCCTGATATTACGATCCAACCGCAAGATGATCACTTCAAACTAAAGGAGGTTTCTGACTGTGAAGTTCCTGCCGAACAAGTCCGATTTAACCTTATAACTGGACAGACGAATGTAACACCAACTGGTTCCTGTGATCCTGAAACGTTCAGGAATGAGCTCTCGATAATCGAGTCCGATAAATCATATTCCGACCTCGAGATCGAGTTTTCTAGTGGTGACGATTTAGGAACATATGATATCGTTACAACTGGAGGGAGCATCAGTGGCTCTGATCCCGGTATCTGGTCATTCGATATCACGTTCACGTACGAGTCAAATCAGGTTTCGTACAAACGAACCGCTTCCACGATCGAGGTCTACGGTGATCGCAGATGATAACCGATTCACGGCGCACAGATCGCGGGACATCGATCACGATCACACACGTCCTGACGATCGGGATCACCACGCTATTGATCGCTGCACTACTGACTAGCTCCGGGACCCTCCTCGAGAACGAAACAGAACGATCCGCCGAGTCGTCACTCGAGACGATCGGTGAACGCCTCGCGGGTGAAATCGAGGGCGTTGACCGGATGACGACCAACGGTGCTGATTCTGTAAGTATCACTGCTGATCATCCAAGAACTGTGGCGAATTCGAGATATACCGTGACATTGCTAAGCGGCTGCACTGATTCACCCTTGGTGGATGATTCGAGTAGTTGCATTAGACTAACCGCAACAGGTGCTGATACGGAGATATACGTTCCAGTCGTAACCGAGACAGGTATTAAAGACGAATCGTCTGTCTCTGGTGGCGCGCTCGAGATCTACCTCGATGGTGATGACATCGCAATCAGGAGGACCAGCTAATGAGACGAACAACTGACTCGCTCCGACCAGATGGGGAGACCAACGACCGTGGGGTCTCAGAAGTCCTCGGATTCATCCTCGTCTTCGCGATCATCCTTGGGTCTGTTACACTGCTATCGATAACTGGCTTCCAGGCGATGCAAGACTATCAAGAGGGAGAGCAACTCCGGAACGCAGAGCGGGCGATAGAAGCGTTCGCAGAGAACGCCAACGATGTCATGCGGTACGATGGGATCGACACACGGCGTGGCGAACTAGCGCTTCAAGAAGGGACGATTAGAACTAGCAAAAGCAAATCTGAAATAAACATGACAATAACTAGAGCTGGTTATCCCGAAGTTGTAATTCCTTCTGAAGATGACTTTTCAGAATACGGAAACACGACAGAGGAGACTCTCGACTTAGGTAAGTTCGAATATACCGTAAATAACAATCGAATCGTATACGAAGGCGGCGGGGTCATTCGAGGCGACGAATCGGGAAGTGTCTTTCTCAAGCAACCACAGATCCGCTGTGACGAAACCGGTAAGACAGCAGTAATCTCTCTTGTCACGATATCAGCAGACGATCGTTCGATACAGAGTAGCGGTCAGGTCGGTTTCACGGTATCTGAGAGAGAGCGGGTCAGCAGGGTCTACACGGATGTGACAGACGTTTCTATAGATGTCAAAACGAACCCGAACGCTCCGAATTCAGATGCGTGGACCTCAACGCTTGAAGACTGGGATAATGATGGCGACGCTAAGTGTGTAGTTGGAACGGCTAGCGATCCCGGCCAAGTAGTCGTCACACTCGTTGAGGTTGACATCGAGTACTGATCGGAGATTGACTCGTCCTGCACTTACTTTGGCTCCCAATCACCAGTCACCATCGCACGTAATCCGGCACGCTCGGTCAAGGCTTCGACGCGAGCTGCCTGCTTATCAATATCCCCTGCAGTCTCGAGATGGAGCCCCCTCGAGAGTGGCTTCGGTTCGTCCATCGGCGAGCCATCGGCACGGACGGGGTCGTCGTTCAGCACCGTCGTTCCGTCGTCGTCCGGTGCCCATGGGACCTCGACGCCGGCGAGTCCGCGTTCGAGCAGATACTCGGCGGCTTCGACGAGCGCACCGGCCGCGCTCGAGTGGCCGACCGCGCCGATCGAGCCCCGCTCGTTGAAAAAGCGGACGACGTATTCGCCGTCGTCGGTCGCGGCAGTGCTGTCGGCCCCGGTCGCGTGGTCCGGATCGGCAGCGTCCGTGTCGGCGGTCGCGTCCGTCCGGGTCTCTGGTTGAGCGTCGGCGCCGGCGACACCGTCGTCCTGTTCGGGAGCGCTCGAGCCGGACCGACCGGACGACGGCGGTCCGGATGGTGGTGACTGGCTGTCGTCCATGATCGCCGATTCGCTAAACTGGACCGACACGTCCGTGGCGGTGTCACCGTCAGCACCGAGTCGGCTCAGCTCGTACTCAGCGAAGGTGACGAGCAGTTGCTCAAGAAACCGGTCGGTCGCGGACTCGAACTCGTCGGCGTAGACCTCGCCCTGGGCGACGGCGTCCGTGAGGCGATCGGTAATCTCGTCACTCAGGGTTGGCCGTTCGACGGCGAGTTGCCGGGCGACGTGCGTCCGGGTGTGTCGCCCGAGCTGTTGGCCGAGCGATGCCCGCGAGTAGGTGGCGATCGCCGACTCGTTGGCCTCGAGTTCGGCGACCTCGAGTGCGCGGTATTCGATCTCGGTCGAGCCGGCCAGCAGGAGGTACTCGTGGCCGTTCGTGTAGATCGCCCGGTCGACGCCGGACCACGCCATCGCCGACTGGAGGGCGTTCGCTCGAGCACCATCTAGCGACTCGGTAGCGGGTTCGACGGCGACGAACAGGGCCGGAACCGACTCGACGGTCAGCACGTACTCGAGTCGGGTATCGTCGACGACCCGATCGGTCAGACACGAGTCGGCGCGAACGCTCCAGCCAAGCGTCTCGAGAAACGGCTCGACGAGCCAGCTTCGGGTTTCCCGTTTGGTTGTCGGCGGCGAGGAATCGACCAGCGTCGCGGCGCGGGCAACGAACGAGCGAAGGTCGAGGGAAGGCATTCGGTGGACCTATTTCGTGAGCAGACATGTAACGGTCGGTTGGATTCCAGTTTCTGAACAACCCAGGGTTCGTCAGGAGTTCGAGCGGTGGTCGGGCCAGCCGGCGCGGTCGGCCTTGCCGTCCCGCTGATAAATGCGCAAGCGTCCCTCACACACGGTAAACGCCGACTTGAGCGTCGGTGGAATCGTCTCCGCCTTCCCAATGACGAGATAGCCGTTGGGTCGAAGCGAGCGTGCGATCGTCTCGAGCATCGACTCCTTGTACGCGTTGTCGATGTAGATAAACAGATTGCGACAGACGACGAGATCGAATCCCGACTTCGGGTCGTCGTTGATCAGATCGTGGCGGCGAAAGCGAACGTTTCGTTTCACGGCGTCGCTGATTCGGAAGGTCCGGCCGTCAACGTCGACGTAGCGCTGGTAGTCCTCGAGAAAGGAGAGTTGGTCGTTTAGGTCGACGGTCCGGGACTCCTCGTAAACACCCTTTCGAGCCGTCTCGAGGGCCGGTTCGCTGATATCGGTTCCGAGAATGGCGACCGACGATTCATCGATCTCGGGATCGTCGTGAGCGAGCATCGACAGCGAGTACGGCTCTCGACCGTCGGCACAGGCGGCACTCCAGACCCGAACGGTGTCGGTCCGATCGGAGAGACGCTGAAGGATCGTCCGGATACCCGCCCAGACGTCCGGGTTCCGAAAGAAGCCCGTGACGTTGATGCTGAGTGCCTCGAGCAACGCCTCCTGTTCGTTCGGATCGGTTCGCAGCTTCTCGAAGTACGCTTCGTAGGTCTCACACTGAGTGCGACGCATCCGCGAGGAGACTCGCCGATCGAGATAGCTGTCGTTGTAGTGACTGGTCGCGAAGGACAGTTCGTTCTCGACGAACGTGAGGGTGTCAGTAAACGCGTCGTTGCCGGTGCCGTCGGCACCGATATCAGTATCGGTCTCTCCTGCGCCGTCGATCACAGCTCCGTCACTCCGTTGTCGCCGTTCGAGGATTTGACGATGAGCGTCCCGGTTCCGGGTGTGAACTCAACGGTCCGCCCGTGGTCACCGCCGGTATCTTCGGCTTCGAGCGGGACGCCGAGTTTCTCGAGTTCGGCTTTTGCGGCGGCGACGTTTCGCTGGCCAACCCCCTCGCCGAAGCTCTCGAACTCGAACATATCGCTGCCGCCGGCGATCTTCGCCTCGACGTCGGTGTAGTGAGCGCCCTGCTCGACCATCCGACGGAGCAGGGCGCGGATCGCCGTGTCGGCGTATTTGCCGGGTTTGCGGTCGCTGTTTTCGGCGGTATCGCCGTCGGGTAACATGGCGTGAGCCAAGCCACCGATTCCCGTTTTCGGATCGTAGAGTGCGATCGCGAGACACGAGCCCAGTCCGTAGGACTTGAGCGTGTCGTCGCCATCGCTGACGGCCAGTTCAGAGATGCCGACCTGGACCGGCGTCGGTGCTCCTGGTTCGGTGCCGTATGTTTTCATGCGTTATCGACTTCCTGGAACTCCGCTGTCGTCGGCGTCTCCTCGATCCGGTCGACTTCGAGATTGTTCAGTGCCCGCTCTAAATCCGACTCGTCGGGGATCGCGTACACCTGACAGTCGAACTCACGACCGTCGGCGACGACGATCGTGTCGAAGACGAATGCGAAGTCCTGATTTTCGCCGAGTTGGATGATCACGGGATCGACGGCTGCAGCGCCGATATCGTGGATGAACTCGGGCGTCGAGTGGTCGATCGTCGTGTCGAGGACGTTCGCCCAGCCGTCGAGGAAGCCACTGGCCATGATGTTGCCCAGTTCTTTGATCGCGCTGGTCCCCATCTCGCCGAAGCCGTCCTCGTCGACCTCCATGGGAACCATCGCGTCGACGATCTCGTGGGCCGAGTCCTCGTCGAACAAGAACAACAGGTAGCCACTCGGCATCCCGTCGAACTCGAAGGCAGCGCCGACGAGTTTCTCGTTCGCTACCTGCTCGGGGATCGCTTCGAGCGAGACGAAGTTGAGCCGGCGGATCTCGACGCTGGTGTCGATCCCGGTCAGCGTCGTCGCGGTCTTGGCGACTTCTTCGGCCCCGCGTTCTGCCATCCGGTCGAAGCCCTCGAGTTTGTCGTACTCGATTCCGTCGCTGGTGCGAAGCCGCTCTAGAAGTCGCGACATCGACTCGCGTTTCGGCAGGAGATAGTGGTTGAACCCGACCTCGGTGCCGACGGTCTCGATCCGACTCTGGAAGAGCAAGGCGAGGTCGTCGTCGGACGGTGCCTCGTCGATGTCGCCGAAAAACGGCTCGGAAGTCTGGCCCTCGACGAACTCCGGCGTCGAGACGTCGATGACTGCCTCAAGGACGTCGGCCCAGCCGTCGATGAAGCCGCTGTTCATGATGTGGCCGACCTCGGTCGCGGCGCTTTCGGTCATCTCGTCGAACTCGCCGACATCGTCGACGTCAGCGTCGACATCAGCGTCGGGGCCCGCTTCCGAGAGCAGCGTTTCGACGACCCGAAGCGCGCTCTCGCGCTCGAAGACGACGATCGAGTAGCCTTCGATCGCGCCGGTCAGTTTGACCCGGACACCGACCTTTTCGGACCCGTCTTCGAAATCGTGGCGAATCTCCTCGCCACGCATGAAGTTGAGTTTGGTCACGCCCAGCTGCGTTTCGACGCCGAGCATGTGCGTGAGCCGTCCAGCCGCGAGGCCGGCCCCCTCTCGAGCCATCCGGTAGAACGTGCCGAGTGCGTTGACGTCGAGTTTCATGCGGTTTGGACATCGATACCGTTGACCATTTCGACGAACTCCTCCAAGTCGGGGAAGGCGTAGATCTCGGCTTCGATCTGGTAGCTCGGGACCGCCAGATCCGAATCGAAAAACAGCGCGAGATCGTCGCCGCCGAGACTCGCCGTCCGGGTAACGATGTCGCCAGCAGGCGCGTAGACGAGTTGTGGCGCGGCGATGTCGATCGCACGCCCGAGGACGTCGGCCCAGCCGTCGATAAAGCCGCTGGCCATCATATTGCCCATCTCCTCGACAGCGCTTCTGGCCATCTTGCCGGAGACGTCGTTCATATCGTCGACGACGTCACGCAGCATGATCGCCGTGATCTTCTTCGCGCTCGTCTCGGGGAAGAGGATGAGGATGTGCCCGTGCGGTTCGTCGAGCAGTCGGACGCGGACGCCGAGTCGCTTTCCACCGTCGAGTTGAGACTCGATGTCGTCGATGTCGATGAAGTTCGTCTTGGTCACCTCCATCTGGGCGTCCTCGCCGGTCAGTTTACTCATGTTGTCGGCGACGCCGTTCGTTCCGACTTTCGCCATCTCATTTATGAAACTCAGCTTTCGAATGTCGACCATCATCGTCATAGGTTCCTCCGTAGAGTTGGATGTTCGCGTTCGTTCATAGTGTCGTCACGTCCAGAATGTTAACTACCTCCCCCCGCCCCCGGACCGTCGCACCGCTAATTCCCGGGACGCCGCTCATGAAGCCTTCGAACGGCTTGACGACGACCTCCTGTTGACCGCGGATCTCGTCGCAGTGTAAGGCGACCTCTCGGACCTCCCCGCGGATGCGGACGACCATCCCCTCGTCGTCCACACCGGATTCCGGCGTCTCGAGGACATCAGCCAGCGAGACGACTGGATAGTCGCCAACTTCGCCGGGGAGGACGGTCTCGCCGTCGACGGTCTCGATCGCTCTGGCGGATTCGACGTCGCGGACGGCCTTGGTCGGGACGCCGAACTCCTCGCCGCCGCTCTCGACGAACAGGATCTCGTCGATCGCGACGGTCACGGGGAGCGTCATCGTGACGGTCGTCCCCGAACCTTCCTCGCTGTCGATCGAGATCGTCCCCTTGAGGTCCTCGACCGTTCGCTTGACGACGTCCATCCCGACGCCGCGGCCGCTGACGTCGGTCACCTCGTCGGCCGTCGAGAGGCCGGGATGGAAGATGAGGTCGGAGACCTCCTCGTCGGCCATCGCGGCCGCCTCGTCGTCCGTGACCACGTCGGCGTCGACCGCTTCAGCACGCAGCCGCTCGGGATCGAGGCCACTCCCGTCGTCTTCGACCGTGATCGTCACGCGGTCGCGTTCGCGCTCGGCGTGGACCTCGACGGAGCCTTCGGGGGACTTGCCGGCTGCCTCGCGCGCGTCGGGCGATTCGATTCCGTGATCGACGGCGTTGCGAACCAGGTGGATCAGCGGGTCGCCGATCCGATCGAGGATACTCCGGTCGAGTTCGACGTCCTCGCCGGTCATCTCGAAGGCGACCTGCTTGTCCTGGTCGCGCGCGATGTCGCGGACGACCCGCGGCAAGCGGTTCGTCACCGTCTCGAGGGGCACCAACCGGATATCCATCACCGTCTCTTGAAGGTCGCCGGTCAGGTCCGACAACGCGTCCAGTTCCGTCTTGAGCGCCCCATCGTCGCTGTCGGACTCGACGGCGTGTCGGAGGCGAACGCGGCTCGTCACCAGCCCCTCGACGAGCGTCAGTAGCGAATCGATCTGTTCGATGTCGACGCGAACCGACTGGATCTCGTCTCCCTCGTCGTCCGCGTCCGGCTCGTCATCCCGTTCGGGGACCTCGATATCCGGAATCACCAGATCGGGTTCGTCAACGATCCGCACGACGCCGTTATCGGCCGCACCGGTATCAGAATCGGCTGCATCGTCACCGAATGACGCCGTCGACGGCGCGCTCGAGTCGTCACCAATCTCCGAATCGGACGTGGTCGCGTCGAATCCGACATCGGCGCTGTCGAACGCCTCGGTCCCGTCGAACACGTCGTCATCGAGAACGTCCTCGAAGTTGTCGTCGGCCGACTCGAACGAGTCGGTTGTGGGTTCGTCGAACCCGCCGTCGTCGAAACCATCGTCGTCGAACGAGACAGTCGCCGTCTCGAACGGGTCCGACTCGGCCGTCTCGTCTCCGAACGTGTTATCGGCATCTGAGGACCCGAACGCGTCGGCGACAGCCGATGTGCCGAACGTATCGTCGGTGTCAGTGTCGTCTGCACCGAACGGCTCGTCAGCGATGGCATCGTCGTCGACTGTCTCGGCGGTCTCTGCGGTCTCGAACCCGTCGGCAGGTTCGAAGTCGGCGTCGATATCGGGCTCGTCGGTGTCCGCCGTCTCGACGGAGTCAACAGTCGCTCTCTCGTCGCTGCTCGCTTCGGCTGGCTCGAGGTCGTCGAACTCGCCGTCGCCGGCGGCTGGCGCATCGACCAGCACCTCGTCGACTTCGCTTTCAGACGTATCTTCGTCGAGAAACGCATCGTCATCGGCGTCCTCGCCGAGGAGTTCGTCCATGCCGACTTCCTCCTCGTCGAACTCGTCGAACTCGAGTTCGTCGAGTTCGTCTTGGAGTTCGTCGAAGCCGACCATCTCGACTTCGTCTTTGAGTTCGTCGAAGACCGCACTGGCATCGTCGACCTCGTCGGGGTCGTCGTCGACTGCGGCTGCGTCGTCAGTCGTCGCCCCGGTGGAATCGGCGGTCGTCGTCGCGTCGGGAGCGGCTGCCGTGGCGGGGTCGGCAGGCGAGTCGCCCGGCTCGTCATCGAGTTCGGCGATCTCGTCCTCGCCGAGCAGGTCGTCGAACGAGCCGGCTTCGCCCATGTCGTCGAAGGGCTCGAGCTCGTCGTCGTCGATGTTTTCGACCTGTTCGTCTAAGTTGTCGAACTCGTCGAACTCGTCGAGGAGTTCGTCGACTTCGAGTTCCTGGGCCTCTTCGGACGAAATGTCGTCGCCTTGGTCGGTGTCGGCTGTCGGCTGGGCCGACTCGCCGGGAGTCTCGAACCGGTCGGTCACCTCGACGATCTCGAAGTCATCGACCTCGTCGACCGGCTCGAGCCCGGAGGCGATCGCGGCTTCGCCGACGGCGGTGGCGAAGACGGCATCGAAGCGATCGCCGTACTCGTCGGCGTCGATCCGGGACCGGGGTGGAGCGGTGCCGATCAGATCGAAGGCGTCGATCAACGCATCGACGACCAACTTCCCGTTATTGACTCCCTCGCGCTCGGCGATCGCGAGCCGGGCGAGGTAGACATCGTAGGTGTCGTCAGCCGGCGGATCGAACCGCGAACACACCGCGTCGATCTCGTCGTCCGAGGGGACGGTGAGTCCCGTCGCGGCCTCGTCGTCCGCGCCGTCGAGGCGGCTCCGAAGCGCGTCGATCGTCGCTGACGGATCGGTCTCGATCTCGCCGTCGGCGGCGACCTCGTCGACCATCGTCTCGAGTTCGTCAACGGCGTCGAAGATGTCGTCCATCAGCCCCGGGGACACCTCGAGGTCGTCACCGCGAACAGCATCGAGTACGTCCTCGATCGCGTGGGCGAGATCGCTGGCCGACTCGAGTCCCATCGCCCCGCAGTTGCCCTTGAGCGTATGTGCGATCCGGAAGATGTTCTCCATCGCCGCCTCGTCGTCGGGATCGCGTTCGAGGACGAGTAAGGCGTTGTTCAGTTCCGTGATTCGTTCTTCGCTTTCCTGCACGAAGTCTGTCAGATAATCAGTCATCGTTCTCACCGTCCGTCGTGAACGCGTCGACGATGGCATCGACGATCCCGTCTGCGGGTTCGACTGTGTCGACACAGCCAGTTTTGATTGCCTGACAGGGGATGCCAAAGACGGGGCTCGTCGCCTTGTCCTGTGCGATCGTGTAGCCCCCAGCGGCTTTGATCGCCTCGATACCGGCCGCACCATCGACACCCATCCCGGTCAATACGACCCCACAGAGCTCTCTTGAGACCTCATCGGCGGCGCTTTCCATCGTCACGTCGATTGACGGTCGCACGCCATGAACGCGCTCGCCGTCGCTGAGTCGCACGCGGAGACAGTCATCGACTTCAGTTGCGACCTCGAGATGGGAGTCACCCGGTGCGACCGCGACCTCGCCGCGCTCGAGCCACTCGCCGTCGGACGCCTCGAAGACGTCGTATGCGCTATGTGCATCGAGCCGCTCGGCGAACCGGTTTGTGAATCCGGGAGGCATGTGCTGGACGACTAGGACCTTCGCCTCGAGGCCGACCGGCAGTTGCTCGAACAGGCGTTCGACGATTTTCGGGCCGCCGGTCGACGTACCGAGGACGATCGTCGGCGCGGTCGTCCGCTCAGTGGGAAGCGACGCCGTGTCCTCGTCGGTCTCCGACGGCGGCTCGATTTCAGGGCGTGCGTTCGGTCCGACCGTCCCGTGATCGCCGTTTACTTGCACGTCGGCACTGCCGCCGGCGACGGCGTTTCCGGTGGCGGTGCCCTGCCCTTGATTGCCGGCGAGTCTCGAGCGGGTCGCGTGGGCCGTCGCAGTGGCCCGCGCGAGCGCCACCGTCGAGACGTTCGCGTTGGCGAGTTCGTCGACTTTCCTGACGACCTCGTCGGTCAGCTGGACGATGGTCCGCGAGTCGGAGCCGTCAGGTTTGTGGAGAAAATCGACGGCACCGCGCTCTAAGGCGTCGAGCGTTGCCTCCGCCCCGCGTTCGGTGTGGGCGCTGAGCATGAGAATCGGGGCCGGATTCGTCGTCATGATCCGTTCGACGGCGTCGATGCCGTCCAACTCGGGCATCTCGACGTCCATCGTGATGACGTCCGGATCGAACGTTCCGGCGAGTGAAACGGCCTTCGAGCCGTCCACAGCCGTTTCGACCTCGTAGCCAGCCTCGCCGAGTGCGTTGCCGATGACTGTCCGCATGAACCTCGAGTCGTCGACAACGAGTACTCTCGTCATGCAGCGACGACGTCTGAAAGGGCCTTTCTGACGCTGGGTTCTTCGAACGGTTTCGTCACGTAGCCGTCCGCACCAGCCTTCACGGCGAGTTTCATCTTCTCACGCTGTCCGACGCTCGTACACATGATGACGCGGGCGTCCGGATCGATCTTCTTGATCGCCGCGGTCGCCTTGATGCCGTTGCATTTGGGCATCACGATGTCCATCATGACGACGTCGGGGTCGCGTTCTTTGTACATTTTGACGGCTTCAGCGCCGTTGGACGCCTCTCCGACGATGCGGTAATCTTGTTCCAGAATCTGGCGCAATAAGTTCCGCATAAAATGAGAGTCGTCCACGATGAGCACCCCTGTCGACATTCAGTAGTACACCACGTTCTCGTAGCAATACAACTACCATAAATGCTGTCTCCCCATTATCAGTCGTGATAAATGTCAGTGACGGCCCGAAAATTCCGCTCCGAACGCGGTATCGAACGCGTCCGGTTACGGCAGCGCGATTACTATCTGGCAACCCGACTTTCGCACTGACTGTACAGTTCGGGAACGGTAGCCCTCACCGCTGTCCAGACGCCAACAGCAATCGTTCGATATCGATGAGTGCGGTCGCCTCGACGACGACCTCCTGTGTCTCGTCGTCGATCCCGTTCGTGTCGGGTTCGTCGATGACGTCTTCGGCCGATTCGATCTCGAACGTCTCGCCGATTGAGCCGCCGAACCCACCGCTTGCACCACCAGTCGACGACAGCGTCGTCGTGTCGCCGATGCCGGTTTCGAAGACGCCAGCGCTATCATCGGAAGGACCGCTCGGCGTCACGTCCGTCGTCTCGTCAGACTGGGAGCGATCGTATTCCTGCGTGACGAGTGCGACGACTAACGGATGCTCGAGGGCATCGCCGGAGAGGGGACTGTCGGCGACGCTGTCGTCGGCGACTACGTTGCTCTCGGGGACGACCTCAACGCCGATCACGTCGTCGACGCGGATCGCAGTCGACTGCTGATCGCTCGGGCGGTCGAACACGACCAGTCGCTCACGGTCCGTGTCGATCTCAGGGGTCGGGAAGTGAACTCGCGGGTCGATGACCGCCGTAATCTCACCACGAAGGTCCATCAGTCCCTCGATCGCAGGCGGTGTTCGTGGCACTCGAGTCACCTCCGTGGGCGGTTCCGTGACCGTTCTGACGGCGTCGACCGGCAGGGCGAATCGGTATTCTCCGACGGTGACGAAGACGAACTGAACGAAGTCCTCGTCGTCGCCATCGGCGTCGGCGCTGCTCGACTCGCGGGCTCGATCGGTGCCGTCGATATCGATTCCGAGAAGCTTTTCTGAGAGATCCGGGGCCATCGTCCTGTTCGTGTATCAGAGCCCACCAATAAAACGTTGACTCCGACGTGTGTGTTCATTCGATTTATGTGTCGCCGTCGTTGCCATCCGGTTGAACGATTCGGTGCGTTCATTTTCTCCGTCGACTGTGTTCAGAGCAAATGGAACCGGCACCGAACCACGATGGGGCAACCGCCGGCGGCGAACGGGTGACCGTCCTCACGTTCGACCTCGAGGATCGACGCTACTGCGTCTGCGCCGAGTCGGTTGCCTCGGTCCTCGGCATCGCGGACGACTCCGCACTCGCGGACGCCGACGATCCGTGGGACGCGGGGGCGATCACCGTCGCCGGCGAGCGGGTTAGGGTGGTCGACCTCCCGCGGGTGTTCGGCGCGTCGTTTCACACGACGGCTCGCGTCGACGCGCCGAAACTGCTCGTCTTCGACGCCACCGACGACACCGGTCGGTATTACGGCTGGCTGATCGACGACGTGGGAACGACCAGTGGCGTTCGACCCGCGGCGCTCGAGCCACCGCAGGTGAACACGACCCACATCAAGGGGCGCCTCGAGATCGAGGGCCGGGAAGTCGTCTGGCTCGACGAGAAAACGATGCACGGTTGAGACGATAGCAGTGTCGCGCGCTCGGTTCACATCTCGTGTCGACTGGCTCGTCGGGTCGAATGGAGAGATTCAAGGGGCACGCAAGAGCCTACACGAACGAATGCGCCACGATCACCTCATCACGAGCAAACAATTCTCGCGGGCGGACATCGAGACCATCCTCGATTACGCGGCCGAGATCGACGACGACCCGTCGGCCGTCGCCGACCGCCACGCCGGAACGTTGCTCGGACTGCTCTTTTTCGAGCCGAGCACGCGGACGAAGATGAGCTTCGAGACCGCGATGAAACGCCTCGGCGGCGACGTCGTCGACATGGGCTCGATCGAGTCCTCGAGCGTCAAGAAGGGGGAAACGCTCGCAGACACCGTCCGCGTTATCGAGGGGTACGCCGACGCGCTGGTCTTGCGCCATCCCAAGGAGGGCTCGGCCACGATGGCCAGCGAGTTCGTCGACGTCCCGCTGGTCAACGCGGGAGACGGGGCGGGCCAGCATCCGACACAGACGATGCTCGATCTCTACACGATCCGGGAAAACGCCGGTCTGGACGATCTGACGATCGGCATCATGGGCGACCTGAAGTACGGTCGGACCGTTCACTCGCTGGCCTACGCGCTGACGAATTTCGACGCTCACCAGCACTTCATCAGCCCGGAGAGCCTGCAGTTACCCCGCGAGGTCGTCTACGACCTCCACCAGCAGGACGCGCCGGGGATCCGCGAACACGACTCCTTGGAGGAGATCCTGCCCTCGCTGGACGTCCTCTATGTCACACGGATCCAGCGCGAACGGTTCCCCGACGAAAACGAGTACCAGAAAGTCGCCGGCGAGTACCAGATCGACGCCGACACGCTCGAGGCCGCAAGCGACGACCTGACGATCATGCACCCGCTGCCCCGCGTCGACGAGATCGCCCCCGAGATCGACGAGACCGAGCACGCAGCGTACTTCGAGCAGGCCCACAACGGCGTCCCAGTCCGGATGGCGCTGCTGGATCTCCTGTTGAGCGACGACAACGCGATCGGGGGTGAGGCTGATGAGTGACGATCACGACCACCACGACGGCAACGACGAGCACGAACTGCGGGTCAGCAAGATCCGTGACGGGACCGTGATCGACCACGTCCGCGGCGGGCAGGCGCTGAACGTCCTCGCGATCCTGGGTATCGACGGCAGCGAGGGCGAAGGGGTCTCGGTCGGGATGAACGTCCCCTCCGATCGGCTCGCGCGCAAGGACATCGTCAAGGTCGAAGGTCGCGAACTGAGCCAGGACGAGGTCGACGTCCTCTCACTGATCGCGCCCGATGCGACCATCAATATCGTCCGGGACTTCGATGTCGTCGAGAAACACCGTGTCGAACGGCCCGACATCGTCGAGGGCGTCCTCTCCTGTCCCAACGCCGGCTGTATCACGACCGGCGACGAGCCCGTCACCTCCCGGTTTACGGTTCTCGAGGACGGCGTGCGCTGTGCGTACTGTGGGACGATTGTCCGCGAGGAGATCGCGTCGCTGATCGACACGTAAGCGACTGCTGACTGTTCTCGTTTTCTCGCCGAGACGATCATCCAGAATACCTAAGTGTTTGCCATCCAATCTCCACCTGTACATGTCACGAACTGTCAAGATCGTACTCGCCCTGTTCGTTGTCGCCGTCCTCTACAAAGTCACGTTCGGCGGCTCCGACGACGTCGAAGTCGACTACGACCCGGCCGAATAGGAGACTGCTGGACAACCCGGTTGAGATACTGATCGCACTCGTGATGCGATCGGATGGAGAGACAGGAACGCGTCTCCGACAGGAGAGCACTCTATTCCGAACCGCTTACAGTGACGGCGGCGTACCCTGAGCTATGTACGGCGTCGTCACCCGTAACGCCGAAGAAGTACGGTGGCCGGAGTTCGAGCGCGGCTTCTACGAGGTCAAAGACGTGACCGGCAGGTCTTCCGACCCGATCGCCGACGGGATCAATATGGTTTCCTGTTTCGGCGATAACGCCGCTGCCGACGCCGACCCGTCACTGATGCCCGTCGACGATATGGGCCGGCCGGCCGACCGCCAACAGCCCTACTTCGACTGGGCCTACATCTGTCCGTCCCGCGAGGACTACCGGGAGGGCCTGTTCGAGGTCATCGACGACTGTGTCGCGGAAAACGAGGACGTTCGCCTCGACGACATCGGCTTCCCGCGTGCGGAGTACTGTCGCTGTGGCGTCTGCGAGCAGCGGTTCGCGGAAAGCGAGTTCGACGACCGCATGGAATGGCGAGCCAGCGTCATCACCGGGTTCGTCGAAGAAGCTGTCGATCGCATTCCGGGAACCGTCTACATGACCCTTTATCCAGATCCCTACCCCGGCCACCTCTACGAGCGCGCCGGCATCGACCTCGAGGCCATCGAGGAGTACGTCGACGAGTTCGTCGTCCCGCTGTACGATACGAACTACGGGACGACCTACTGGCTCGAGACGATCGCGAAAGGGTTCGAAAGCGCGCTCGAGACGCCGTTTAACATCGAACTGTACGCGGTCAACGTCGACATCGACAACCTGATCCACGCCAGCGAAGTCGCTCAGGAGTACGCCAAGGGCGTCTTCTTCGGCTACGATGCGGGCAATGGCCGCGCGGCCCTGCGACGGATGCAGGCCGACGAGCGCGAGGGCGTCACTCACGGTGAACCGGCTTCGGAATCGGACTCCTGATACTAGCTGCTATCAGTACGACGGAGCCAACATGTGCAGCGTCGCTTTCTGATACGGACCCCACTGACAGTAGTATCTGGAACCCGGCAACGACTCGGTCGGCATCCGACCAGCACTCGAGTGAGTGACGGACGCGCTTTGTTCTAACCTGGGCCAGTCAGACTGTCTGAACAGGGATTTCCGTCTGACGCATGACCTGTTCGGTGACGCTGCCGAGCGAGGTTCGGCGGTCGTCGGTCACACCGCGCCGTCCCATCACGATCAGATCGGCATCCTCGCGTTCAGCGAAGGTGACGATCTCGTCCCAGGGGTTGCCACGTCGACACTCGTGCTCGACTTCGACACCGAGGTCGCGGCCGCGGTCTTCGATCTCTTTGAGCAGTTCGATCGCTTCGTCTTCGTGTTTCTCGTGGTCGACCTCGACAGTGCCGAGCGCTGGCGGTCTGCCGTATCGACGCTCGTCGACAACGTAGAGACACAGCACCGTTGCATCGTATTGAGCGGCGAGATCGAGCCCGTGGTCGACGCCACGGTCGGCTTGTTCGCTCCCGTCGGTCGGAATCAGGATCGTATCGTACATTATTCAGATGTTGATTGAACCTGCCCCGTGGAAAAACTACTACCGTTTCTCAAAACCTGGTCGACCGTCTCGACAGTCAGTGCAAGCACTCACTGGACACGGTCGCTACCGGCCCGGGTCAGGCGAGCCGCTCGAGTCCGGGTTCGCTGTGGTCTCAGTCGCTGCCTGTATCGTGTCGTACTCCGAATCGCTGTAGGCGATTAGACGAACGTCCTCGAGCGTGTCCGGGTCGTAGTCGGCGATCACGTCACCGATGATTGCTGCCCCCTCCCTGAGATCGAAGCCGGCGACGCCACAGCCAAGCGCCGGAATCACGAGCGACCGACAGCCGAGTTCGTCGCCTTTTGCGAGACTGTGATGGGTCGCGTTCCGAATGCTTTCGGCGGTCGCCTGACCGTCACCGTAGTGGGGCATCGCGGCCGCGTGGATGACGGACTCGGCGTCGAGGTCGTAGGCGTCGGTGACTGCGACATCGCCGAGATCGACTGGCCCCTTTGCCATCGCTTCCTCGTTGATCTCCTCGCCGGCACCGCGTCGGAGCGCACCGGCGACGCCGGAGCCCATCCGGAGGCTCGTGCCAGCGGCGTTGACGAGCGCGTCGGCTGACTGTGCGGCGATGTCACCCTGAACGACGTCGTACTCCATGTGCGGTCGTTCCGTGCCAAGCTCAATGAAGCTACTCGTGAGACCACTCCGTGGGATCCGATCCAACGTGGCTTATGCCGTCCGAACCCAGTCGGCGGCTACCAGATCGGGATCGACATCGGCGTTTGCAATCCCGTAAAACTTCTCGCGACCGACTGGAGTCCGCAGCCGGAGCACGCACGTGTAGTCGGTTACCTCGAACGCAGTCACGGATCGGGAGGACCGCTGGTGATCGAATCGAAAGCGTTGGTCTGCATCCGCCTTGGTGGTGATTCGGCTGCCGAGCGACCAGCTCAGTGATTCGATGCGTTCGATATCGATGTCGAACAGGTGGGCGATCAAGTCCCGACCGCGCCGGCCCATTGGCCCCTGTGACCTGTTCTCGTGTGAACTCATATGACAACGAAATCGCTCCGGTACGAAAAAAGGTACTATCTTCGCGTGGTATCCGTCGACGACCGAATCCACTGAACAGGAGACCGATCGTCGGACGTGGTTGTCCAGCATCACGTCTTAGGCCGACCAAAACCTTTTTAGATTTAGGCCCGCCTAACTCACCGTGATGGACGTGCCCGCTCCCAGGGAAGACACAGACGCAGCCGATACCCCCGAGGTCGAGGAGTCAGCGGTAGCCGTGACAAGTCACGAAACCCGCCCCGGAAAGATCGTTTTTACCGAGCAAAACAACAGCGACGGCTGGATCGCGACGGATCTGGTCGTCGACCTCGAGCCCTAATCTCGCTGTCGTTCGAGACGACCAGAATCTCGCTATAGTACTCACTGAAAGTCAATGCACAGTCGATCGCTGGGCCGTCATGCGATCGGTGTGACTCGTTGGCAGTGCTGTACTCGTCTTGATCGCAAACGACGGTTCTGATCACACGCAATAAAAACGCCGTCTCTGCTGGTCGGCCCTCCGCTCCGGCAGCCGTCGACGCGCCGCCGGACCGTGTGCCTGCGTCGTTCGTCGTGAGGGGCGTGCTTAGTGCGTCGCGTCTTCGCGCACCAGCGTGTCGTCTTCGAGGTAATGTTCGAAGTGGTGGCCGTCTTCCTCGAGGTCGACGAGGATTTCACGCAGGATCTCGCCGGTTGCCGGGTCGCCCAAGTTCTCGGCGAGTTCGATGCTGTCGCGCATCGATTCGATGATGTCGCCGTACAGCTCGAGGTCGTGTTCGAACATCGTACGGACATCGTAGACATCTTCACCCTCGAACTCAACGGTAGCGCGCTCTTCTTGGGTTGTCGGGCCCGAGACGGGGACGCCACCAAGCGCCTGTGCGCGCTCGGCGATCTCGTCTGCACCGTCTTCGACGTGTTCGTACGCCTCTTCGAGGAATCGGTGGTGTGCAAGGAAGTTGTCCCCCTCGACCACCCAGTGGTGCTTTTTCAGCTGGTGGTAGAGGACATAGGCGTTGGCTAGCTCCGTGTTCAGCGCGTCGACGATCTGCTCGGCCTTGTCCTGCTCGAGGCGAAGACTGTTCTCCTCGACGCTATCAGCCGACTGGCGGACGGTCTTTTGAGTGCTCATCCCATCCATAGATACACGCGCGACTCACTTAAAACCCACTCACTAGTAAAGATTTCTTTGGTATACCTAAACATCTCTTTCTAAACTGCTGCATCCAGTTAGCATCTCTTTTGAAAGACCTGTTATCAAATGACACCGTCAACATACTCTTTATTTTTTCAGAGGTGAGTAAACATTTTCAACATGGAGGACAAAGGGAGGAGTATGGCAACCAGAATCGCACAGCGGCGAGAGCGGCTCTACGTCGATGGCGAGTGGCTCGAGACCGAAGACGTGCTTTCGGTTTCGGATCTCGCCGAAGGTGGGGCATTCGCACAGGTCGCCGCTGCGGGACCGGCGGAGGCACGGGCGGCGCTCGCGGCTGCCCACGAGATCAAGCCGACGCTTCGGGAGACGACTGTCGTCGAGCGCGCGACGTGGTGTGAGTCGATCGCCGATGGTCTCCGTGAGCGCGAGGAGGAACTCACGGAGGTCATCGTCCGCGAGGCCGGGAAACCGATCTCGTCGGCTCGCGGGGAGGTCGAACAGGCAGCCGAACGGTTCGACCGGGCGGCCGAGGAGGCGCGCAATATCGTCAGCAACGGAGAGTACCGCGAGGGGTCGACGGCGGGCCACGAGGGCTGGCAGGCCATCGTCAAACACGAGCCGATCGGTGCCGTCCTCTGTATCACGCCGTACAACTATCCGCTCGCGACGACGGCCCTGCAGGTTGCGCCCGCGATTGCGGCCGGCAACAGTGTCTTACTCAAGCCCGCGAGCAAGACGCCGATTTCGGCGGCGATCCTCGCCGACGTCATCGCCGACATCGACGGAATACCGGACGGCGCGTTCAACTTCGTTCCGGGCGAAGCGAGCGAGATCGGCGACGTCCTCGCCGGCGATGACCGCATCAACGCGATCGCCATGACCGGATCGTCGGGCGCGGGCAAACACGTCGCCCGCGAGAGCGGGATGGTCAACCTGCACATGGAACTGGGCGGGAACGCCCCGGCGGTGGTCTTCGACGACGCCGATCTTACCGACGTCGCGGGCAACTGCGCCAAGGGCTCGTTCAAGTACGCCGGCCAGCGCTGCTCGGCCATCTCGCGCGTCCTCGCTCACGAAAATGTCCACGACGATCTCGTCGACCTACTCGACGGCCAGATGGACGCCTGGCAGGCCGGCGACCTCTTCGACGAGAACACGGCTTTCGGCCCGCTGATCAGTGAGGATCAGGCTGACTGGGTCGAGACGCTCGTCGACGACGCCGTCGAGAAGGGCGCAGAGATCGTCCGCGGCGGCCAGCGACGCGCCCCCGAGGGCGTCCCGGACGAACTCGCCGACCAGTTCTTCGAACCCACGTTGCTCGCGAACGTCCCACACGACGCCCGCATCGTCGACGAGGAGCAGTTCGGTCCGATCGCGGCGATCACCACGTTCGAAGACGAACAGGAGGCCCTCGAGCTCGCCAACAGCTCGGACCTCGCACTCGACGCAGCCGTCTTCACCAGCGATTACAAGCGCGCGATGCGGATGGCCGAGCGCATCGACGCCGGTGCGGTCCGCATCAACGGCGCGCCGAGCCACGGCCTCGGCGATATCCCCTTCGGCGGCAACAAGGACTCCGGAATCGGACGCGAGGGTCTCGACGCCTCGATCCATGCGATGATGCGCAAGAAGAGCATCGTTCTGTAGACAGCCTCGCTATCGACTCTTTTCGACGGATTTCCGCCGCTCGGAGCGCTCGACACGGCGGTCCGGTCTCAAAACGAGACCGATTGCTCGGCGACGACCGCCTCCGTTTCGCCGCGGACGGCGACGATGGTGATCGTCCCCGACGCACCTGCATCGTACTCGAGCGTTGCGGACTGACCGACTTCGGTCAGCTCGTCGCGCAAGCCGGTCCAATCGCGTATCTCGAGCCGATCCGTATCGCCGCTTGAAATGTAGGTCACCGTCACCGTCCGTGCCGGGGAATCGACATCGATGGTCACGCCCGCTTGCGGTTGTGTCGGTTGGCTTCCGCGTTCGGCGAACATGTCTCGGTACTCGTAGTCCGCGGTCGAGAGAGTTCTCGTCGCGACGCCGACGGTGCCGTCAGTCTCGACCGTCACGTCGTCGAACCGATCCGATATTGTGTCTTCGAACTCGTCCGTCCGCTCGGGGTCAGCATAGACCGCAACCATCGACTGGGTCGCCGTCTCCGATCCGAGCGACCACGAGAACGCAGCCCCGTTGCCGTTCTCGTTGCCGTCGTATTCGCCCCAGAGGAACGTACTCCCGTCGAGTCGGTCGACCAGCTGCCCGAAGCCGTCGCTCGCATCGGTGCGGCGATCGGTCCCCTCGACACCCGCCGCGAGGATGGCCTCGAGGTCCGCGCCGTCGGACGGACTCACAACGACCGTCTCCGACGAGACGGCCACCGAGACGCCGTCGCGTTCGAAGCGATCGAAGTCGCCGGTCGCCGACTCGAGCGTCGCATCGACTGCGTCAGGGTCGAACGAGCCAGAAACGACGACGTTGCCGACGACGCCCTTGGACCCGAACCGGCAAATCGAGTCCACTGCCGGCTCGCCGGCTGCTACCTGCTCGACGAGCTCGCTGCTTTCCCCATCGGGAACCGTCGGGATGGCCTCGATCACGGCTGGTTGCAGCGTGTCCTCGTGCCGTCGAACCGTCGTGAGATCTCGATAGTGAAAGAGGAGTTCTGCGCTTCCAGTGGTGGGAACCCATCGCCCGAGCGGCGTCTGATCGCTCGGTCCGTCGTCCGTTTCGCCGGTCGTATTGGCTCCGTTGCCGTCGTCGGTACTGAATCCAACTCCGCCGAGACATCCCGCGCTGGATGCGAGACCTACACTCACTCCCGTAGCTGCGAGTAGTCTGCGTCGTGAAATCTCTTTCATAGTGATATGATATACTCGAAACTGTTATAGTATATATCTATCTAGCTTCGGTAGACCGGCACTCCGAATCGGATTTCGGTCGCCAGCCATCGCCGAAGGATCTACTCCCCTCGACGGTGGAGCATCGACCATGACTCGCGCCGTGCTCGTCGCCGGCGAAACGCTGATCGACTGGGTTCCCGAACGAGCGGGGCCGCTCGAGGACGTCGCCGGCTTCGAGCGCCGTCCCGGCGGTGCGCCGGCGAACGTCGCCGTCGCGCTCGCGCGCCTCGACGAGCCGCCGCTGTTCTGGACCCGCGTCGGGGCAGATCCGTTCGGTCGCTACCTCGAGCGGACGCTCGCCGACTATGGCCTCCCCAACCGGTTCGTCGAACGCGACGCAGACGCGAAGACGACGCTGGCGTTCGTCACCCACGACGCGGCCGGCGACCGCGCGTTCACGTTCTACCGGGGTGACACCGCCGACACGCGCCTCCAATCCGGCCGGATCGATGACGAGACGCTGGCCGACTGCGAGTGGGTCCACGCCGGCGGCGTGACCCTTGCGAGTGGCTCCTCGCGGGCGGCGACGCTGGACCTACTCAAGCGGGCCGCCGCAGCGGACTGTACGACGTCGTTCGATCCGAACTGGCGGCCCGAACTGTGGCCCGACGAGGAGGGGTTCGCGAGCGTCGTGACCGACGCGCTCGTCCACGTCGACGTCTGTCTCGCGACGGCCGCGGAACTCGAGGTGCTGGGAGTCGCCGGCGAGTCGCCGACCGATATCGCTCGCGCGGCGATCGACGACGGCACGGCCCACACCGTTTTCGTGACGCAGGGGAGCGAGGGAGCAGTCGCCGTCGCGGGCGACGACGCACCGTGGCCCGCGGCCACAGTCTCACACCCCGGATTCGCGGTCGAAACGGTCGACACGACGGGTGCCGGCGACGCGTTCGTCGCGGGGGCGATCGACGCGCTGCGCGGCGGCCGCGAACTCGCAGACTCGGTGGCGTTCGCGAACGCGGTCGCGGCGACGGCGACCACCGCTCGAGGCGCGATGGCGGCGCTCCCGACCCGCGACGCGGTGGAGACGGTGCTCGAGGAGTAGCGATCGAATCGCCTCGGCACTGTACCTCCCTGCCAAACGGGGCGCGTGGCTGCAAGCCGGGCCGCTATCCGGCCCTGTGCCGGACCATCGGTATGGGTAGCAACGGCCGCGACGCAGTTCCCTTCGCGAAGTCGGTCGTGACCGGAATACAGGAGAAGAACGTGACGTTCATGGCGGCTAGTATCGCCTATCAGGCGTTCGTCTCGTTGATTCCGTTACTCGTGTTGCTGTTCTTTCTGGTGTCGTTCGTCGGCGACGAGGGGCTCGCCACGCAGGTCTCGGCGACGACCGAGGGATTCCTCCCCGAGAGCGGTCAGGTCATGCTCGAGAACGGGATCGAAGGAGATACCGGCAGCATCGGCACCTCCCTCATCGGACTGGTCGCGCTCGTCTGGGGATCGCTGAAGATCTTCCGGGGACTGGATACCGCCTTCTCGGAGATCTACGCGTCGACCGCGGAGAATTCTCTGGTCGACCAGCTTCGCGACGGGGCTATCGTCTTCGCAACGATCGGTGTCGCGCTGGTCGCCGCGGCGTTGACGACCGTCGTGTTCGCGTTCTTCCCGAGTATCCCCTTCATTGGAGTGTTGAATCCGCTGTTGCTCGTGATCGGGCTGACGATCGCCTTCCTCCCGATGTACTACTTCTTCCCCGACACCGACGTCTCCGTTCGGGAAGTGCTGCCTGGGGTCGTCGTCGCCGCCGTCGGCTGGGCGGCGCTGCAGTTGCTGTTTCAGGTCTACGTCGCGTTTTCGAGTAGCTCCGCCTCGGCGGGCCCGATCGGCGCGATCTTGCTGCTGTTGACCTGGCTGTATTTCGGCGGCCTGATTCTGCTCGTCGGCGCTGTCGTCAACGCTACCCACTCGGGGCATCTCGAGATCGGCGCCGACGGGACGGCTGCCGGCGACGCAGCGCGCAGTTCGTTCGTCGCATCGGACCGACGAGAACGCGAGCAACTCGAGGCCCAGCTGATCGGCCTCCGGCGCGAACGGGATCAACTGCGAAACGACCGCGCAGCACAGCGCAGCCGTCGGTACCGACTCGAGGATCGGGTCGATACGCTCGAAGCGCGACTCGACGGGCTCGAATCGGAAAACGGGGCTCTCGAGGACGAAAACGAGCGGCTCCGACGCGAACTCGCGGCCCGACGGGGATCGTCGTGGCGACGGCGGCTTCACGGCGTGCTGGCGCGCGTTCGGACGTTGAACGTGGGCGTCCTCGAGACGCAGCGTGACTAGCACGACGCTCACGACTCGAGTCGTGATGCATTAGTACGTGCCCGTGCCACCGGAACGCAATGTCTCACCCAGTCCGTGACGTGCGGCGTCGGATCCAGACGGACCACGCGTCGATCGTCGATGGGATCGACGCCTGTGCCGACGCGGTCGCCGCTCCCTGGGACACCGCACGCACGACCGACAGCGAGACGGTCGCGGATGGGCTCCGCCGGACGCTCGCGGAGGCTGGCATCCTCGAGGCCCTGCCGAGCGTGCTCGTCGACGCGGTCGAGGCGACTGGGTACGAACTTCGCGCGACGCCCGTCCCTGCACCGCCGTACGTCGTCGTGACCAGCCGCGGCCCCGTGCTCCGGGCGACGATCGATCCCGGTCGGCTCGTGATCCGATTCGACGCGTTCGAGGTGGTTCGTGATCCCGATCCGCAGCGACCGCCCGCGTACCGGCGACTCGACGGGACACGACTCGAGGTCTCGCTCGAATAGGACCGTCGCGCTGGCTTCCTCGCTCTCTCGCGGGGACGGGTGCATCTGAGTGACGATCCGACAGCATAACAACTCGGCTCGCTATACGGGCAGCAGTTATTAACAGACTTCGACGCTAGAGGCGAGAATTAATAAAATAGGTGTGGGAGATAATAATACTTATACTCGGCGAGTACTAGCCTCAAGTATGAAGCTGACACGACGGACGCTGCTGAAGTCGGGTGCCGGCGCACTCACTGCGAGCACTGTCGCCGGCTGTCTCGACGACATCAGCGCGGCCGACGCGAATCTCGATGCCGGCTATGCCGCCTTCTTTACCCTGTGGGACTGGGCCGAGCAGGTCAGCGGCGACGCGATCGACTTCGAGAACCCGGTCGGGACCGGACAGGCCGGCCACGGCTGGTCGCCAAGCGGCGACCTCACCCGGGACATCGCCGATGCCGGCGTCTTCGTTTACTTCGATACGCCCGCGTTCTCGTGGGCCCAAGACGTCGCGGCGACGCTCGAGTCTGACTACGACACCGTCGCCGTGATCGACGGACTCGAGGGACTGGACGACCAGTTGCTTGGCTGGGATCACGAAACCGACAGCCACGAGAGCGAGGGCGATCACAGCAACGAGACCAACGACGGCCACGATCACGGCGGCGCGTCGATCGATCCACACGTCTGGCTCGATCCCGTGCTCGCAACGGAGATCGTCGACACGATCGCGTCGGGTCTGGCCGAGGCAGATCCGGACAACGCCGAAACCTACGAGGAGAACGCCGCGTCGTACAAATCAGCTCTCGAGTCCGTCGACCAGCAGTTCACAGAGTTGCTCGAGACGGCAGACCGACACGTCGCCGTCTTCGCTGGGCATGACTCGTTTACCTATCTGCAGGACCGGTACAGGTTCGAGATTCACACGCCGGTCGGCGTCTCTCCGCAGGAAGAGCCGAGTGCCAGCGACATCTCCGAGACGATCGACCTCGTCGATTCGGAGGGGATCGAGACGATCCTCTACGATCCCTTCGAGGATCCCGACGGCGCCTATCCGCTCGTCGAGACGATCATTGAGGAGAGCGACGCCACTGACGCGATGCCGATTACGCATCTTTCGGGAACGCTCGCGACGTGGCAAGACGAGGGCTGGGGGTACCGCGAGCAAATGGAAGAGATAAACCTTCCCGCGTTCAGAGAGGTACTAGACGCACAGTGACTGTCGTCGCACTCGAGAACGTGACATTTGCCTACGGCGAACAGCCGGCGGTCAAGGATGTCACGCTCCGGGTTGATGAGGGGGACTTTCTGGGCCTGATCGGCCCCAACGGCTCGGGCAAGACCACGCTCTTGCATCTCATGCTCGGCCTGCGCACGCCCGACAGTGGAACGATCGAACTCTTCGGCGAGCCCGTCTCGGAGTTCGACGACGGCGAGCGCATCGGCTACGTCTCCCAGCAGGCCACCAGCGGCGGCGGCTCGATGCCAGTTACCGTCCGCGAAGCGGTGACGATGGGCCGGTTCGCCCATGCCGGCCACGGGCGGCTGACCGCCGACGATCGCGCGATCGTCGACGACGCACTCGAGACCGTCGGCATTACCGACCTCGCGGACCGGCAAGTCAACCAGCTCTCGGGCGGCCAGCGCCAGCGAGCCTACATCGCCCGCGCGCTGGCTTCCGAGGCCGACCTGCTGGCACTCGACGAGCCGACCGTCGGCGTCGACGCCGAATCTCGAGATGCGTTCTACCAGTTGCTCGAGTCGCTCAACGACGACGGGATCACGATCATCCTGATCGAACACGACATCGGCGTCGTCACGGATCGGGCGAACCGAATCGCCTGTATCAACACGGAGCTGTACCACCACGGCGATACCGAATCGTTCGTCGAAAGCGATGCCCTGACCGAGGCCTACGGCGCGACGGGTCAGGTCGTCCACCACCACCACTGAACCGATGACACAGCGACATTCCCTCCGGCGACGGCTCGAGCACGTCGGGATCGCCGTGACTGCCGTCCTCGCAGTGGCGATGGTCGTGCTGCTGGCGATCGACGCGTTGCGTGAGGTCCCGTTCGTCGGAACGCTGTACGAACAGCTCCGGATCGCGGGCTGGTGGGCCGATCACTACCTCGGGACGAACGTCTTCTATCATCCGTTCATGTGGCGTTCGATCGCGACGGGGATCCTGATCGGCGTCGTCGCGCCGCTGGTCGGCACGTATCTCGTCCACCGCGAGATGGCCCTGATCGGCGAGACGTTGGCGCATACGGCCTTTGCCGGCGTCGCAGTCGGGCTGCTGGTGAGTTCGATCACCGGCTGGAGCGGCTCGCTGATGGTCGTCGCGCTGGTCGTTGGGATTCTGGGTGCACTCGCCGTCCAGTGGCTCGCCGAGCGAACCGACACCTACGGCGACGTGCCGATCGCGATCATGTTGACCGGTAGCTTCGCCGTTGGGACGCTGGTCATCAGCTACGGTCGCGGGATGTCCGGCATCAACGTCCAGGACTTCATCTTCGGTAGCATTTCGGTCGTCACGCCCTCGGGCGCGCGGCTGATGGCCGTGATTAGCGTCATCGTCGTCGCCGTCACCGTCGCGACCTACAAACAGCTGCTGTTCATTACGTTCGACGAGCAGGCCGCCCGCGTCGCACGGCTCAACGTCACGTGGTACAACACCCTGCTGATCGTGATGACGGCCGTCGTCGTCGTCGGCGCGATGCAGATCCTCGGCGTGATTCTGGTCGCCGCGATGCTGGTCGTCCCCGTCGCCGCTGGGACCCACCTCGCTCAGAGCTTCCGAGAGACGATCTACCTCTCGATCCTCTTCGGGCAGGTGGCCGTCATCGGCGGCTTCGTCCTCTCGATCTCACAGAGCCTGCCCACTGGTGGCTCGATCGTCGTCGTCGCCATCGCCTGCTACCTGCTCGCGGTCTTCGCCTCGAGCCGATCGTCGCCAGCGATCTCGATGCACTGACGGTCGGCTTCCGATGGCTGGAACACGCCATACGCTTAACACACTGCCTGGCGAACGCTCGAGCGATGGGACGGTTATCCGCACTCTTCGATCCCGAGGCCGTCGCCGTGGTCGGCGCAACCGACCGCGAGGGCGCGGTCGGGCGGGCGATCCTCGAGAACCTGCGTGACGGGTTCGACGGCGAGGTCGTCCCGATCAATCCCTCGCGCGAGGCGGTCCTCGGGCTCGAGTGTTATCCGGACGCGAAGAGCGCGCCACCGATCGATCTGGCGGTGGTCGTCGTACCGCCCGACATCGTCATCGAATCGATTCAGGATCTCGCCGAGGCGGGCACCGAGAACGTCGTCGTCATCACCGCCGGCTTCGCCGAAACGGGCAGCGAGGGCGCGAAACGCGAACGTCGACTGCGCGAACTCGCCGCCGAACACGACCTCAACGTCGTCGGCCCCAACAGTCTCGGGATCATGGCGACGCCGAACGGGATGAATGCCTCCTTCGGCCCACAGGACGCGCTCGAGGGGTCGATCTCTTTTCTGAGCCAGTCGGGAGCGTTCATCACCGCCGTCCTCGACTGGGCCACCGACGAGGGGATCGGCTTTCAGGATGTCGTCTCGCTCGGCAACAAGGCCGTCCTCGACGAGACCGATTTCATCCGCGAGTGGGACGACGATCCGGCAACTGACGTCATCATCGGCTATCTCGAGGATATCGACGACGGGCAGACGTTTCTCAGTACCGCCCGCGAGGTGACCACCGAGACGCCGATCGTCCTCGTCAAATCCGGTCGGACGGACGCCGGTGCGAAGGCGGCCTCCTCACACACCGGCGCGATCGCCGGCAGCGAACGGGCCTACGAGGCCGGCCTCGAGCAGGCCGGTGTCCTGCGAGCCCACTCAGTCCAAGAATTGTTTGACTACGCGCGGGCACTCGCAGGGCTGCCCGAGCCAGACACGGATGGCGTCGCCGTCGTGACGAACGCAGGCGGCCCCGGCGTGTTGACGACCGACGCGGTCGGTGACTCGACGCTCGAGATCGCCGACTTCACCGACGAGACGATCACGGCGCTGGCCGAGGCGATGCCCGACGAGGCCAACGTCTACAACCCGATCGATGCGATCGGCGACGCGGATGTCGACCGCTTCGGCGAGGCCCTAGAGATCGCACTCGCAGACCCTAACGTCGGCAGTGCGGTCGTCGTCGCCGCGCCGACGGCAGTCCTGTCGTACGACGACCTCGCCGAGACGGTGATCGAGATCCGCGAGACACACGAGACGCCGGTCGTGACCTGTCTGATGGGCGGGGAACGAGCCCGCAAGGCCGAGGAGCGACTGCGCGAGGCGGGGATTCCGAACTACTTCGATCCCTCTCGGGCGGTATCGGGACTTGACGCGCTCGCACGGTTCCGCGATATTCGCGGCCAACCGACCGACGAACCCGAGACGTTCGATGTCGACCGAGAGCGTGCTCGTGAGATCCTCTCGCGTGCGACGCGACGCGATAACAACCGGCTCGGCGTCGAGTCGATGGACTTACTCGAGGCCTACGGGATTTCGACGCCAACTGGCGAGATCGTCGACGATCCCGAACGCGCCCGCGACGTGGCCGAGTCGATCGACGGGGACGTCGTCATGAAGATCGTCAGCCCAGAAATATCCCACAAATCCGACATCGGCGGCGTCAAAGTTGGCGTCGCCACTGACGACGTCTACGACGCCTACGAAGACATCGTCGCCCGTGCACGCAACTACCAGCCCGATGCGAGGATCATCGGCGTGCAGATTCAGGCACTGGTCGATCTCGAGGCCGCGACCGAGACGATCGTCGGGATGAACCGCGATCCGCAGTTCGGCCCGCTGTTGCTGTTCGGACTCGGCGGCATCTTCGTCGAAATCTTGGAGGATACGTCGGTTCGCATCGCGCCGATCGGCGAGCGCGAGGCTCGCGAGATGATCGACGAGATACAGGCTGCACCGCTGTTACGCGGCGCTCGCGGCCGCGAGCCCGCGGACGTCGAGGGCGTCGTCGAGACAATTCAGCGGCTCTCACAGCTGGTGACTGACTTCCCGTCGATTCTCGAACTCGATATCAACCCGCTCGTGGCGGGGCCCGACGGCGTCCAGGCGATCGATCTCCGACTGACCGTCGACACCGACGAACTCGATACGGAGGAACCATGACCGACATCGATTCAGAACCCGAATCCACGGCGGCCGACAGTGACACAGACACGACGACCACCGAGACCGGAACCGGCGACACCGACACGCTCCTCGTCAGTTCGCTCGCAGAGAGCACCGGCAAGACGGCAATCACGCTGGCACTCGCCCGGCTCGCACAGAGCGCGGGTGACAGTGTCGGCTACATGAAACCCAAGGGCACCCGACTCCAGAGCAACGTCGGCAAGACCTTGGACGAGGACCCGCTGCTCGCGCGCGACCTGCTCGAGCTCGAGGCGGAGATCCACGACCTCGAACCGGTGGTCTACTCGCCGACGTTCATCGAGCAGGTGATCCGCGGCCGCGAGACGCCCGACGAACTCCGCGAGCGCGTTCAGGACGCGTTCGCGACCCTCGCGGCGGACCACGATCGGATGTTCGTCGAGGGCGGCGGCCGGTACGACATCGGCCAGATCGTCGATCTCACCGACGCCGACATCGCGGACCTGTTCGACGCCCGCGTCCTGCTGGTCGCCTCGTACGAAATCCCGGCGGACATCGACGACGTGCTCACCGCAACCGAGCAGTTCGGCGACCGGCTTACCGGCGTCGTCTTCAACGACGTCCCCGACGCAGCCTACGACCAACTCGAGACCGACGTGGTGCCATTTCTCGAGGGACAGGGGATTCCGGTCCACGGTGTCCTCCCGAGCGAACGAGAGTTGTCGGGTGTCACGGTCGCCGACCTCGCCGACGAACTCGGCGCGACGATGCTCGTCGACGAGGGACGGGACAGCTACGTCGAGCGGTTCTCCGTCGGGGCGATGGGTGCCGACAGCGCCCTGCGACGCTTCCGCCGGACGAAAGACGTCGCCGTCATCACCGGCGGCGATCGAGCCGAAATCCATACCGCCGCGCTCGAGGCACCCGGTGTCCGCTGTCTCATCCTGACCGGTGGCCACCGCCCGTCCGGGACGATCCTCGGGCAGGCAAGCGAGAAAGGCGTCCCGATCCTCTCCGTGCAGACGGACACGCTCGCAACCGTCGAGCGCGCAGAGGACGTGATTCGAAGCGGCCGGACGCGAGATGCGGAGACGGTTGACCGGATGGAGCGGCTCCTGTCCGATCACGCGGCCGTCGACCCGATTCTGGACTGAACCCGTCAGACACACCGCTGTCTCGGATTTGGTGTTCCACCCTGTCGGCCACCACGGGTTGCACCGATCGCGTTGCAGCGCTCGCTGCCGCAACGACGACTGTCCGTGTGCGAGCGGGACCTCGTGGACTGATGTTCAACAGTCAGACTGTCACGTCTAACCAAAAGTTAAGAGTCCACCACGCATGATCCCAGACATGGACGACACACCCCAAGAGATCACCTCTCTCGTCGGCCGCGAGGTCTACTCGAACAACGGCGTCTTCGTAGGCGAAGTCGAGGATCTCAGGCTGAACATCGACGGCGAGGTCGTCTCCGGACTCGCACTCGCAAACCTAAATAGCGAACTGTTCGCCGAAGAAGCCCGTAGCGGTCAGGGCATCATCGTCCCCTACCGCTGGGTCCGCTCTGTCGGGGATATCATCCTGATCAACGACGTCGTCGAGCGCGTCCGCGACCCCGACGAGGAAGAAGACGAACTCGTCGTTTAATACGGACTCCTGTCGGTCAGTTCCGGTGCAACCATGACCGTACTGCGGTTGCACCGATACATCGTTACAGCAGACCGTATAAGCCCGTGTTCGCGCCGACTACCGAGCCAGCGGGTCAGATGTGGAACGCCACTAGTTGCCGTTCGAACCTTCGCTGCTTCCCTCGACGCCCATCGCGTCGAATAGCGTCCGTTTGACCGCCTCTTCGGTCAACTCGAGCAGCGTATCCCGCGTACCATCCGAAATTTCGATGCCAGTGAAAATGCCCAGCGGGATCTCCGCGCTGGCCTGTGTGGAGTGGCCGGCCGTCTCGCCGATCTCGCCGTAGGCGTCGTCTAACACCTTGCCGATGTTGATACGAATGTCCTTCGAGCGGCCGGCGAGGAAGATCGTCTCGTCGGCGATGCCGAAGACCGCCGTCGTGGTCACGCCCTCGAGATTCAGCAGATGACTGGCAGCCTGCGTCAGTGCCTCGCGGTCGCGGACGATGCCGGCGTTGGAGATGAGATGACTGCCCTGCACGTCGCGGTTGGTGATCGCCTCCGCGAGCACGTCCAGCGTCTCGGGGGACATCGATGGCGATTCGACCTGCTCTAACGTGTCGTGATTCGCGAAGGGATACAGATAGGCCGCGGCGGTCAGATCGGCGGGGGTCGTATCGCGTTTGAAATCCAGCGTCTCCGCGCGGATGCCGTAGAGCAATGCCGTCGCGACCTCCTCGGAGACGTTCATGTCGAACTCCTGGATGTACTTCGTCATGATCGTCGACGTCGAGGACATGTTCGGCCGGATGTCGACGAAGTCGGGTTCGACGCCCTCCTCGGTCTCCGACTCATGGTGGTCGATGACGATGTCGACGGGCAGTTCCATGTCGCCTGCGGTCCCGTGATCGACTAAGGCGACGGTGTCGTAGACCGAATGATCCTCGATCTCGTCCCACTGGACGAGGTCGATCCCCAGCAGGTTGACGAACGCGCGATTCTCCTGGTGGCCGACGTCACCCAGATAGATGATGTCGGAGTCGATCCCCAGATGGTCGGCGATCGCCTGCAACGCCGCCGCGCTGGCGATCGAGTCCGGATCAGGACTGTCCTGGGTGACGATCGCCAGTCGCGTCCCGGTTTCCTCGACGATCCCGGCGAGTTGGCTCGCGTTGTACTCGAGTTCGCCGGACTCGAGCGCTCGCAGCGCGGATTCGGCGATGACCGAGGAAGGGTTGATCACGATGTCGGCCCCGAGTTCGGAGAGTTCGTCGCCGGAGACGGGATCGCTCGCGCGGGCGACGACGAACTGGTCGTCGTTGGCGGCGCGAATGTGCTCGAGGGCCTGTTTGTTCGATTCGACGTCCGACGCGAGGATCAGGACGACGTCGCGGTCGGCGACCAGGTCGGCGATCTCCTCATCACGGATGTCGGCCGCCCGGGCATCCAGATCCTGATCGCGGAGCGATTCGACGCGGCTCTCGTCGCGATCGACGATGAAGACGTCTTTGCCCTGTTCGACGAGTTCCTCCGCGACGGCGTACCCCACGCTGCCACAGCCCAAGATAGCGTAATCAGAAATCGACGAAATCGTAACCCCCGTACTCATTGCCCGTGTGGTCGGACCCACCGCACTTAATGTTCCCGAAGCATGGCATAAACTGATGGTTCGAGTCGGTGGCTCGAGGGCAATCGCGCGTGGATGGCTGTCACAGCGCCTTCCAAGGGAAACGTATTTGAATGACCGAGAGAAAGTCGGAGATACAGGGCCGGTAGCTCAGTCCGGCAGAGCGTCTGACTCTTAATCAGACGGTCGCGTGTTCAAATCGCGCCCGGCCCGCTTCTGCGAGGAACAATTCGTGACGAGCGAAGCGGCCAGCGAGATTTGAACGAGACCAGAAAGGCGCAGCGGAGCGAGCATTTCTGGTCGTAGTTCGCAATCGCGCCCGGCCCGCGTTATACCACTTCCGTTCGGACGGAACGACGCGACTCGAGCGGGGTGACGAGAGTATGTCACAGCCTGTGAGCCCAGTGCTGCTACCGAGTCGATTTCGATCTCACTCGAGCGAACGGCCGACCTATAAGACGACCCACCACATACCCTTGAGCCACCATGGCAGTCGACTACGAGGGACTCACGTTCGAGCGACTCGGCCACGCAAGCGTTCGCCTCGAGACCACGGACGGAACGACCATCTATATCGATCCGTGGAGCGAGGTACTCGAGGACGAACCGGGAGACGGCGACGTGATTTTCGTCACCCACGACGATTTCGACCACTACGATCCGGCGGCGATCGCAGCCGTGTCGGGACCGGATGTCACCGTCGCGGCCTACGAGGCGATCGACACCGACGACCTCGCGGTCGACGTCGTCGACCTCCCGTACGAGGGCGAGGCGACCGTTGACGGGATCGACGTGCAGACGATGCCTGCTTACAACGACCCCGACGGGACTCACGTCGACGAGGACGGCGAGCCGTTCCACGCTGACGGCGAGGTAATCGGCCTGCTACTGGCGCTCGATGGAACGACCGTCCTGTTCCCCTCGGATACGGATTTCCTCTCCCATCACGAGTCGCTTGCGGCTGACGTGCTCGTCCCGCCGATCGGCGGCCACTTCACAATGAATCGCGCCGAGGCTGCCGACTTCGCCCGGAGCATCGACGCCGAGCTGGTCTTGCCCGAACACTACGACACGTTCGAGCCGATCGAAACCGACGCCGAGGCGTTCGCCGCCGATCTCGAGGCAGACGGGATCCGCGTCGAACTCTTCTAACCGACGACCGCGACCTGCCGACGCGGAATTTTAAGTTAGGATCGTTGATGTACGCGCATGGCAGAAGACACGAGACTGCGGGCCGTCTGCGTAGCCGGCCCGAGCGACGCCGGGAAGACGACGCTCGTCGAGCGGCTGGTTCCCCGGCTGGCCGAGAACGACCGCGTCGCGACGATCAAGTCGATCCACCACGATATCGAGGTCGATACGCCAGGAACCGACACTCATCGACACCGAACTGCGGGTGCAGAGACCGTCGTCGGGATCACGCCGACGACGACGTTCGAGGTGACGACACACGGAAAACGCGATCCGCCGGTCTCCGACGGTGTTCCACTCCTCGAGGCCGAGGATCCCGAAATCCAGGCACTCTCGCGGACTCTCGAGCGTCTCGCGCGTCGCGGCTACGACACCGTCCTCGTCGAGGGGTTCTCGCAGTCGCCACTGCCAACGATCCTCGTCGGTGACCGGGAACCGGCTGCGGTCGGCGGTCCTGTCGTCGGCCGCGGCGACGACGCGATCGACGAACTCGTCGATACGATTCGCACGCTCGAGGGAGTCGAGCGACCTGACCGGCCGGGTTCGTGAGCCGCTCCGGGACGTGCCCGGACACCTACGCCGTGTTCGGCGGGCGGGCTGTCACCCGCTTTTGATGCACTCGAGCGACGCGAGAACCAGTCAACGGACTCGTAATTCTCTCAAGTCCTTTCTAAGTGGTTTGGAAGTACGGTTATGCACATCGTCGTTCTATCCCGGGGTGAGACTCATGACTTCCATCGCAGACATCGAGATCCAGGCCGACGGCACTGGAACCGACGAACTATTCGAGGCCGTTCCGTCGCTGGCATGCGAGATGGAGCGGGTGATCGCCTCGAGCGGCCACGGCCTCTGGCTCTCGGGACCATCCCAGTCAGACGTCGAGGACGCCCTCAAGGAGGCGAGCGCGATCGGAACGTACTCCCAGATCAGCAGCGACGAGGACCGCTGGCTGTACGACATCGAGTTCGAACCGGATACCATCGACCCCTTCGAACTCGTCCTCGAGGAGGGCGGGACAGTACTGAGCGCCTCGGCGTCGAACGGTACGTGGCTGCTCAGCGTCCGCGTCGTCGACCGCGAAAGCGTCAGTTCGCTGTACGACCGCCTCGACGACGCCGACGTCACGCCGACGATCGTCCGACTGTTCGATCTGGCATCCGAGACGAACTCCCAGTGTGGGCTGACGCCCCGTCAGTACGAGACGCTGGTCGCAGCGATCGATCACGGCTATTTCGAGATTCCGCGCGAGGTCTCGATGCAGGAACTCTCCGAGGAACTCGACATCTCCCATCAGGCACTCTCCGAGCGCCTGCGCCGGGCCTATCGCGCGCTCGTTACGTCCGAACTCAATGTGACCGAAGAGGAGACCGCCGCACCGCCGGTCCCGACGAACTGACTGCTGACCGTCCGGAGTCACAGTCCCGCTCGACGGCTATCTCGATGATTTTCGCGACCGCTCGACCGCCAAGTACCATTTCTCGAACGAAAACGCGATCGAAACTCGCGTTTAATAGCCGAGCACACAACAGTCGTGGCATGAAAACCCATCACGATGACGGCGTGTTACGACTGACGTTCGACCGACCGGACGCGCGCAACGCGCTCACGACCGAGACAGCCACCGATCTGGCCGACGCCCTCGGCGCTGCCACACCCGCCGAGTCCGACGCGATCGTCATCACTGGTGCGGGCGACGCCTTCAGTGCCGGTGGCGATCTCGAGGCGCTCGCCGAGTTCCCCGATTCGTCGCAGGCGGCCTACGAGCAGGTCACCGAGACGTTCGGCCGTGTCGTCGAGGCGATGCTCGCGTCACCCGTCCCGATCGTCGCGAAGGTAAACGGCGACGCCATCGGTGCGGGGCTGTCGATCGTCGCGCTCGCGGATTTCGCGGTTGCCACCGCCGACGCCCGGTTTTCCTGTGCGTTCGTCAGGCTCGGACTGCTTCCCGACACCGGCGGCACCGTCATGCTCCCCCACATCATCGGACTCCACGCCGCCAAGCGGCTCGCGTTTACCGGCGAGTTCATCGACGCCGACCGCGCGGCCGATCTCGAGTTAGTCAACGAGGCAGTCCCTGCCGACGAACTCGACAACCGGGTTGCAGACATCGTCGAGCAACTTGCGCGCGGCCCGACAGCGACCATCGGGTTGATGAAACAGGCCATCCACGAGAATCTGGGTCGATCGTGGGATGACGGACTGGACTACGAGAACCTGCTGCAGGCACAGGCCCGTACGTCAGCGGCCCACGAAGAGGGTGTCGCCGCGTTTCTCGAGGATCGAGACCCGACGTTCGAGTAACCGAATTCGAGCCGCGAGGTACTGTTAATACTACCGGACAACAGTCAGTGAATACTCGATCGCGTCTCGACGGCTGTCACCGTCGGCGACAGCGTCTTGAGTGCGATCGAGGGATGAACCGTTTTG